>Ga0070746_10001117_pt1 | contig 16128 bp, 32 predicted proteins | sample VirMetDEL_Mar_21_FD_77016 | JGI IMG/M metagenome (GOLD analysis project Ga0070746, IMG submission 77016) | Aqueous microbial communities from the Delaware River and Bay under freshwater to marine salinity gradient to study organic matter... | ecosystem: Environmental > Aquatic > Marine >... | reverse complement strand
CTCAACCGCTTGTTCCGCTACCTTGCCCTTCAGCAGGAGACCGGAGCGCGATTCGTCAACCTTTCCCACCCCCTTCTGTTGCAGTTCAACGTGGGCAAATCCACCCTTGACCTGCGCGACATTGAGGAGCAGTTGCAGGGCCGTTTCAAAGTGGGCCACACACCTGCCGCCAAGCGTAGGTTTGCCAAGCGTGTCGTGTCCGTCGTGGACTTCCTGCTCGAGGCTCCTGTGCAGATGACCGCCGAGGAACTCATCCACGGCCTGGAGGACGAAATGGCCCGCGACCTCAATATGTCAGGTGCGGAGTTTGTCCGCGAGATGGAGGCCTGATTTAGTCCAAGGTGTGCACTGGTGGGGGTCGCTTAAGGAACATTGGCCCCGGGGGTTCGATTCCCCCCACACCTCAAAACCTTTTAACCCATACAACATGGACAACATCAAAGTCACATTGACCCCGACAGAGTTGGGCGACATCATCGACAACGCCTTCAACCTCGGCAAGGTTTACGCGGCCGACGAACTTTCGCAGGCAGGATACGACGAAATACCAACGCCAAAAGCGAGCGGCTTGGGCGGGACGCTCGTGTTCCTTGAGGAGTGGCGCACGCACGTCGAATCCAAAGGCGGCATGACCTTCAGCAGTGGCGACGCCAAGCTGGACATACTTTGGGAGGCCGTCGCAATGAACATGCGCGACTCACTGAAAAACGCTGTCGAATACTGAACACAAGACGGGGGGGCACTCGGCTCCCCCTCAAACCCTCAACCCATACAACATGGAACCAAGAACCGCATTTCCAACCCTCGGAGCCGCTGTGCTCTACCTCAACGGCTTCCACCACGGCAAGCACCTAGACCGCCTCAACTACCTCGCAAAGCTCACTCCAATGTGGGTCATGTCAATCGCCACGACCATGTGGGAGTCACGTGACGAGGACATCGCCAAGGACTACCCTGACCTGCTGGCTTGGTCCATCAGGGAACTCTACGTCAAAACGTTCAACGAGCAAGTACAATAACTATGCAGTTCACAAACTACCACACACAACTCACGGAGAGTGGGTACATGTCCAAGTCCGAGCTGGGCTACGCATTCGATGACATCAAAGAGGTCATGGGACCGAATGCCATGATTGAACACGTCTTTTACTACCTGGGCACCAACGACCTACGCCAACTGCTCGCAAGCATGTGCCACGAGTTATCAGACAACGAAACCCAAGAGTAATGCTAACACTTCAATCATCCGTGGGCATTGGCCTCGCCATCTACATGGCGGGCCTGCTCGCCCTTTGCATCATCAGAATCCACAAAGACAGCCAAGAATAATGACTATCGAATCACAAACCGACCTCGACATCCGAGTGGCAGTCAGCGACTGCTTCAATGCCAACAGCCTTGACACCCACGTCAAGAGTGCATACCAACTACTGCAGAAGTACCTACGTTAGACCCACGGGTTCACATACGACCAGGTGGACGAGGTAGTGGACCGCCTCGAAGAGCATGTAGCAGAACACATCATCAGTATTCACGAAGAAACCCAAGTATAATGAAATTCAAGAAGTACACAAAGAACTTGGTGCATGACGGCACCACCGTCTACAGCTACGGCACACCTGTGGCACGAGTGGAGGGGAACATCCTCCGACAGCTTGGCTACTGGTCCGTGACCACACAGAAGCACATCAACTATGCCGCTGACCAACTCGGTCTCAAACTTCACAAACCAATCAACCAATGACACCCTATTCACACAGGTACGACGTTGCCAACCGACTAATCGACTACGAGATGGGACACCTCAACGACATCCAAACACTAAGGCTGTTCTCTGAGCTCATCAAGAACGGCATGGCTTGGACGCTACAAGGACACTACGGACGCACAGCGCAATCACTCATCGACGATGGGTTGCTCGAGGTGGACGGCAATTTCGGAATCGACGTAGACACAATACCTCTTAACTGATGAAGAAGCGTGAGCGTGTACGTACCGAGATGTTCCTGTGGGTCGCCTTCCTCTCTTGGTTGGCGTTCCTAGGGACACTGCTCGTCATATTGTAACAACCCTTTAATTTATTTATTATGTCAAAATACACAACCTACTGGGACAACAACGGCAAGTACCAAACAGAGTACGAGCTGGCTTGGAAACAACACATCCCTATGTCGGGTGAGGCTAAGGATGGTCTGCCCGAAGCACTGCGGTGCATCTCTCGCATCGGCTACGACTACTTCAACAACGGCTTCTGTAACCTGTGGCAGTCTTGGGAAGGGGGAGATACCGTGATGGACTCGTACTACGAGAGCATGGTGGAGTACCTGCAGTCACACATCCCGTACAATATGCACAGAGAACTTATCGGGTTCCTCAATGATGCCAAGGGCTACGGTAACTGGAGCGACAGATGCAGTGTCATCGAGGACGTGACGAGCTGCATCATCGAGCAGATGATTCAACAGGGCATGATTGCAAAAGCATGAGCGAGAAGACACCGCAAGAGTTCAAGAGGGAGGCGTGGGAGTACGTCACCTGCATTGTAGAAGACATGGCTGTTGGGGAGATGGCATCTCGGCTCATTGACTTCATGACAGAAGAACTTATGAGCGAATGGTACGACGACCCCGACTGCGCAGAAGCAATCATTCAATCTTACTTCAAGACATTACCATGACAGAGCGACAGTTAGAAATCCTAGAGAGATATGTGTACGACAGAGTCAAGCATATCGAATCGAGAGAAGAAAGTCAAATGCTATACGACCAGCTGTACGACCACATGGTGTACGGGCTCGACGAAGAAGAGCGAGATGAAATACTAGACAACTACGAATCATGAAAGAACATCCAAGTACACAGGCAGAGCTTCACCTCCGCTGGATTTGCACTCGGCTCAAGGAGCACGACATGCGGGCACCCACGATGTCAGAGGACATCATCTCAGTACTCAACGAACTAATTAACAAATACTCACTATGAACTTCAATATCTTCAAGCGCAAACCTGTGCGCCCTCACCTCCTCAACGAAGGTCTCATCGTTGAACGACTCCAAGATGCAAGGGGTCAAGACGGACGCCGTGTCCGTGTCGAGATGAACAACAGCACGTTCATCAATCTATGCAATGCTATGCACGTAGGTAGAGCAGCAGCCTTCACCAACTCACTCGACGAGGACTTACGAAATAGCCAGGGTAAGAAATGGCGACCGTTCAATAACCGAACCAACAGGCAAATCAATACGCTTCGCGGTCTCGCGCTCAACCTGATTCGAGAAATCAAGGAGACAAAAAAGAATGGCGGCGATATAAAAGCTGTCAAAATGTATGAAGAAACAGCAGACATTTCTTAACTTTATCAACATGGAACAGTATATACTGCACGAAGACACTAGCAATCAGTACGTTGTCTATGTCACCTATCAGCACCATGATTACAGACCAGACAGCGACGTTGACCCCGGTAACCCGGAGTACGTGGAGGTTGACAGGGTGTACATCCAAAGCACACGCCCAGTCAATAAGCCCAATGCTATACCCGAAGAGCCCATCGACATCACCGACTTCTACCTCGTTGACCTGATGGACTTCGCTCAGTTAGAAGACGACATCCTTCAACACTTAAATCAATTCAAATGAGTGAGTTCGACACACGCCGATTCCTTATCGGTTGGAAAGATGGCAGCAAAGAGTTTGCCACTATGGTTTACCTGTCTCAGGTCCCAACAAAACACCAGGGCTACAGCATCGACGCCTTCACAGGTACGTCAGACCTGTTTGTCATATCACCAGATGGCGGTGTCATTGGTAATGCCAAAGCCTATGAGGTATGAACTACACGCTTCGATTTCACCTCGGCAAGGGTAGGAACTACAAGAAGTGGCAGCTCAAGCGCATGTCCCCTGTTGGCAAGTTCTCTTTGACAACCAACTACTACGAGCCTGAGAAGTTTAATGCCATCCTCTACAACTGCAAGCTCCGCAATCAATCAGGGACTGCAAAGAAGATTCACGACGGCATGAACAAGACGGTCTGCGCATGGGTACAGTTTGAAGACATCCACCAGTTGGGTGACAGCGTACCCCACAGTCTCATGTCTCTTCTCGGTGAGTCGTACAGGTACAATCCACGCAAGAAACCTAACTGGGTAAGCGACACATCAAACAATGCTGACGGTGTCGAACTACCCTTGGTTCTTGTGACAAACAGAATGCTCTATGCAATTAAACCAGAAATCTAAAGGCGCTATGCACAAAGCCTTCTACACGCACTGCATGTACGGAGGCTCGACAGTTTCCCCCTGGAATGGAGACATCCCAACGGAGGGCTACATGGTGGGGCGCAGTGACCTGTCAGAAACCGAGGTCGTTAGCTCTTGCTACAACCCAGCCATGAGTGGGCTTGACCTACCTGCTATTGAGGTACCACGCCAAGCATTCTCTGCTGAGTTCTCCATCGTCTGGACAATGCAGATGAAGGCAGTCATGAGCGCTATGCCTGAGCGCATCCGGCCTCAGTTGTACGTCGGCACATGGGACAACAAGAATGGAGATGTAGAGATTGACGTTGCGCAATGTGTAGAGGACCTGGAGGAGGCTATGGCCAAGGCCAAGGCACTGAGACAGCGTGCAATCTTTGACTTGAAGAACGGCAAAGATATTTACTTATGACAAAAGACAAATGGCATTCACGAATGCGTGTGGTAAAAGCCTTTATTGCACTGTATATATTGCTGTTTATCAGACTGTTAACGTGGCCCAATGAGTAGAGGGTTGAGAACTTTTCTTCACAAGGTTGCACTTAATTGTTTGACTTTGTCAGAAATATCTCCGAACTTTACCCCAGTAAACGAATTAAAAACCTAATCCACTAACCTATGAATACGATTATTCAAAAGCTATCCGACGTGCAGGCACGTTTGAAAGCACCCAAGGGACAATTCAACTCCTTTGGCAAGTACAAGTACCGCTCCTGCGAGGACATTGTAGAAGCAGTAAAACCATTACTGATTGAACACGGACTAGCACTCGTGATGAGTGACTCAATAGTCGAGACAGGAGGACGTGTATATGTACACGCTAATGCAATCGTCTCTGACGGGGACAAAGAGGTGTCCGCCTCAGGCTTTGCTCGAGAAGAAGAAAACAAAAAGGGCATGGATGGCTCTCAAGTTACAGGAGCTGCCTCATCGTACGCGAGAAAGTATGCACTCAATGGGCTCTTCTGCATTGACGACGGCAAGGACAGTGACTCGACCAACACACACGGCAGAGCAACAGCTTCTACTCAAAAGAAACAAGCGCCGCCACAGAGTAAACCTAGTAAGCCGAAGGCTGACGAGAAAGTTATGGACCAAGCAATAGCTTTCATTCAGAACTCAAAGAACCCTCAACAAGCGTACGCCATGTCGTGCGAGAAGTACTCCTTCACACCGAAGCAGGACGACGAGTTGTTAGAGACTGTTAACCAATCAGTAGTTGCCTCGAGCAAGAAGAAGTAATGGAGTTCTCTCTCAAGCTTCAGGAGAAGACATCAAAGTCATACCTGTCTTACAGCTCAGTAAAGCATGCTCTATCTGACATGCGTGCCTTCGAGTTGTACATGTCAGGCAAGCTGAAGAAAGAATCTCCTGCGCTGTACTTCGGCTCTATGTATGACATGCTTTTGTTCGAGCCAGACAAAGCTCGAAGCATATACCAGGTCATTGACCATGACGAAATCATGGAGAAGATGAGCGACAGAGTGAAGGCATTGAAGAATCCCAAGAGCTCGTCTGAGTACAAGGCAGCAGTGCAACAACTCAAGACTGAAGCTATAGAGGATGACAAGCAACTCGTTGATGAATCAGAATGGAAGACAGCTTACTTCATGGTCAAGCGTCTTGTTGACTCCGGTGTGAAGGACGAGTTCCTTCGTGGTGAGTACCAGCTAGAGTTCAACGAGTTCATTGACGACATCCCTGTGCGAGGTTTCTTTGACTGCAAAGGATTGTATGTGGCAGACAGCAAGAGCACGCGCTCCCTGTCAGGATTCAAGTACGATGTCAACAAGTTCTCTTATGACATCCAAGCCTACATCTACACACAAGTTGCAGGGACTGACGAGTTCTACTGGGTTGCCCAGGAAAAAACTTACCCCTACCCAATCGCTGTGTACAAAGCATCGGAACAGACAATCGCTCGAGGCAAGTTCAAGTTTGAACAAGCCGTTGAGAAGATAAAGGATTGGCTATTCCTTGACAAACCCGTAGTCGATGACTACATTTACGACGAAATTTAATTCAAACCCAGTTCTTATGGACAACAAAAAACAAAACACCGTCTTTGTCGGTGATGTGACCCAGGTCAAATCTTCAGCTCGTGTAAAGTTTACCCTTGCCGAGCTCGAGGACATGAAGAAGTACGCAACTGAAAAGGGTTGCGTGTATGTCAATGTCTTGCTCACTCCAGACAAGGAGCGTTTCAGTAAGTCAAACGCATGGGCTTCCGTTTACGACCCACGCGCTGCTGAAGAAGGGCAAGCAACCAAGTCCTCACAGGTACCGTTCTAAACGGTCAGTGTTTCATGATGAAAGGGGGAGGGTGATTAGGCTCTCCCCTCTTTCTAACCATGAAGGCAATCTACTACTACGAAATTCGTGTCAAGTACATCAAGGGAATCAAGAAGCTGCGAGAGCACCTGGTCGAGAACTGGGCAGTGAGCAGTGGAGTGACACCGGAAGAGATACTGACAGAACACACCTTGGATAGACTAAAGCGACAGTACTATGGAAAAAAATACAACGGTAAAGTACAAATCGAAATTGCGGAAATCCTCTCCAAGAAAAAAGTGGGTACCCAAATACGAAGTAAAGCGTGACAATGTGGACGAGCTGATTGCTGTCCGCGACGCTTACTATGAAGCAATCGGGTTTGAGTTTGACGCAAAGAGAAGGAAAGAAAAGGATGTTATCTTTCGCGTCGCTTATGCAGAGGCTATGTACAAGTACTTCAGGATTACAGCCATTGCTAAGGCCCTTGAGAAGGACCACTCAAGCATCGTGCACTACATGAAACAGTGCTTGCTTTACGAGGGCTACTATGATTTTTACAAAGCCCTGCGTGAAACTGCTACGTGCATCTACCACATGGAAGTCGGGAAGACTTCATTGGGGATGCAACTAAAAGAAAACATAAAGCAATATGTCGAAGCTCTTGAAGCATGAGGAGTTTTGCATCTCAGTCGATGCAGCTCTGAAGGAAGTACAGCAACTGCTGGTAAAGAAGAACGTGAAGTATGGTAACTCTGCACTAGAGCCATCTCGCATCTTCAGCAAAGCAAATGCTCACGAGCAACTGCTGGTAAGGATTGACGACAAGCTTAACAGAATAAAAAACTGGGGCAAGCAGGATGTGGATGAGGACACATTGCTGGACCTGATGGGTTACCTGGTATTACTTAGGATTAACATGAAACATGACACAAGTAGTAACGATATTCGAGGACCTATACTCGACGAAACCCACGTACATTACAGCGGAAACAGCACTGCAACGCATTCAATCTGGCAAACAGAGGCAGAGGATTGACCTAGTACGTAACGGAGACAAAGAACTTAAGAAGAACCTGCCCGTTGTCCTTTGGAGCGGGCGGTTTCGTGAACGTAAGGATGGCTCGCTTCAGAAGCATAGCGGTCTTATCGTTCTTGACTTCGACCACGTTGGAGATGTTGATGACGCCAAGACTAGGCTGGCATTCGACGACCATGTGGCAGCGTGCTGGACATCACCCAGTGGGGATGGTGTCAAGGCACTGGTAGAAATTAGCAATCCAGAAAGACATCGTGACCACTTCCGTTCTCTCTGCGATTACTTTGAAAGAAAATACGAGCTCGAGGTAGACCCCTCAGGGATTAACGAATCCCGTGCCTGCTTCGAGTCTTATGATGAGAATATCTGCATCAAGAAAACACATACCCGATTTGGTGGTATGTTAAATGATAAGCATGCAGAGCCGAGCCCTACCGAGGCGACGGGGCGTACTGACTACGAGAAGCTACAGATTGCATCTCAAATGATTCGGTACGCCCCCGAAGGGGAAAAGCATGCGACCCTATTGCGTGCATCCCGCCTCATTGGAGGGTATATCGCTGCAGGCAAAGTAGAGGAAGAGGAGGCTTTCCGTGTCTTGGTCCGTGAGATTGAGGCAAGGAATCCCCTCGACCTCGACCACGCAAGAAAGACTATCGTTGATGGTATTGAGCAAGGCAAGCTCGCACCATTGGGTGAGACAGTAAGAGAGATGGAGAAGGTGCGTCATGAGATGCGCGTGATGGATGGCGACATGTCTTTTATCTCTTCCGATGAGCGTGACTATGAGTGGATTCAAAAGTTTATTGGCGGTCAGATTCAGCTAGGCTTAGGCAGTGGGCATGAAAAGTTTGACGAGCACTTTAGGTTTAAGCGAGAGTTCCTCATGATAAACGGTCACAGTAATGTGGGTAAAACAACATTCACACTGTGGCTGATGACCATCTCCGCTCTAAATCATGGATGGAAGTGGATGGTGTACAGTGCTGAGAACCCCACCTGGACTAACCGGGTAAAGATTATGCAGTTCGCAATGGACATGCCGCTTCAGCGCATGAACCACAAGGAGCTGAAGACAGCATACCAGTGGGTCAATGACCACTTTGTTTTCGTGGACAACCACAAGAACTACAGCGTTCATGACATCATGGTGTTTGCTGAGAAGCTCAAGAACATGGATGGTATTGACGGACTTCTTGTTGACCCGTACAACGCACTGCGTATTGACCTTAGTCACAACAGAAACATCAACACTCATGAGTACCATTACGAGGCAGCCAGTGAGTTCCTGACATTCAGCAATAAACAGAACATGGCTGTGTGGGTGAACGCTCACGCCTTTACTGAAGCTCAACGCCGCAAGGGTCCTGATGGTTTATCAATGGCTCCGTACGCTGAGGACACAGAGGGTGGAGGTAAGTTCGTTAATAGAGCTGACTGTTTTGTGACATTGCACAGAAAGGTTCAGCACCAAGAGCACTCTGAAAGAAGGACAATCGAGATGCACGTACGTAAAGTTCGTATGACCGAGACTGGTGGCACCCCTACACCGCACGACTTCCCATTGAGATTTGAGTTCAATCAGCAGATGTCTGGATTCAGCATGGTGCATCCTCACCCCAAGGTATTAACACCTCTATGTGAATTAAAAGTGGGTAAACAGTTGGAGCTTTGACTTTGATTTTACCTTGACGTGACAGTATCTTGCACCCATGGCACGGCGTAAAAGCATGAACCGTGGTGGCAAGAAGCTCAAGTCAGGTCTTGAGGTGTATTGCTATGACAAGTTAAAGGAAGCTAAGCTCAAGTTCGAGTATGAACCTGAGAGCTTCCTGCTCGTTGACCGATTCATTTACCCGGGTATCTATTTCAAGTCGACCAATAAGAGGTCTGACATGATTGATTACTCGGGTAAGTTCGTTAGGAAGATGGAGTACACTCCGGACTTCGTGTCTCATGAGCACAAGTTCATCATCGAAACTAAGGGCTACCAACGCACACAGCACGGCTTCCCGCTCAGGTGGAAGCTTTTCCTGAGGCAGATGGTTGAGACAGGAAACGGAGACTACATGTTGTTCGTGCCAAAGAATAGCAAACAAGTCGACAAAGTCGTACAAATAATTAAAGATGAACTTAAGAAAGCTAAGTGAGGTATACTCATTTTCTACCCAAGAAATTCAGAGGCTCACTACGGAGCTTTACGAATCGTTGCATGATGATGCTGGCAGTCCTATCCATTCGACGGAAGAAGTCTCAGAGTTAGTGAAGGATTTCAGAATGAAAGTTAACATTGAAGTCCTCACTGTCAAGGATGCTTGCCTTGAATACGTTGAACAATGAGCAAGAACTTCCTAGCCGACATGGAGATTGGCGACCTTGGAGAGCAGATGTGGGCTGCATGGGTCGAAGCCAAGGGAGGGGAGTGCACTATCTCAACAGGCAAGTGCGACTGGGATGTACACGACACAACCAAGGATGTGTACTACGAAGTCAAGACAGACATCCAGGCGTATAAGTGGGCCAAGAAGTATGACCAGCCAATCAACTTCTTCCTTGAGTATGAGACAACTAAATCCCAGAAACCATGTGGGATTATGAAGACGAGTGCGAAGTACCTGGTGTACATAATAAGGAACCCGGAGAAACTCCACATCGCATACACCTTTGACCTCGACGTGCTTCGTCCGTATCTTTGGGAGAAGCACAATTACAAAACATTTCCTGTCAAGACTCCTTTCATCAACGGTACTGGTAATGTGAATGGGTGGACGCCACCAGTTCACGAGCTCGTAAACGACAAGGATTCAGGCTTCTTAAAGTTGATTGTGCTCCCTATGTTTCTGTTAAACAAGTCCAATGAAACAACGTTATCGCAACTGTCGCTGCTTGAAGCAGGAAGTCGATGCCTTACTGAGGTCTAACGCCTCGTACCAGGCTCAGCATATCGGGAAAGGAACTACCCCAAAAGAAAAAGAGGAGGTGAACCGCTACTGTTACGAGCAGTTCATCCTCCCCATTAAAGACTTGGACGAAGACTTCTTTAAGTCTATCAGCTGATAATCTTGGCTCCTCCAGCCATGGTCATTCCAACCATGTCCTTAGGGTCCTTCATCATCTTCATCATGCCGCCGCCTTCGTACTCCATGGCGCCGCCCATGCCCATCTTCTTTGATGCCTTGTACTCGTCGACAATCATCTGAGCTTCGTCTTCACTGACCCTTACGGCCTTGGCAATCATACCAACGAGTTGCTCTTCAGGTGGCATCTCCTTGAGGCCGTCGAGCATCTTCATCACTTGAGCCTTCTTCTTCTCGTCAATAGGTGGGCGGCCACCCATGTCGTTATCACGCCCTGCTTTCTCAGTGGCCATGCCACCATCCTGCATCTCTTTCATGTGCCCACCACCGGGCATCATCTTCATATCGTCGTCCATCATGCCGCCTTGCGCCATCATGGCTTTCTTTTTTCCGTGTTCCATAAGGCAAATATAAGTTATTCTTCTCTTCTGTAAATCAATCGAGAGCGAAGTCCATCTGTTGCAATGTAGTACCCCTCTCTGTCAAACTGTACTTGCTGTCCAGACAGGTTGTAATACTGATTAGGAACAAACACTTCTTCGACAATCTCTTGAATGCTTGTGACGGGCTGACCGCAACCCACAGTCACCCACTGTTCTGGATTGTCCTGTGGCCAGGTACCGAGTGAATCAATCCAATCTACGTCCGACAAGAATCCGTACTCTTCTTGACCCACGATAAGATATGCACCATTCCATCCGTCACCGTAGCTATCCATCATGTGAAGGATATACCTGTCGGGGTCTGGCATCAACGCTGCACCAAAGTATGGCGCCCCGCCTCCCAAAATAATCATGCTGTCGCACGTCATAATCTCCCACGTAATTTCGTTAGGGTAATCTCCATCGGTGCACTCAACAAAAACAGGCGTGAGGTTCGGCTGTGCACAAGCGCACAATGAGAACAATGCCAGAACGATTGCTGCTAAATTTTTCATTGAAACTTTTTAAGAATAATATTGTCAATATCTGATTGAACTTCTCTCTGCGTAGCCACGAGCTGCATCAAGATGTTTGGTGTGTATCTTAGTGCTTCTGCACCGTTGTCAAATACAACAACAGTAGGGACACTCATTACTGAATACTGAGATGACGCTGCAGGGTTGGTAGAGATGTCTAACCTATAAGCTCTGCAATCATCGAGGTCCTTCATAAATGCAACCTCATTTGATTGATTGAAGGAAGCCCAGAACTCAACGATGGTGATGCCTTTAGACTTCTTGGCATCGAGCTCTTTGAGTTTGATAAAGCTCTGAGAGAACGCCGTCGTGGGAATCAAGAGCAGTAAAAAGAGCAGCTTATTCATAGAGCTTTTCCTTAATCATCTTGATGTCTTCCTTCATCTCGGTAACATCCTCTTGTGTCGTCATGATTGTTTGACGGACCAACTGGTCTTTCATGTCAAACTCCATGCGAGTAATCTCTGGAGCAACCGGGGCGGGTAGTTCTTTTGCGACGGCAATGTCGGCTTGGAGCGAGAACCACATGGCAACCATGCTTGCTACCCCGGCAGCCACCATTCCCAACGTCTTGAGGTCAAGTGTTACCTCCGTGTTCTCTCCAACCTTTGCCATTCTTAAAAGAATAAATAATTAAAGCCGCATCTGCCAGCGTATGATGTGATTTGCCAGTACTGTAAGTGTCTGGCTTCTACAAATATACTAAGATGTTTGTTAACCTTTGCTCCAATGATGAGCCCGGCGTCCCACTCAATATCCATCTCGTCTTCGTACTCAAATGAAAACTCATCAAGCCCCTCGTGCATGGAGTAGATTGAGCACCAAGTGTGTATCCAAGACTGCTCTGTGTACTTGTAGTAGTCTAACCCCAACACACCAGACACCTCTTGCTGTAGCCCAAACTCTTCTAATTCCCTCCTGTTGTAGTCATTAACGATATGACCAAAGTGATACCCATAAAACTCTACGTCTGACTGAGCAACGACGTCACCATTTAATGTCCAAACCTCATTCTCGTCGCTAGAGAATCCGAACTCATTTGCAAGCTGCCACCAGTGCTTATTGGCCGGGTCGTCAAACCAAGCCTCAATAGGGGAGTAACCGTAAACCGGGTGAGCTCTGTGAGCCGCTCCTATTGTCAGGTCAAAGTCACCAAACCTTTTTCTTAGCCTTACCTCTGCCTGTGTATACTTCAGGTTTATTAACCCATCGCTGATATAGCTTCCCTTTACAGTAAACCAGTTGCTAATGTACCTTATTCCGTACTGTTGTTGCTTGAATACATCACCCCTATTTCTAGCAGCAGAGTATTCTAAAAGATATTCAAGCCCAGGCGCGTTAGAAACAGTAGCGTTGTCGCTAATTTCATTCTCTTGCCCGGTGTAGAACTGTCCCTGCTTTACTTGATAGTCAAATCTAGCAAGCTTACGAAGCCCCAGGGTAAGGATGTAGTTGGGCTTGTTTACCTCTGTGATTTCTTCAAGGTATCCAGAACCAGCTACACCATTGACCCTGTACCTGGAGTTCTCTACGAGTGGTGCGTTGCCGCTAAGGCTACCATACAACGTAGAAAAGCGCAGCAACTGTCCTTGAGCGACAGTAGCTACGCTTAACAATAAGAAAGCAATGAATAGCCTCAGCGATTTATCCGCTACAAGACTCACAATCTTCTGGATTCTCGATGTTGCAAGTAATTTCACCCGATTCAATCTTTTCTTCTTGCTTCTTTAACTTACTCTTGTCCAAGAAGCTGACGTCTCCAAAATCGTCTTCGTTCATTTTTTAGATTTCTCGATTGTTCTACCTGCGAAGTATGCACCAAATGCAGTCAGCATAAGGATTTCGAGCAAAGATACGTACGAATCTTTTACGTTAAATGGCAGGTTATCAAGGCTATCCATGACCATGGTAACCATGAACATTGACATAAGAGCAATCAGGGTTACAGGTCTAATAAGCTTTGCAAGTTTTACATCGCTGCCCATGTCCGCCTTCCACCTTTCAGTCACATTGTTTTGGAAGTGAACCTCTGCGTCTACCATCGCATCAGCCTCATCGTTTTTGACTTGAGGGTCCTTATGCAGCAAGCCCTTAACAATGCCCAGCATACCTCTGTCAGGCAGCATGTGACCAACAACCTTCAAGACATCAGGAGCCTTGTCTTTCATCCACCCCCCAAGGGCGGTGTCCTTAATCTGTTTTTCTTCTTTCATAGTACTTGAGATATTCGCGGTTAAAGTTATAGATAATTTGCATGCGCTCTCTTTCGAGGGTCTCGATGTCTCTAGCCTTGACCTGAGGGTCTAGCTTGTCGTTGTTCTGCACAGCGCGCATCAGCCTTCTGTTCTCCTTCAGCTGACGGTCGGCGTTGACTCCGATTTCGTTTAGGACAACAGAGTTCCTGTACTTCTCATCATCGAGACCGAGCTCCTTGGCCGCTTTGGCTTTGGTTCTAACGTTTGTTCTGAACTTGTAGTAGTCAGCAACGTCCTGCCTTGCATTAGGTGTGCCGTAAAGCTTTCCAAACAGTGGCAGGTCAGATGCAATTTCTCCAGCTCTGATGTCAGACTCACCAGCCAACAGACTGATGGAGTTGTCTACAGACTTAGATACCTTCTCCAAGAATCTACCTGTTCCACCAGTGTAGTACTGGAAAATGTAGGCCGCCACGTCTGGGTCGGCATCAAGCCACCCCGCCTCGAACTCGTTACCGCCTGTAGCCTCGTTGAGGAACTTGGCTGTCTCTCTCAACCACTCAGGTGAACGAGATGCGAGCGACGATGCAGGCAGGTTCTGTCCAGGGAAGTTCTCGTTGTACACAGGTGTACCGAAGTAGCTTTCGTTGATGGCCCACTCCATCCAAGGTCTCAGGAACGTTGGTGTGAATGCCTTGACAGTCTTCTTGGCTACGCTAGATGATTGACCGAATGACACCGGGATGAACGAGTTCACCATGCCTCCGGTCAAGAACATACCCGCGCTACCCGCGCTGCGGATACCCATGGCAACCTCAGCCCCAACAGTACCTGCGTTGTGGAAGATGTTGTAACCGTAAGGGAGTGGGATTATGAAGCGGTCTTTCCCTTCCTCGTCGAACGGGTTCATGAAAATCATGTTGCGCTCCTTGACGTAGTCCGGAATCTTTTCGTAGTGGCTTCTTCCGTCCTCGTCCTCACCAGACATCGCCTCGTTTACGAAGGCCATCAGGAATGCAAACCCTGACATGCCAGCAGCAACCATCTGCGCGGAGTTCAACGTCTTGTAGTATCCTCCACGACCATCAGGCACCTTCTTCAATGTACCCATGGTGCGAACAAACTTGGCTGTACCCTGCACACCTGCGTTGAAGAACAGGTAGATTGCATTGACAACTGAGCCTCCACTGCCACTTCTGTTGAAGTTGATGGTGAGTTCTTTGGCCAAGTATGCCGCTGCTTCTGCATCCACACCAGCCTTACGTGCGGCCACGAACGCCGCGAATCTTACAGCGTTTTCAACAGACTTGTTGACGCCATCAACCAACCGACCTGTAGCCTTGAGTAGGGTCGTGGCTTTGGTCTTGAGGTTTGGATTCTGTGCATTGGTCAGAGTCTCGATGTCGCTCCTGAACTGGTCTGCGTTCTTTTGGTACGGCCAGTCAGTTGTTGCACCTCTCTCTGAAAACTCCTTGTAGTACCTGTACAGTGGGTCTGAAGTGTCCTCAACTCCACCGACGATTGTCTTGCCCAGGAACTTCAGCGCTGGATACACACCCTTCGCTGCGTCCTTAACAATCTTCTCCCCATACGCCTGACCTCCAGCAATCTCCTGCTCTGCCAGCAGTGAGCCCAAACCGAACTGCAAGTCACGGATAAAGTTTTGTCCAACGAAGTCTGGCGACCAGCTGGTGAACGACATAGACATAAACCTTCCAAAGCTGCGAATCATCTGGAACGTTTTCTGAACGTACTTGTGGACACCGTCACCAAGCCTTGTGATATTGTGCTTGTTGACTGCTCTGGCCACAGCTTCACTCTCGAAGCGAATGAAGAAAGTCTCACCATTCACAACAACCTCAACAAAACGTTCATCTCTACGAGCTTCGGACTCAGTCATGCGACCCTTTCTTCCTACGACACCAGGCAGCTTGTCCTTTGGTCCGAAGATTTGGTACATAGATGGGTCAGGGTTTGCAGAAAGCAGGTTGAGCAGGCGGGTGTTTGCCACGTTTTTCTCCCCGGCAAGGACAGTCTGGTATCTTCTTTCAAAGATGTGGTCGAGTGGGTTGCGTGCCTCTGACGTTCTACCCTCAGCTCGGCGGATACCCCTGAAGACACGTGCCTGGTGCATGTTCGCATAACCTACTTCGTTGGCGTCCTCGTCCATAGCAAATCCACTGAGTGGTACATAGCTTGGGTACACGGCCTCGAGCATGTCGATAGTCTGCTGGGTCTCCAGTCCGTACTCTACGATGAGCTGTCGTGTCTCTTTCTGGAAGTCCATGACCATCTGGTATGCTTCACGCATGCCTTCTGAGTCCAATGCTT
>Ga0070746_10001112_pt1 | contig 16167 bp, 32 predicted proteins | sample VirMetDEL_Mar_21_FD_77016 | JGI IMG/M metagenome (GOLD analysis project Ga0070746, IMG submission 77016) | Aqueous microbial communities from the Delaware River and Bay under freshwater to marine salinity gradient to study organic matter... | ecosystem: Environmental > Aquatic > Marine >... | reverse complement strand
CAGTTTTCTGAGTTCCGTATAAAGCATAAAGGTTATACGTTTGGAGAGCTTAGAAACGTTGTAACGCAGGCAGTTAATGATCTTCCTAAAAGAGTTGAAGTTATGAACGATATGAAAAATAGAACCTTAACTGAAGACGAGAAGAGAAAAATGGCTTTAGATGCTATGTTAATTAGAGCTGGAGTTGATACTTTAGAGTATGATGAAGAAACTATCGATGATATTCTAGAACCTAGAAGAGAGGCTGATAAAGGAGATGATTTATGGAGAGTATTCAACGTAATACAAGAGAAGATTACTCAAGGAGACTTTCATGCTGCCTTAACTGGAGCAAAAGTTAGAAAAGTAAGAAAGATTAAGTCTTTTGAAAAAGATTTAAAAGTTAATAAAGAATTATTTAAACTAGCAACAGCTTTAGTATGATTGAAGTAATAAAACATGCATTAGGTTTTTGTGGAGAGCATTGGCATCCAAATCTTTGGACTGCCTTTGCTGGTTCTCCAGTAATTCTAACAGCTTTCCACTACATAAAGTGTAAATGTGGTGGATGGTTTCAACATAAAAAAGATTGTAAGCATTCAGTTGAGTAAACAAAGTAAATCTATTCTCATTTTAACAGTTCCAAGAAGTGGTTCTACTTCTTTATGTAGTTCTCTTGGCAAAAGTTTAACTGAGATGAATGAACCTTTAAACGATACTCAAATGTGGCAGAGTCCTTTAACTACGAAATCATTCATAGATAAAATTGCTAAAGATAATGTTGTAATAAAGATGATGCCAAATCATCTTCCTTCAGATTGGAAAAAAGAAGACTATTTAGGATTTATAGATAAAATAATTCCTTATTTTAAACATATAATACTTTTAGATAGAAAAGATATTAATGAGCAATACTCCTCATGGCGTAATTTAATGAACTATCTTCTTAACGATGATAGATACCCAGAATGGACTAAAGCTAAAATAAATTTTGGTGAAAGATTTTTCTGGTTACAGAAGTACCTCATCAGATACTTATCTACAAAGTATAAACTTAAGTTATATTTCTATGAGGATATTTTTTTTAATAATTATTCTACTGTATTTGAGGAATTAAATATAGATATAGATTTAGTAGATACTCGATATCTAGACCCACAGTTTAAGTATAAAGAGAACGTTTTTAAACCAGAATTACCAAAACAATTAATATAGTGAATTATAACTTTTTTTCTACTATTTATTATAAAGTATTCAAACTATGAAAGGAACATTTATATCTAGTGACTATATAAAAGCTAGAGATAATTCTATAAGGTTGGTAGAGATTAATACCGATACAGTTGTATATGGAGGATTAACAGAATCTGAATTTAGCTGGCAACCTTTAGTAGATACTCTCTCTGCCGGCTCTTATAACAGTCTTCACATTATTCACAAACCAGAACTCCATTTAGATGCAGTAACTGCGTTAAAAACCTTAGTAGGTAGTGAACTGCCATCGGTAAGTATTACTGAAACTGAATTAGATTTATTAGAAATCTACCCAGATGACATTGATGACGCTGATGATAAGTATATTCTAAGAATGGCATACGATGAAAACGCTATTTTAGATTCGGAGTACTGTAAAAATTCATTCAAAGCATTACAATTAATGCATGAATATAACCATACTTCATCTATAGTTCCTTTTTATGGTGTATCTGGATCGATTACTTATGATACTTTAAATACAGCATCATATACTGAAAATGTTCCTAATGCAGTAGTAAAGTGGAATCAAGGTAACTCAGATGTAATGTTCCATAAAATTACTAACTGGCCTGCTGCTAAATCTGATCTTAATAGCCAGTATGCTTATTTACAATCATTTGAAATAAGTTCAGAAGCATTAAGTGACAATGTAGCTTGGGCTTTTAGAAACTATTCTATTGTATATGGTTCTAGTTTATCTAATTTAGATTTAGGAACAACTATAGCGTACCCAAAGTTCTCTCTACCTTCAGTAGCACAAGCTAATATAGCTGGTATATCTACTAATACAGAATTATCAGTAAAGCATTATCACGAGTTTTCTACTAGTCAAATAAAAAAACAGAGAAGAAGAGAAGGATTATTTAACACGGAACATTTTATTTCAGCAAGCGGTGAGGATATAGCAATTTCAGATGTAGCAGCAGGACAAATTTTAAAGTCTTTTTATGTACCGGGAATGCCTGATACTGACTTAGCATCTACCTATTCTCAATATATATTAACTGGAAGTTCTTTCCCTGTAGGGAGTGTAATTACCGGATCAGTAGTTCAAGCTAACATTACATCAACTGATAATGACGAAGCATTGATAGTAGGATTAAAATACTCAGGCAGTGATGAAACTTATTACTTAGGAGCTACTACTTCTTTACTTTCATATAGCTCTGGTTCTGATAGCATTAAATTTAGAACCTTATCTGACATAGAAGAAGATGATATTTACTTAGTAGATACAAATAATAACGTAGTAGATATACTAGAAAATAAACTTATTATCTTAAATCAACCAACAGGATCATTTACATCTGTTAACTTAGAACCAGTAGATAATATTATAATCGGTAACACTCCAGTCTTCTTTGCTTATCACAATAATAAAGCAAAGTGCTTTATGCCTGGTTCTGATATTTTAATGGAAGATGGATCATTCAAAGCTATAGAAGATATTAAAATCGGAGATAGTGTTCAGTCTAAAGACGGTTCAAGTTGCTTAGTAGAAGATACTTACATCTATAATGTAAAGAGTATAAAAAAGATGTACTTTAGAGATAACCTTGTAGTTACAGACAGTCACCCGTTATTCTTTAATGGAGAATGGACTACTGCTGATAAATTAGGATGGAATAGTAAGTATATGTATGTAGATAAATTATACAACCTTAAAACGAAAGATAATTTTATAGTTGAAGGTATAGCAGCATCTGGTAGAACTCATGATAGCTTAGATGTTTCAGTAGATGAAAATGGATACACTAAACTAGCAGTTAATCAAATATAAAGTAACAATGAATAAATCAGAAATAGCAGGGTTAACCTACAGAAGTAAAGAAATCGGAGACGTACCCTATTCCGGAACTAAAAGAGTTGCATCAGATTCTGAAAAAACTGAGATTAACACTATTTTATCTAATTTTTTAGCATCAGTAGTAGCTAAACACTCTTAAAAAAAGTTGTTTCCTAAGTAGATTTTTCTTATCTTGTAGTATAAAATATTACTATGATAAAATTAAACTACATTAGATCTTCAAAGATCACCCCTAGAATCAAACAAACAGTTATTTTTGGTGAACATATTTCTATTGATGGAGATAGATATGAAAAACTTACCAGAAAACCTTACGGAAAAACAATCGTAAGAAATTTAATCAAAGAAGACAAAAGCGAAAAAATTACCTGTTATGCTTAAAGGAGAGCTAAATTGGTACTATATTGGACTTGGTGTTGTAGTTACTATTCTAGCTCAAGTAGGAGCATGGTACCAACATAATTTTCAATTCAAATATCCAAAATTAGATGAATTTTGGTGGGGATGGTATGTTCTCTCTATTCCTCTAACTTATCTTTTTATGACTGCTACTAAATATAATATGATCGGTTATGGAGGATCAATATGGGGAGCTAGATTTGTAGGATTCTCTCTAGGTATGATTTGTTATGCAGTTCTTATACAGATCTACTTTAAAGAACCGTTTACCTGGAAAATAGCAGCTCAGTTATTCCTCTGCTTTTCAATTATATTTATTCAGTCATACTGGAAAGAGTGATAGAAAATAGTTGCCTCCCCGAGATATTATTCATATATTAAGGTATATTAAAAAATAAAGGTTATGAAAATTATAGATGAAATGGTGTGGTCTAATGAAATAGGTAAATGGGTTACTGCAGAAGAATATAAATTATCTAAAGAAGAAATTATTAACTTAGGAGAAAAGTTTATACAAGAATGTATTGAGATTTACGGTTTAAGTAAATTTCAAAGATGCTCTCCTTATCTAGAAGTAGAAAAAAATATTTACTGTAGGTACTCTGGAGATGAAGATGCAGAAGGAGAACAGTCACCTGATGCTGAGTATGATAGAATTGCTAACTCTATTGTAGTATATTTTCCTAAAATTAAATCGCTAAAGCATTTAGCAGAAACTATTATTCATGAGTTTCAACATTACCTTCAGTCTCCTTCTTGGATGGCTAGATACTATAAAATGGGATATACATACGATAATCATCCTTATGAATTAGCAGCATTAAAAGAAGAATCTAAATAGGAATCAATAATTAAATAATATGGCACATAAATTATATTTAGTAAATTTTAAATACAAAGGCAAGAAATACTTCAAAGCCGGAATTACTGGCAAGGGAGATGTTATGGATAGATTTAAATATGCTATTCAAAAACATAGATTAGAAGACTTTAAAATTATGAAATCTTCTTGGTTTAAAACTGAACAAGAAGCAGAAAAAGCTGAGAGTAATCTATTTGAAACTATTATGACATTATTTCCAGAAAATAATTATGTAGATAAAAACGGTAATCATTATTTTCATAATGAATGGTTAAACGAAAAATTAAACGGTATTACTGAAATTCGTAAATACAATCATAAAGAAGTTCAAACAGCATTTCAGTTTATAGCAGAAAACGGAGTTAGATATTATAAACAATTGTTTTAATGATATACGATCTTCATAACTTAACTCATAAAGAAGCTAGAATAGAAGTAGCAGAGACTTTGCTTACAGCTTCGTATGTTGGTTCATTTGAAATTACCTTTATTACTGGTAAAAGTGATCAAATGAGAAATATAGTAATTAATATTTGTGAAGAACATGACTTTAATTATATAGTTCCTGCTAATAATTCAGGGAAGATAATTGTAAATTATAGTTCAATTGGGTAAAATGTATACAGTTCCATATTCTAACGTAGGTAAAGGAGGCTTTTTACTTCTTAATGGTAAAAGATACCATACTCCCTCATGGATAGAGGTTGAACCTGATACTACTTATGATAATATTATTATTGAGAAAAGACCTTTTGAAGAATTATTTGTTGAGAGTAAAAACGAAAAACAATGGAAGTATAAATCAGCTTCTAGTGATAAAGAGTATACTGTCCGTTATAATGCTGCAGGTAATCTTAGTTGTGATTGCTGGGGGTATATAGGACATAGAAAATGTAAACATATAACTAAAACTAAAGAATTATGTGGTATTTAATTATTGGTTTAATTTGGACCGGTTGGTTGGAATGGTTTTCCACTACAAAATTATCAGGGAAAATTAGTGCTCCTTGGGTGATGTATGAAAGATTATTTCATATCATCCTATGGCCATTCAGCTTAGCAGTATTTATAAAAAATATACTTTAATGAAAAATAAAAAAACTATTTGGGACCATTTACTTCTAATATTATTGATAGCAACTCTAATATTAGCAACAAGCTGTACATACGAACCTTACGAACCTTATGAAGAGATAAAAGAAACTAAGCTGGATGATTATTCAAAAAGCTGGGATATTATAAGAAACTATCCTTCAGAAGTCTTTAACTTTTACGATTACGGTTACTATAGTGAAGATTGTTTCTTCGATACTACTGCAGTTATAGCTGACTTTAATCTTGACGGTAAAAATGATTTTATGTTATCTCCTCAGTGTTCTGATGATGATCAAAGACAACCTCCCATTAGCATATTTTACTATGAAGATGGAGCATATGTTGGGAAGATAGTTAGTGAAGTTGGACCTATGGCTGGAGCTAGAACTACCATAGTTGGAGACTATAACGGAGATAAAATACCCGATGTATTTTTTATATCTCATAACGGTCATGGGTATGGAGGAGGAGTTCCTTCTATACTATTAAGTAACGGATCTGACTTTTATCTTGAAGATTTAAATTTAGAAAAGAAATGGTACTCTGATGGTACATCAGGAGATATTGACAATGATGGAGATTTAGATATTATTTTCGGTGGAAATGTTCAAGGATTACTTCTTAACGACGGGTACGGTAATTTTACTCTTAATGCTGATTACATTAATAACTTTAACGGTAATGCCGGAAAACCTAGTTTAGCAGACTTAAATAATGATGGATTTTTAGATTTGATCTATAGAGATTACGGTAACCATAGAATTGTATATAGTTCTAATGGTATATTTGATTACAATAATTCAATAGAGCTTATAATGCCTGAATATACTATAGATTCTGAAAAAGTAGATTTAGATATAGACGACAGGCTCTTAGTAGACTTCGATAAAGATGGAGACTTAGATATTATAGTTGTTGCTCTTCCTCATGAACCTAGATTTGGTAAATTTAGCAGACTTCAAATTTTTAGAAATGATAATAATAACTTTATAGATGTATCTAGAGAGATTTTACCAGGACTTATACTCCCTTATACTCTTCAGTGGATTAGAGCTAATGACTTAGATAAAAATGGGAATATAGATATATTTGAAAACCAGAAACTAGATAATTGGTTTAATATAGAGTACGATGGTTCTAAATTTATTAAAAAATAATATGACAGAATATACACCAATAGCAGTAGCATATAGAAAGAAATCAGGTTCCAAAGTCTGGGTTAAAGAGTTTAATGATATTAGATGTCCAGACAAATTAATTACTAAAAGAGGAACTAAGCTTCCGGAAGGTTGTGATATTATAGCTCTAGGTGTAGGAAGTAAATTTTATAAACATTATAAACAGAAATATGAAAAATGAACCATCAATCTTAACTAGTTACAAAAAAGGACTTAAAATTATAGAAAGCTGTGAAAACTATAAGCAGCTTAAAGTTGCTAAAAAATTTATTAATCAATTTCTTGCTGTGTATAAAGAAATGTACTTTCCAAGCTATGATCCTGCTTATTCTCTGTATGGAGAACTCTACTTAGCATACGAAAATAAGTACAGTAAATTATACAATTAACTTAGTCAATAGTTGCCTCCCCGAGATATTCTTCTTATATTAAGGTATAATATTAAAAATAAAGGTTATGAAATCAAAAAAAGCAAAGAACCATTACGAAGATTGGAATGTAAATGACTGTTATTACTTTATTTCAACTTCTGTCGAAAATCGTCAAAGACCAGAAGAAATGGTAACTGAGAAAATCGCTAAGCACTTAGATAGATCTTACGATGCAATTGTTTGTAGAAGAAAAGAGGTATTAGGTATACTTACTAATAAAGAGAAAGGTATACATAATATAACTCCTAATATGGTTGAAGCTCTTAAACAATATAGAGCCGATACTAATGTCCCTCAGAGACATTTAGATATTACATTTGACGTTATATAATATTAAAAATAACTTAGTCAATAGTTGCCTCCCCGAGATATTATTCATATATTAAGGTATAATTAAAAAGATAAAAATAAAGGTTATGACAATTAAAGATTTAAAAGAAAACGACGTTTTTTACATGGAAGGTTTAACTCCTTCTGGTAAAGTAAAAGAATCATTAGCTAAGCTGATTAGGTATGAAGGTATGGATAAGTATATTATCGAAACTGGAGGTATTACTATGATTGCTTACGGCGATGATAAGGTTAGAAAAACGATGGGAATTAACGATATTCAAGGATTAATTAGATAATATGAGCGAAAATAAAAGATACGTTGTTACAATGGAAATGTACGTTTACGCTGATAATGATTATATGGCTAAGAAACGTGCTAATGATTTAAGATTATCAATAGATAATAGAAGACATTCTCAGAATGTAGAAGTTAAAGAGATTGGTGAACAGCCATTTGCTTCAACATATTATCGTAAATTAGATAACCCTGTATTTACTCCTAAAGAGAAAAAAGACGAACCATTACCATTTTAGTATGAACTGTATTAAATGTAATGAGTCTATAAATCCGTTAAGGATTAAAGCTCTTCCGGGTACTAGAACCTGTGTAAGTTGTTCTACTTCAAGTAAGTGGTACGTTAGAAGTATAATATCAGGCAAAACTGATTACTGTGCAACTGAGGTAATTAAAAATCCAGAAACTGCCAAAGAAATAGCATCTATGGATAGAAGAACTGGATGGGGTAGTAATCTTCATAAGGTTAGAAGGTAGTAACTTTTTTGGGAATTAACTACTGGAACAGTTGGAAAGTCGGAGAAGTATTCTTATATTTATAGTATAAATAATTAAAAACAATAAAGGTTATGACAAATAAATCAATTTTCGAAACTCTTGAAGCTAAAGAGGCTAAACTAGAAGCTAAATTAAATAAATTAAGAAATAAAAACGATGAAGCTGTTAAAGCTAAAAATATCGCTTTAAATAATGTTCTTAAATCGTACTTTTCTCCTATTGAAACTGAATTAAAAGATATGCAGTTTCATACTAGCTATGGATCATCTATGGAGATTACTGCTAGAGGTGATGAGTATGAAAAAGAAGTATGGTCAGAAGAAAAAGATGACTATGTTACTAAGAAGCTTTTCAGAACTAAAGAAGTAGCTACTATCAAAGTTCAAGAGTATAGCAGATGGGATAATGATACTAAAGAAGCTCAATTTACTGATATGGGTATTAGTACTTACTCTACTTCTGATTACTACTCAGATTTCAATAATGAGAGACTTAGATTATCTGGAGAGTATGCTATGATTATTCAAGATCATAAAGATGATATACTTGCTGAGATGAATCAAGTATGGGAAGATCATAATGAGCTTATTTCTGTAACTCAAGAAGCTGTTAATAAATGTAATAACGAGATTATCTATTCAAGATCAAAGAAAAGACTTTAGAAATGATATAATTATCGAAGATCTTAAAGCTGGTATAAAGTTATTAGATGATAAAACTGCTTATATTCAAGAAAGATTCGACTTTGGAGTAAGTAATATTGTAGAAGCTAAGATTACTAGAATGTCATATTCAGGTAAGTCTGCTGACTTAGAAGTTAAAACTAAAGGAAAAAGGTGGGATGATAAAGCTGATGCTTATGTAGATACTATCTACGATAGAAAGTTAACTAAGGTTAGAATAAGTAATATACTAGATACTTTCGTTAGCGGATATAATGGGTTAACTTGGGAAAGAGTATAATTAATTTAAAAAAAAGGTTATGTATTTAAAAGTAAGTAAAAATTATTCAATTTCGGATACGGAATTAGCAAAGACAGAAAGAAACGACTGTATGGTTCGTTCATTAGCTTCAGCAGCAGGTATTAGTTATAGATCAGCTCATAAATACTGTAAAGATGAGTTAGGTAGAAAGTTTAAAAAAGGAACTAATGCTGCTATTTTAGCTGAGAAATTTAAAAAAGCTGAGAAAGATGGGCTTAAGATCGATAATAAAGAGTTCAGTGTTCGCCAGTTAAGTAAAACTGAGATAAAGAATAAGTATAAGCTCAAAGGAGAAGTGATTTGGAGAAAGAAAACATTAAAGAGTTTTATTGAATCTCATCCTAAAGGATCATATATGGTGATGGTTGCTAAGCATGCCTTGACGGTAAAAGATGGAGAGTTAATGGACTGGGATAGCCATGCTTTTGAACCAACTAGAAAGGTTATGGGAGCTTATGAACTTAAGCGTAAAGATAATCAAGTTGTTCAATTAGAATTATTTTAATAAAATGAAAAAAAGACAATATAGATCGAGACAAGGTAGAAGCGATAGCAAATATTTAGAAAGCTATAAAACTATAGCAGCTGCATTTATCCTTTTTTTAGCTGCGATGGTCATCTATTTATTAGTAAATCTTTTTAATTTATAAGTTATATGTACTCTTTAGACAATGTTGGTGTTAAATCATATAAAGGCAAACTAGAAGAGTACAGAGAGATCAAAGGACTTTACCTAACTTATAAAGAAAGGTTTGAAAAAGACTATCCAGAATACTATAAGTTTATAAAAGAAGCTCAGGATAAGCTCTCCTCTTCGTCTGTTTTTGATACCTCTATGGGAGTAGACTATGGCTTTTATCATCAGATGGCCAGACAGATAATCGACCATAACTGTAAGCATATTATTGAGTATGGTCCAGGATTTACTACTCTTCTTCTTCATAGAATAGTTCAAGATTTAGATTACGAAGTTAAAATATATTCATACGAAGACAGTGAGATATGGTTTGAAAATAATAAGAATAAAGGTCTTGATCCTTTCAATAACGTAGAGCTAGTTGATATGGACTTAGAAATAAAAGGAGGGCTACTGTACTGTACGTATATTCATGATCTAGAGAAACATAAAGATGTTGATTGTATAATTATAGACGGTCCAGGTCCTTTATTAGTTGATGAAATATCTCGTCCGTCTGTTACTACTAATGCTGATTTATTGGAAAAGACTTTTGATAGAGAAATAAGAACATTAATAGAAGGAAGACATTTTACTCAGCAGTTTATGCATATTCCTTATAAAGAAAGAACTAGAAGTATTACAATCGATGATAGATAGAGTATTTGCAATGGGATGTAGCTTTGTTCAAGGTTCTGAGTTAGGACCTGATTGTAGGAATCTCCCTAACTATCCAGTTATATCTGTTCCTGGTAGATTTTCAGAACTAGTAGCTAATCATTTTGGAGCTTCTCATATTAACTTAGCTCAAGGAGGAGCAGGACAAATTAGAATATTTAGATCTACAGTTGACTGGTTAACCGGTAAGAGTTTATTATTTCCTCCTGATTTAGAAACTAATAATCTTACGCCCCAACCAGTTCCTAAATTTAATCCAAAAGATAAGATGCTTTTTATTATAGGTTTATCTGTTCCTCTCCGTAAAGAGGTTTGGATTAATAGAAAGCAATGTTATGAAAAATGGAATGTATATTCTGATTCTGAAATAGTCTCTAGAGTAGTAGAAGGCTTAAATTTAAGCGGTAAAGAATTTGAAAAGGATTATAAGAAATTTATTAAGTATTATTTAGAAGGCATACATAATGAAGAAGAGAGCATCAGAGAGACTTACAGATATATCTCTGCTTTAACAAGTATGATAAGAGATAAAGCTCCTAATAGTAAATTATTTCTATTTAATGCTCTAGGTAATGATCTTCCTGACTGGGTAGTACAAGGTTTAAACTTAGATAGTAAGTATCTTCCTTCTTGGGAATCGTATGCTTATAGGAACCAATTGATGGATATGGACTATAGTCATCCTAAGGAATTAGCTCATAAAGAGTTAGCTGATTATATAATTAATAAGTTTTCAAATGAAGAATAGATTAGCTATTCAGTTAGCAGGACAGATCAGGGACTGGTTTCTAGCATTTCCTCATTGGCAATCTTTTGCTTCAGAGTTTAAAGAAGCAGGTATAGAAGTAGATTTCTTTTTAAGTACATGGGACAGATACGGTATAAAAACAGATAAGGGTGCAGTATCTGGAGCCGATCTTGATATAGATCTCTCCTTTTTTAAAGGTTATAATATATTTAATCAAGAAACTTTCGAAAAGGACTTTGCAAATAAGTCCACAACTTGGCCTATGGCTCATCATTGGAGTAGTAGCTCTTTGCTTAGATTAAATTATGAGAATAAACATAGATTAGAGTACAAAGCTGTTCTTTTATCAAGACCTGATTTAATATTTACAGAGCATACAGAGTACTTTATTAACTTTATTAAACAAACAGGACCTTCTACCAATCTTGACCCTAGAGGAGTATATACCTCACAGGGAACCTTTGTAAAGTACATACCTCATAGAGTTGATAGAGGTAATCTATACTCAGATGATATGTGGGTGTTTGGCCATAGAGTAGCGATGAATAATTTTATATTGATGTATGATTATATTAGAGAAGGCCTCATTGATTGTACCAACCATGTCTTTGTAGCAGACTTTCTAAAGAAAATGGGTATTCACAATTGGAGATTATCATCTACCGAGGTAGTAAAAAATACTTTGACTAGATATGTTATAGAAGGTGAACGAAAGAGAAAAGAAGATAAGATAAAAGAAAGGCTTGGTTAAGAGTAAGCTGTTGTAGAGGAGGGGGCGTTTTCTCTCTCACGAAGTGGCCACGCGCGAATTAAATAAAGGTTATGAGTAAATATGATTTCTATCCAATGTTATCTCCAAGAGAGATAATCGAACAAGGAGCCTTTGGTGGGTGTTACTTTGGTCTTCCAATAGAAGAGTATACCAACTATAAGTATACCGAACTATTCAACTATCATTTCGATGGCTTAGACACAACCTTATACTTAGGAGAGACATATAAGCCTCGTATGAATAAGTTTAAGATAAGAAGCGGAATGCCATATGAGTATTGGAAAGATATGAATTGGATGCACGAAGATGACCCATATGGTTGGCTAGAGTGGTATTGTAAGTATAGTATGGGTAGAAGGCATCCAGACGACGATAGGCAGATTAGAAGATGGCAAGACTTTTGTGGAGTAAATGGTAGATGGAGACATAACATATATAAGAAGATATATAATACCAAGGATTGGAATATAAGTCCAAGGGTACAACAATCATTGCTGCATTGGGGATATAAAGTCAATGAGGATGATTACATACAGTGGAAAATTCTAAATAATAAGTTATGAATTATAAACAAAGATTGAACAAGTACAAGAAAGAGTTGAGGGGGTGGGGGTTTTCTCTCTCATCACCGAAGGTGCCACGCGCATTTTCAACTAACGTTTCAAATGAAACAACCATCCAACCTAAGAATCTATGCCATTATTCGGGACTACGAAGTACTGCCGATTATATGGAATAATGTCTGAGAGGTAGTGTACGGCTGAGGCTACACATAGATACTAATTAGATTAGATACAATAGGAGAGATAAGCTATATAAGGTAGACCCACGGCTAATGATACTATATACTACTTAAGTATATTAATAATAGCGAGTGTATTATATATTTATATGTTCATATATGTATATAGATATTTCTTTATATATACTCGATATAAAACGTAAGGTAGGCGTATGAAGTATAGGGGTAATTTATCAGGTGTGGGTGTGTCCCCTTCCGGAAAATTCTATAGACAGAAAATATTCTCCTTCAACAACTAATTATCCAGCTTTTTAAATTCCGATATTCGTAATGGCGGTATATGGCTTTAGTAACATTGTTTACCGTATTCTTACTAAATATAAGATATCATTACATATAATGTAAAAAGCATAGGATAGTTGCTTATTCGAGATATTCTTCTTATATTAAGGTAAATTAAAACGGTTATAGATATGAATACAATAGACATAGTTAACGACTTAAACGTACAGATGACAGAGCACATACCATCAAAGGTTATCAATAAGATGTCCTTCCTACATCAATTGCAATGTATAGAGTGGCATTATAATCCTCAGGTGTTAAAGAGTGAGCATAGAATAAAGACATATGCTCAGTATAAAGATATATTATCTACATATGAAGCTTAATAAGAAAGATATATTATATACTATAGGTACAATAGGTGTTGTTATAATGCTGGTATCTATTATGGGTCTTATTATAGAGGCATTAGTACTAGGGCTACATATAGCTCTTACTAACCCCATCTACGTTATAGGTCTATCCATTATAGGACTAATAGTCATTTTCTTACTCCCATCCAAGAAATAGTCGGGCAGTACTCCGGCACTTTGATCTAACGTTGATATAACAGTGACAGTATAGTTCCCTAAAGGGTTGGTCGTCTGCGTGGTTCTTCCAGACCTATTTGCATAAAAATTATAGATTTTAAGTATATAGTTATATATATTTATATATTTATATAATCTTAGATGTATTAGGATACGTCCACATATTCAATGATAGCCTACTGCCGCTATATACCGTTTCAACACCATGTAAGGTGTTACTACCATTAAACGTTATTACATCTCCTTTATTTAGCCTTATGTATGTATCTTTATTAATAATAAAACGTCCTCCGCTACTGGCACTTCTGATTTCCGAAACTAGGGTTAAACTTGAATCCGTATCTCTATGGTTTCTTAAACTATCTCCTTTTTCGTATTCAGTTATATTAATCCAATTTTCGGTAAAATTATAAGGAATTGCAGGAAAAAAATTTTCTAAAATTTCTGTATATAGGGGGCCTTTATTTACATCGTATGCTTTCCAGCCTCCTCTTGGTGCATATATAGAGTTATCTTTATAAGTTTCAGCTACTCTATCGCAGAATTCAGTACTTAGTAATTCTCTATGAATGGTGTAGTCAGCCATCTTGTTTTATATTAGTAAATACTTTATTTTGAGTATTCCACTTAATTATATAGTCCCCCAGCTTTTCTTTATCTATAATTTTACAGTATACATCAAATATATCTTCTACATCGCAACTATGTGTCGAAACATTAGTACTTAAAAGAAAGGCAGTAAAGAGCTCTTCTTCGATAGTGTATCCTTCTCTATATGGATCGAAACAGGTTCTTTTAGTAAGCATAATTATACTTCTATACCTGTTAACAATTAACCTACAAGTATCATACAATGCTTGTCCGGTAGTAGCTATAAGATGATCAGATGGTTGTATACCGGGTTCAGCAAAAGCATCACCACAGATATATTGAGGAAAGTCCATGTTATTAAGATATTCCTCTACTATACTCAAATCAGAGTAGAATTCGTCTGTTCTTAACTTAATTACATAACCTTCAGGTTTTATAAGGTTAAAAGCATTGAGTATACTTAGAGCTTGATAGTAATTAGTACATGAAGTAAATACATCTTCACCTTTTTCACTACTAAAAAAGGGATGACGGAAGTCTATTATTCTAGATCTATACTCCATTCCTTCAGAATACACTAGAATATCGTCAGGTAGCATGGCTTCTTGCCATTTACCATCACTATCCCAGGTAGATACTACGACTTGATACCCAAGATTACTATAATACCGGAAGTTTTTAGTAACAAACTCACTATCATATACAGGACCTTGAATAATAATAGAAGGTTTTTTAGTAAATTCTTTTTTCATTTGCTTATAAGTGTGTTGATATCTAGCTAAAGCGGAAGAATCATATAAACTTTTACTTTTACCTTGGACTTCTTTTGTAGATTCAATAAGTTTATCTAATATATCTCGGTTTAATTGCTTTAGGTAGTTAAAAAACCTTGTTATCTTTACTACGTTTAGATTTTTTACCAATTTTAATTATGTTTATATTACAATATATGAACTATTTATGGTATATGCAACAGTTAGACCCTCATTCTTTATTTTCTCTCTTTGAAAAAGGAGATGAAGAAGTGTATAAAGAGCATGGAGTTGAAAATACTCTTAAAAATCCTTATGTACTCCTTAATATGGTTACCAGGGGTATAGATAATTACGCTGTTATGGATATGTTATATATGAAAAATAAGCCTATTGAGTATAAAAGTGTGAGATCTAATGTAAAGTATAAATATTTTAGTAAGCTTTACGGGTATCTTAAAAGATTAGACTTGAAGGCTATAGAAGATAGAGTATATACAATTGGAGATTCATATGATGTACCTAATCTAATCTTACGTTTAGATGATTTAAGAATCTTTTTTGAAGAGTATGAGCAATATGAGAGATGTGGTCTAATAAAAAAGACTATAGATGTACTGTATGAGAAAACGGTAGAGGAGATAACTGTAGATAAGTTGTTTGTCTGATATAATTTTCTTATCTTAAGGTATAAATAAAGGTTATATATATGATACAAAGAATATCTAAAGAAAAAGCTGAAGGCTTAATCAAAGCCACTGAGGACTTCACAGATTCCCCAATTAAGTACTTTACTATTACTCCCAGTACATCAGAGAGGTATACCGCAGAAGATGGTTGGGAAGACGTTACTTACTATACGGCACGTTCTAATAGGCTCACATATACACCAGATACGTCTAAACAATACGTATATGTACTTACCAACCCTACTATACCTGGAATGGTAAAGATAGGTTATACTAAGAATGCTCCTTCTAAGAGAGTAAAGCAGATAAATGCCTCTACCGGAGTCGCACAAGACTTTGAGGTAGCTTGGGCCTTTGGCTGTTACAACGGTATCGAATTAGAACAAGAAGTTCATAGATACTGTGAATCCTTTAGAGTAAACAATAAAAGAGAATTCTTTAGAATGACTGTAGATGAAGCGAAAGCTGTAATCGAAAGATTAGGAGAACGTTATACTGGTAAAAATGATAAGTAACAAATTTTCGT
>Ga0070746_10001103_pt1 | contig 16229 bp, 1 predicted proteins | sample VirMetDEL_Mar_21_FD_77016 | JGI IMG/M metagenome (GOLD analysis project Ga0070746, IMG submission 77016) | Aqueous microbial communities from the Delaware River and Bay under freshwater to marine salinity gradient to study organic matter... | ecosystem: Environmental > Aquatic > Marine > Coastal... | reverse complement strand
TCAATCATATTTTCAGAAAGAGAAGTAGACTTTCCATATTCGAATACGCGATTTCGAAGTCCTTTAGTTTCTACTTGTACATATACTTTATTACCTTTTATGTCTACTCCTACTTTTCTGAAGAGCTTATATTTATAAAACTTAGTACCTTCTACTTCTTTTACATCTAGTATATGAAAATAATTATGAGCAGCTAGATCTTTTCCTGCTTTTTTAGGAGTTATTCTAGCTATACCTTTGTCGATTTTTTTATTGTTTTTAAATTTCTTAACATTAGGAGTTAAATCTGGGTTATGCTGAACAAACTCTTCTATGAAGTTATGATCAAAATCTTCTTTTACTTTTTGCTTCAAATTTGCTGCTATTCCCAATCCAGGGTCTAAATAAATTTCTGCTGGTATAATTTGAGCAAAAGAATCTAAAGTAGAAACTAATCCTGTAGTAACAAATTGATACTCAACAAGTTGAATTGCAAGTTTAGATATTCTTTCGTCTTCTGAGTCAAGAAGTTCTAAAAATTGATCTTTCATAGAGTTCTTATCTTCTATTGAAAGTTCTTGATTGTTGAACTTTAAGAAAGGAATACCTCCATTTGCTCTCATCTGAGTAGGAGAATATTCTACAGTTAATCTATCAAAGATACTAAATTTAGACGATTCTGGGCCTTTTTGTATAGAGTCTTTTATACTAAGGAATTCTTCAATAAATTCTCCTTTAAGATAATAGTCAAATTCTACATTATCAAAGAAATTGTTTTGAGAGTTTATATAAGATAGATACTGATCTTCCATTTTTCTGTATACACTAGCCTTATCTCTTTCCTTGACAGAAAGTGATCCAAAGGTCTCAGTCATATCTCTATGAAACTTAGGAGCTTGTGTAAAGAATATAGAATTTCTTCCTAGAACATCAAGAGCAAAATTATCTACTTCCCAGAATGCAGAAGCAGCAGGATAAGGAGAATTCGAACTAAAAGCAGCTTCAACTCCAGAATAAGAGTTTCCAGATTTGTCTTCACTTTTTATTGAGGATTCTCGTAAATCTACCCTAAGTTGTTTTCTTTCATTTGCTTCATATAATACAGAGTCAGAACTTTTATCCCCACTAAGTACATCTGCAGACTTTTGAAAATCTCCTGTAATACGTTGATAGATACCATAATTAATAAGCATTTTAAGTTGTCTCTCAATGTAATCTATATTTTTAGGCTGAGGATTTTCCCTATCATTATTCATAACTTCTAAATCAATAGGATACGGAACTTCATCTTGTAGAGGAGCTCTTCCCATCTTTTCCCAGACAGTGTTTAATCCTTTAAGATTAAATACGTCAAACTCTTGAAAAATTTCTTTTTTGGCTTTAGACACTGGAGAAAATTCATCACTAGAAGGAAGATTACTAATTTCCATCATTCTCACAATAGAAGGCTGAGTCATAAATGAAGCTACATATTCATAAGGAACTCCTAAAGTAGATAACACTGCAGCCATTGCTGCATTATTTTGGTTAATATTATTAAGAGCTGTAGTAGGAAATTTAACAATATCCATAATAGCGTTAACATACATACCAACTACTTCTGAAATAAGATCTCCTTCTATATTTTCAAAGCTATCTCTAATCTTTCCAAACTGATTTAAACTTTTAAATTCACCATTTACTACAACTGAAACTGGAATATCAGTAGTTAAATTTAACATTTGAGCAATAGGTAAGAATCCATTTATAGAAGCAAATATACCTTTAAGAGTAACACCTTCCATATTTCTTTTATTCAAAGCTCTTTGGCCTACGTAAGAGTTTGTATCAAGTTCGCCTTCAGTGATATCGTATTTTTTACTTACTTCTATCATTTTGTCAAACTCACCAGAAGCAAACATCTCATTATAGTGGTTCCCTGATTGAAGAATAGCTTCATAATAATCAAGAAGTCTATTAGCTTCTCTATATTTGTACTCTAGATCGTTGCTAAATTCAGACTTACTATTGTCTACAGTAAGCTTTCCATCTACAATTTTACCTCTTCTTCTCATGACATATAACTTATCAAAGTCAAAGTCATATCCCATGTTAGGCATTACTGAGAAAGGAGTAATAATTACTTCGGCACCAAGAGAAGCTGGAATAAATCCAACTACCTTAATCTTAATTGTATAAGATTTACCAGAAGTAGGAATACGGTAAGCAATCATATTTAAGAGCTCTGGAGCTTCTTCTTCTATTTTATTGATATCAGTAATTCCATTTATACCTCCATTTCCAATAGACATGAGAGTTTCTACTTCAATTATATTATTCTCCGTATCTATGTTATAGTTTAGAGGCTCTCCAGGTTTTTTGTTTTTGGACCATATGATGGAAGTCTTGTCTACCTTAGATAAAAGAGCATCAGAAACTTGGACCATACCTGTATTATGGATATTAATCCTTCTGAGCTTATTAAACATTGCTTTTAGGAAAGGTTCTACTTCTCTTCTAGCTGGGTGTCCAACAAGAGGAAAAGCTGCTTCTCCAGATGAAATAGATAGCATGTGGAATAAGTTGAAAGGCTTTTTAAGAAAATCTCCTTCCATAAATCCTTTCTCTACTAATTCTATAATTTTCGCGTCAGATATTTTATCATCTTCTGATATTTCTTCTCTTAATTTTGATATTTGAGACCTAACAATATTAGACATTATTTCACCTATATCAGAAATTATTTCTTCGCCAGTTTTAGTTTTTCCATTAACAGTATATTCCCCAGATGGAGCTATATTAGAAAGCATTAACTTAGCTATTTGTACCCCAAGAGCAGATTCATAATCTGAACCGTGAGTAGGAAGGTCTTGCTGTTTTCCCATACTACTATTACTTAGAGTCATAGTATTTTGAGCATCCATATCTTCATAAGACATAAACCCTCTTCCTCCTACTTTAACTGCAGAAGGCGGAAGTATTTCTACATTAAGTCCTTTCTCTTTCTCTATCTCTTCAGCTTTTTGTCTTACGGCCTCTAACTCTGTACCTTCAGTAAATTTAGGAGCAAGAGGGAAAACATTATATTTCACCTGTACTGGAATATGCATTCCAAATTCAGGAACATATTCCATTCTATAGTAGAAATTTTTATAAGGCTTAAGTACAAAGTCTTTTGAAGGAGTTTTACCTTCTCTAAGTCTTTGTAGATTTCTTTCTAATTCTGAGGTATGTTCTCCTAATCCTTTAGCTATTTCTTCATATCTGTTTAGGGTTACCAAACCTTGAGCATCATTAGAATCTATATTTTTAAAGTGATCGTAGCTCTTAAGATTAGTAATCTTCTTAACATTTTCTAAGAAATCTGCTGGAGCATCTTTGATAATTGCTTCAATTGGAATTCCTAAGAACTTTTCATTAATATACTCAGTGTAGAATGTAGAAGCTGGAGTACCAAATTGAGGCATCCTCTTATTCTCATTTATTGCATTTGAGTAGAACTGATCTATTCCAGAGAAATAATATTTAGATTCTCTATAAGCTACATTGGTATTAGCTACAAAGTCAGCAGCAAGCTGAGCTATAGTTCTACCATATCTAGCTAACACTTCATCAGAGATGTAGTTAGAAGTATATCCCTGTCCTGCTTTCTGAATGAAACCTTCTTTAACCCACATGTCAAGAGTTCTTCTAGTGTCTCTAGTAATAATATCTCTAGCTACTTTAGAAATTTCTCCTTCTGGGTAAATTGATTTTAAATTAAGCGTATAATTACTATCTTTCTCTTTAACTACAGGAGAAAGTAAATATTTTCTATTAGTTTCATTAATAGATTCTGCTAGAATGACTCCATCTTCTATTACAAATTGCTCTTCAAAAACTGCTCTCATTTTTTCTACAAAAGCTCTTTCTTGTTTAATAGCTTTTGTCATGGCCACAAAAGATGGATTAGACTCGTCGAATACATATTTACCTTCTTTAAATACGGATTCAAATTTAGGCACACTTAAAACCTGGTGTCTAGTTTTATCTGCTTGGAAAGGTAAATCAAATATAAACCTTGAATGATCTTTACTATCTCGCGCATAAGAGTCTAAAAATAAAGCTACAGTCCCAGCACTTCTTTGATAATCTTTCATAGCTTCATACTCAGAAGAAGTTCTATTATCTCTAATTCCTTGGAACATAAATAATTCAAAGGCACCTTCTTCTAAGAAAGACTTCCAATTAGAATCTTTCAGGTAATTGAATTCAGCTAATCTTTCATTAAGTTCTGCCATGAATACAGAAATAGGAGTAGGATGGTTGATCACCCAGTATTTATTTCCTTTCAGGTCTAAAGCTATATTGTCATATTTTTCAAGGTAAGCTACAGCTAGTGCTTCAGCTAATTTAAGCGTGTATCCTTGCTCTTTAAAAGGACTTTTTCCTTCATTAAGGTTGAGCATGTATTTAGCATATGAGATCTCTGAGAAAGGAGATTGAGGATTTGTAAGAGCAAACTTCTTAGCTCCTAAAGTAGTTATATTTTTTTCATCTTCGATTTTTTCAAACCTCTCATTTATATATCCATAAATTACTTTCTTTGCCTTTTCTTTATTCCCCATTGTAATGCCTAATTCATCGTAAGCATCCACTAATCCGTCTATGGCTTCTGATAATTCTTGATCATTTTTAGCCTGTTGTATTTGCTTATAAATTTTATCGGCTGAAATCTTGCTGGCTAATTCCTTATAAGCTTTGACAATATTCTCAGGAGAGAATTCATTTTTCTCTCTAAGCTGTTGAGTAATTTTACGCGCTAAAGTTTGAGACCAATTCTCTATTAACTCTCTTTCATAGTCTCTAGAAGTAGGTCTATGATTTCTAACTCCACTATCATCTATAATTGTTAGAATCTGATTATGTGTGTACTTATTGAAAGCCATATGGAACAAAGTTCTCATTTTAGGGTCTGACTTCAAAGTATTTATTAAAACAGAGACATTATCTTTTAAATCAAATTCATCTATTAAATCATTTAAAGTTTGTTCAAGAGCAATAAGTTTATCATCTAAAAGAGGCATATTAGCTAATCTTCTTTGAAGGGCTGGAAATACTTCTGAAAATTTAGCAAACATAGGAACTCCTAAAACACTGCTTTCCTTATTACTCATAAGCATAGAAAACAATGATTTAACTTGAGCAGATAGCTTAGCTTTAGGATCAAACCCTAAGAAAGAAGTATCAAAGGTTTTAGTAATACCAGCTTCGAAATCTTTTTCTTGTAGAGTTCTTATATCTAATCCTACATTACCTCTAATGAATGTTTTTATTTCTGATAAAAGACCTGGATACTCGGACCCATCTTCTAATAAGACAGACTCCATAGTTTCTTCTACTATTTTCCAGTTATCTAACTGTTCTTGACTAAGGCCAAGATTTCCAGTAGCAATTAGAATAGGTTTATATATAAGATCAAATATTTCTTTTCTCTTTTCTGGAACTGTTAAAGCTTTGTCAGCTTCGCGTTCATTATACCCTGAATCTATCCAATGATATAAATACACACCACTTAGAACATTTAGAACTTCATATTTCTGAATAGCACTAAACTGAGGATGTATGATTTCCTTTACAGCATTCTTTTGAATACTGTTTGTGTAAACAGGCTTGTAATTAAAGTTTCCAGCAGATAGGTTTTCCATCAACCTATTTAAATAAGCAGGCTGGCCAAAAATATGCTTTATGAAATCTGATAGAGCATTAAAGAACTTTTGAATTACATTGTATCTTTTTGGAATAGGTTTTTTAAAGGCATAGTGATCTGCCATTTTTTCCTCTAAGACTATGTCCTTAATTTCTTCTACAGTCAGTCCTTCTACATCATGGTTTTCTTTAAACTCAGTTACCTCTTTATTAGTTACTTCTCCAAAGAATCTTCTAGCTTCTGCTAGAATCCTTCTTCTTTTCATTGGCGAAGTATACATGTTAAAAGCTACGTGGAAAGCTTCATGATATACTACAGTCATAGGAGCTTCTGTACTAAGAGCTACCATGGACCCTGTAAATACACCAAAAGAAGATCCTACTCCGTTATCAATAAGTCCTTCTACAAATTCTAGATTAACTTCAGGTAATTTAGCTTTAAACCAAGCAAGAACTTCTTTTTTGTCTGCCTTAGGTCCTTTGTAAGTAGCAAGAGCAGATCTACCTTTATACAGTTTGAACTTTCTTCTTAGCTTAGGTTCAACTTGTTCCCCTTTCAAGTAAGCTTTATATTGTTTTTGTAAGTACTCAAGATCTTGCCCACTATCTTTAGCTTCCGCTTCAAGACTTTGTTGAGCAGAATAAGATATTATAATATCTCCATGAGCATCTTCTTCAGGATTTGCTGGAACTTCTATATTAGTTTCAAAAAAATCCTTTTGACCTTCAAAGTTTCTATATATAATATTTACATAACTCTCTAAATATTCTTTGGTTTTATAATTATCATTACCTATTAATTTTTCTTTTCCTCTTACGTAATTCTCTGGTGTTTGTTTAGTAGCTGATATATCTTTACCAGCAACATGATTAGCTAATTTAGAAATTCCTTCTGAAATAGATTGTTCATTGTTAAAATCAATATTGTTGATAATTTCTAAAGCTTCATTATAAGCGTTTTCATCTATTAATGGTAAAGATTGTAATCTTTCTAATAATGTATTTTTATTTTGGTTATTAGCATTTAATAATGCATCTATCCCTTCAACAAAAGATTTAGGTAACCCTTGAATAACTTGCTCTCTTGTTTGTTGTCCTGAAATTATCCTATCAGCATATTCTCTTATTTTATTTGCTGCCGCTTCTCCAACCCCTGCAAATAAATTTGACATTATAAATTCAATCTCAGCACTTTTTCTTTCTTCTAAGTCTGTTATTTGTTCTATTTCTTCTTTTGTCCTTGAACTTTCTTTTTTCTTTTTTTCTAACTCTTCTTTTCTTTTATTTTCTAATTCAGCTAATTCAGCATCATATTTAGCATTAATTTCTTTATATTGATTGTAAAGTTCATTTAATTTACTAATATTACCTTTTCTGCCTACATTTATCATAGCAGTAGTAAATATCTCTGCTATTAATTTTTGGTTTTCATTTTGAAATTTATCAGGATGTATTTCCTTTAAATATTGTTTAAGTAATTTATTTGCTCTTTCTTTTTCACTTTTTATTTCTCCAGATAGTACTTTTGAAATATTGGAAAATAAATTATTAAAATCTACCTTATTGTTTTTATCTTCTTCTGTAATAGGTTTGAAGTCTTTTTTAGCTTCTCCTCTATTTACAATTTCTTCAACTACAGTATTAGATTCTTCTTGTCTTCTTCTTTCTATAGCTTCAACCTCACTGCTTTGTTGTGTTGATTCTAAAGCAGTTTTAGCATTGATTTCTAAAACAATCTCGCTCTTAAATCTTTTAGTAGGGTCATTTTTATCTTGAAGCATTACAGTAGCTCCAGCTCCATTTTTAGTTTCTCTTATTTCAAATACAGCCACTACTTCCATCCCTTCAGGAATTTGATTTGACATACTTCCATCTGCATTCTTCGTTTCTTTAGGTATTGTGTATTTACCTCCTAAAGCGATGTCAGTAGGTACTGAAGCAGCGTTTCTTTGTGTAGAATCTTTATCACTTCTATTAAAAGTATATTTAGTTTTAGTTAAACCGTCTTTTTCTTCAGTTGTTGCAAAAAAAGTATGTTTTCTTCCTTTTTTATCTGTTTCTGTATATACTATCTTTTCTCCTTTTTGGGACAGATCTTTTTTCTCAGCTACTTCTCTTTTACCAATTTTTTCTATTTTATATTTAGGATTAGCATAGAAAGAAACCTTTCCGCCAGAGTCTGGAACATCTAATGGAATAGCATCTGTTGTTAATATATGGGTAACTAAGAAATCGTTATAAGACATAGGCCCCTCAATAAAATTAATCTTAGGGATGAAATCACCTCTCTTATTTATTTTATCATGTCTTACATCAAATAATAAATCTTTTAGATATCCGTGGATTTCTTCAATCCCAACATTCTCTTTGTAAGTACCTTTACCTTTAACATGCTTGCCCTCTGAATATTGAGCATAGTTGAATTGTCCGTCTTTAGTGTTACTCCAAACTCCTTCTTTACTACGCGTTCTATAGTAGAAACGATGTTCTATGTCTCCAGTTCTATACCCAAAGTAAGCCCCAAAAACATCTTTATTGGCTCCATACAGAGTAGTATCAAGTACTAATTGTCCTTTTCCTTTTACACTGTGAGAACTAGTTACCATGAATAATTCGGAAAGAGCTCCGCTTACTTCCTCTAAAGTTTCTTTAAATTGTTCTCCTCTACCAGGCGCATTCTTGTATTGTTCAACATAATTAAGTATTCCTTGGATTATAGCCATTTGCTGTTCCATAGGAAGTTTACTTAATGAATTCTTTCTAAGTTTTATTGGGGTATATTTTCCTTGATTATTTTCTTGAGACAATAAATAGATACCACCTATTTTTGGATTAAGGGCTGAGATAGCTTCAAATCCTTTTTTGTCTGAAACATGTTGTTGATCTTCTTCAATAGAAACTATAGAATTTGATCTACCTATTCCTATTAAATAATTCATCCCAGTATTAAAAGGGTCTTGAGGAGGGAAAACATCTGCTACAGGCTTATGGCCAGAGTCAATAGGTTCTCCATTCTTTCTAGTTTTAGAATTTATTACTCCAGATTTCTTAGAAGCTTCAACTTTTAGAGTAGCAGTCTGATCGACTACTTGAGCTGCTCCACCAGCAAAAGCTTTTCTAAGTTCTATAGTACGAGCTACTTCATTTTGTACAGCTTCTAGTCTAGAAGCTAAAACTTTTACATTGTGAGCAAGTTTAGGGTTTTCAGGATTATCTTCTAAAGCTTTTTTAGCAACTTCTAACGACTTTCTAATACTAGCTATATTTCCTGATTTATTAAAGTCTATTTCTCCACCAGGTCTTTGAACAAGTACAGGAATATAACCTAACTTACCAGATTTCCCTATTTTTCTTCTACCTTCTGATACTAGAATTAGAGGTACTTCCATCCAATTATAATCTTGGGCAGGTTGTTTATCTACGTAATCTTTATTTATTTCTACAGAATAACCTTCTTCTTCATTAGGAAAATAGATTGCTTCTAAATCTAGATTGTCATCATTTTCCCGCATCTTGTTATTCTCAGTAGTATTTAAAGTAGTACTAGAATTTCCTTCAATAACAGGATTCCCTTCGGCATTCTTATTTGATCTTTCAACTACAGTATTTAAAGCAAAACTTTCTGCTTCTTTTTTCTGAGCTGCAGATAAAGTAGGAGATTTAGATCCAGTAGCTTTAGATGCAGGTACTTCATCCTCAAGTACAGCCTTACCATCAGGTTGTTGAGGAGTATTAGTTTTCATATTTTTAACTACCTCAGTTCCTATAGGTATGTCTCCACCATTTAAAACTTTAGCAATTGCTGCACCTTCTTTCATTTCATTTAAAGAAAATGATCTATCTTCAGGTTCTTGATAAACAAATTTACCATCGTTATATACATAAAGATGTACTTCAGTTTCTCCTGGAACTCTGATTACATCTCCATTTTCAAGAGTAGTTTCCCTACTAAGTTCTTTACCTTTAATTTTAGAGGAAGGTATAACTTTGGAGCTGTCTGTAGCTTTTTCGGCTTTTATTTGCTTTTCAATATACTCTCTAAGTTCCTTCTTACCCTTAAATGTAAATGTATTTTTACCTTTTTTTGCAGATACCTTATAACCACTTTTAGTTTTAAATATCTTTAAGGTTCCAAGAATATCTCCTTTATGAATTGTATCTGAGTTAGGATCAGTCTCACTTGGTTCAATTCCTACAGATTCTAGAAATTCATCTAAATTAGCCTTAGTCTGAGCATAAGCATCAGCTTTCTTTTTAGCATTTATTTTTGTTTCTTGCTCGATTTTTTTCTTAGATTCAGCTTTTCCCCTCTTTACATCAGGATCATCTTCTATTTTCTTATCTCTAGCAGAAGTATCTTTTTTCTTGCTCTTAGGTTTCTTTTTCTCAGGCTTTTCCTCTACAGGTTTCTCTTCTGTAGGTTTATTTTCTTTTTTCTCTACAAGAGGATCAATCTCGTCTTTATATTTCTCGTAGAATTTTTTCTGATCTTCATTTAATTCTTCCCCAGCATTTAAGATTTCAGCTGTTTCTTGAATAGCTTTTTCCTTATACTCTTCCATGATAGCTTCTTCATACGCTTTTCTATTTTCTTTCTTAGAATAGAATTCGTAATCTTTTGAATTATCATTTTTTAGCTTTTCTGCCTGTATCTCTGATTGAGCTAATATCATTAAAGAAAGTCTGCTTAAAGGATCAAATTCAGAATCTTTTGCATCTGGATTTTGCTCACCATACTCAGAAAGTTTTGTATTAGCTTCTTCTAATTTGTTGGTATAGTATTCTTTATTTTCTTTCTCAGTAGCAATTAAATTCTTTAAAGCAAGTATTCTTGCATTTAATGCTTCTACTTCAGTATCAGTCTCCTCTGTTGAGGACAATAGTAGTTCTTCTCTAGCTTCTTTTACTTTTTTTAGGGTCTGATTTGCGCCATCAATAGATAATAAATGATTTGCCATCTTAGTTCTATAAGCAGGAGAACCCTCTAAATTAGAAACTTGAGTATGTATATCTTCAACTCTAGAAAGAATCTTTCTAAACTCAGGTATCCTTTTGTTTACTTCCTCTCTACTCCAACCATTCTTTTGAAGTTCCTCGTCACTAGCATTTTCTGCCATGTCTAAGAATTCTTCTAACTGTTGGTAAGTTCCTTTTTCTGCAGCTGCCCAAGCTTGATTTCTAAAAATAGCTTCAGTAGCTGCATCTGCATCTACTTTATTATTAATTCCTGAAGCTTTTTTTAGGTTTTCAATTTCTTTTTCGTTCTTAGCTAAAAGATCTCTAGCAATTCTTTCTTGTTCTTCTACTTGTCCTAGAGCTAATTTTCTATCAAGAGCTCCTTCTTTCATCCTCATAGCTCCGAATATAGCAGTAAATGCACCACCACCTACGGCACCTAAAAATCCTTCAGTAAGACCTTCGTCTGAAGTAGCATAGTCAAAAAATCTTTCTAATAGTCCAGAGCCGTCATTCTCAAGAGTACCAGCTTCAATTTCAGCTGCTCTCTTTGCTTCTCTTTCTAGAATTCCTTGATATAATTCTTCCCCACCTTCAAGTCCCATTTGTGTAAAAACTTCTGGTAAATTTCTTTTAGCCCAAGATTTTGCTACTCTAGCATTTCTTCTTACATTGTCAAACCCTTTAAACATTAATTGGTATTGAGGGATATCAGTAAGTAGCATAGCATAATTACCAACAGAAGCTTTAGTAGCTGCAGTTTTAGCTAATTCTTTTGCTTTCTGTTCTCCTACTTCGTCTTTTAAAGATTCATAAGTTTCTGAATATACTTGAGCAGCAATTTGCATTCCTTCTGCGTGATTGGAAAGAAGAGTAGCAGTAATTGTACTCCCAGCTCTTGCTACTTTTTCTGCAGTATCAAGTCCTTTAAAAGCTTTCAAAGATTTTGCAACCTTTCCTGCAACTTGAGCCCCTTTTCCTGCACTAAGAGCTGCTCCTACTAATTTACCTGCTCCAAGTCCTGGAATAAAATATCCAAAAGATTCTACTACAGAATCAGCATTTCTTGCCCACCATCCTAGTTTCCAAGGAGAAAAACTTTCGCCTTCAGTATGAAGATCTCTAGAATATTCAGGAAAGATATCCTCATCCAAAGATTCTTTAGCATTACGAGACCATTCTGAGAGAATATTATTAAAGTCATCGTCTTGATAAATCCAACCAGGAAGATTAAGAATGTGTCCAGCAGTCTCTGTAATAGATAAAGCTGCTTTAGACAAACCTCTAGCCCAAAAGTTTCCAGCTGATTCTAGAAAAGATTGTTCTTGAGCTCTTTTATGTATATTATAGCTTGGAAGTCCTTTTACTCCGTGTTCTCCAAGTTGCCTAGTAAATTTAGTAGGATCAATAGTTTCCCAACTCCTACCTTTACCAGAGTATCCTTTTGGAGTAGACAGTGATTTTTTTAATATTTCATTAAAATCTGACATTAGTAATTATTTTAAATTGTACAGAACTTTTCCTATTTCAATCATAGATTGATTTAAATCTGCTTTTAATTCAATGCCAGGAGATCCTGGAATTTCCATATAATTAATTTTTCTTTCTTGGCCTGCAACTTGATTTTCACTGTCCGTTATTCCTATCTTATACATATTATTACTAGTAGGCTCTAAAATAATATTATTTTCTCCTACATTTAATTCAATGGGAGCTCCTTCTGCAGCTTTAGCTAAAGTATAATTCAGTTGACTTGCAAATGTATTTTGGAATATTCCCATTGCAGCATGGTCTATCATAGGCTGATCTCCCTTTTGTAATCCAGAAGACATCATGTTATTAAACATGTCTACAAACATTTGTTTATTCATTTCCCCCGCGTCTATAGTAAGAGGAATAGGATCTTTCTTTCCTTCTGGATCAGTTGCAGTTAATTGAAAAGCATTATTAAACCTTACTGAAGGGCCCACAACAGGAAGTATTTTATATTCTATATTTTTACTAGACCCAAAATGATTATCAATAAGTATTTGGGCATTTTCCCCTAAAACAGTTTCAAGACCAGACAGTCCTGCTGTATTAATATAATTTTCTATAGGGGTAATAATAGTTTGGTCTAAATTTTTGGACCAGGCTAAAGTATTACTTAAACCAGAATCGTCCTTATCTGTATAATCATAAGGATTAGGAACTTCCGAATCAATATTATTTAAAGGCTTCATATGCTTATCATCTTCAGTATTTACCCTACTAGGAAGTTTTCCTAAATACAGCCAATCATAATATTCATTCTTAGTTAGCCTATTCTTACTTGCTTTTCTACCTGCGTCCATATTGTAGTGATAAAATCTATCTTCATAGCTCTCATATAAAGAGTTGAATTTATTACTACTCATAAGTTTGTCCTTATCTACAGCATTTTCCATAATTTCCTCAGCATTTAAAAGCTGGGCATGTTGGTTTGCTATTTTTTCTCTGTTTAATAAATAAGGGTTATAGTTATCTGATAAAAAGTTTTTGTCTTTTTCATTTAAAGAGTTTATGAATTCTCCTGCAGTTCCATTCTTTTGAGCTTGTTCATACCCATCAAATAAATTCTCTAAATAAACTTTTGTTGCTTTAGCAGCTTTGGTTCCTTCTACAGTAGAGTAATTAATCGGAGTGTCAGAATATTGTTGGATAGCACTTTGCATAAAGTTACCCATTTCATATTTAGAATTTTCTAGATCTTTTCTAGTAGTATTAATAGTTTCAGGAAGCTTATTTATAATTCTTTCCATCTCTACACTATTAATTGCCCCAGGCCCCATAAATATATTTCTAGCGTCATCTAAATCTTGATCTGTTTTTCTTTTTCTTTCTAATTGATCTCTAAATAATTCTCTAGCTCTCCAATCTTGAGTAATACTTTTTTCAATATTAGTATATTCAAATCCAGAATAAGGAGCTAGTTTTCCCATTACATAATAATCTTCTATTAGATAGTCATCGTCTTTATAGTTAGAATCTTGTGGGTCATTAAAAGAACTTTTCTGTTCTAATAAATTAGCTTCTGCAGAAGCTATTTCTTCTTTAGTGTATCCAAAAGCTTTTGGATCTTTTTTAATAGTTTCTAACTCGTCTAGACTCTCTTCTATATTATTTACGTACTTAAGTCTCATATTTGTAGCACTCTCGGTCAGTAGCTTTGCTGACTCTGGATTATTTTTAGCTACAAATAGGTCTCTTTGCATGGCTTCTTTTGCCCCAGGAATATTATAGAAATAAGGTTTTAAGTCTTCCATAAACTCTTTAACCTTAACATTTTCTTTTACAATATAACCACTGGTAGGGCCACTCCCTTTTTTGAAATAAGTATTTTCCTTGTCAGGATAAGCTTTAATAAACTCCATTATAGCCTGATTCAAATCAGGTCTGTCTGATATAGTTGGGGCTCCAAGTTGATTATAATTTCCTTCTTCTCCAAGAGGATTTAAGTTCATTCCCCAATAACTTAAATCAGACTCGCTTACATTATTTTTTTCTAGTCTTTCAGCTAATGTCTCTAGTTCTTTAGCAGCCTGAGCTTGTCTAGCTTCAAGGGCATACCCAAGTCCATCTCTAGAAAAATCTTTTCTTACTCTACTTTTTAATTTATTAGTTAATCCTCTAGCTTTAGAATAGTCTCCTCCAATTTCTTTTACCCCTTCCTCTATTAAACTTCTATACTCTTCAATTAAATTCTGGCCAGCTTCTTTATCCCCTAAAAGTTCTCCATAAGGGCCATCTAAATAAGATATATTAGCTATTTGATCTTCATATTCTTCTATAAGAGAACTATAATCATCAAAAGCTGTTTGTTTTGCCTGCAATCCTGCCATAATAGCTTCTAAGGGAAGATGTTTCCCATAATCAACTATAGGAGTAGAGCTAGTTTGAAAATATTTACTCATCGTATTTTTCTTTAGTTTTAACCTTTGAAGATAAGTTTCAAAAATCCAAGATGTTCTTCTAAGGTATAATCTGGAAATATCTCTTTCATCATTTCAAGAGCTTGTGATTGTGTTCTAGCATTTTGTGCAATTTGAGTGAGATTAAGAGATACACTAGCAAGGTCAGAAACATTTCTACCTATTTGAGTTAAATAGTTTCCAACATCTGCTCTTAATTCATCTTGTTCTCTTGAGTCTCCTTCAGCTTTCATCATATCTCCTCTTAATTGAGTTTGAGCTAATTGACTCATAATAGGAAGTTTCATTGCTGCTGTTTGAGCCACATTTTTATTATAAGCGCCTAACTTAGAAGCAAAAGCTCCTTGTTTAGCTCCTCTATCTGCTGAGGCATTTCCTGTTCCATAGTTAGTAAAATCATAAAAGGACTCATCAATATCAGCTTTATTCGCTCTTGACATTTGATCTACTAAGCCTAAACTTTCTCTTTGAGTAGCTTCTGCTCTTTTGCTCACACCTTTATAAGGATTAACATATTTAGGAGTATCCTTTCTAGCTTTATTAGTAATACCAAACTGAGCTAGTGAAGAAGCTAGAGATAAACCAGCTCCTATTCCTGTAAGAGTATCAGGCATCTTAGCGGGATTAAATAAAGGTATTTTAGATCTACTGTTATCATAATCTATAAGATCTCCTACTTGAGGCATAGGCGCTGTAGGTTCTTCTGATAAAGGAGTCATAGGAGTTTCTATTTTAGTTGTAGCTAATGGCATATTTTGCATATCAATGTAGGCATCATTTATATTGGAAAAATTTTCCATAAAACTAAGATCATCCTCTATTGATCCTGTAGGCCCCCCAAGAGCCATTTCTTTTTTAGACTCCCTCGAAGATAAGAATTTTTCATTAAACTCTTTTGCCTTTGTAAGTTTATCATTTACTATATTTGTAGCAGGACCCTTAAGATAGTCAGGAAGATTTTTAATCTTACTTAAAAATTCAACCCCAGGTCTTACATGCTCTGCTAAAGACTTTTTCCCCAACATAATCCTATCTGATAATACATAACCATTCCCCATTCCATCAGTTCCTCCTTCATTATGTGTTTCACCTCCAAACTCAAATGCATTTTCAGACACATTCTCCATGTCTTCAGCTACTATATCACCTAAACCAATTTCACCTTTTTCAGCTTCAAAGTTTCCTGCTTTCCCCCCATAAGCTAAACCATATTTATGCTCAGTTTCTTTTGAGGAAATAGGAACTATATTTGGTCGTGCAAATTGGTTTTTAATAAGATTAACTCCTGCACTAAGTGCTCCTCCAATTCCAGGTATAGCTGACAAGAAAGGAGCAGCGGCTCCTAAAACCATTCCTACATTTCCGCCATCAGCCATTTTAGCTGCTGTTAGATTTCTATCATATAAAGGAGGATTAATAGTATTAACCATATTAGGTGTACCTACAACTGTCCTACCTGTAGCTCCTGTAATAGGAGCATAAGCTCCAGGACTATCTTTTACAGGCATTCTACCTTGGCTCTTTTGATACTCGTCCATGTAAGCTGTTCTTATTTTAGGATCAAGTAGTTTAAATTTAGCTAAAGTCATATCTTTAGGAGTAATGCCTGCCTTGCTCATTGCCGCTATTACTTCATCCCCTGATCTGCCTTTTTGTCTTTTTATTGGGCCAGTAGTC
>Ga0070746_10001102_pt1 | contig 16237 bp, 15 predicted proteins | sample VirMetDEL_Mar_21_FD_77016 | JGI IMG/M metagenome (GOLD analysis project Ga0070746, IMG submission 77016) | Aqueous microbial communities from the Delaware River and Bay under freshwater to marine salinity gradient to study organic matter... | ecosystem: Environmental > Aquatic > Marine >... | reverse complement strand
CGAAGTTGATCAACATATGCAGAATATCATAAACGGTATGAGAAAAATACCTCACGTTGATCCTGCAACTGGAGAATATAATTTAAGATTTAATCTTCAAAATATGACTGAAGATTATTTCCTCCCCGTAAGAGGTTCAGAGTCTGGTACAGACATTTCTACATTAGCTGGAATGTCTAACGAAGGTTACATAGAGGACGTAGAGTACGTGAGAAATAGAATGATGGCTTCGTTAAAAATTCCAAAAGCATTTCTAGGTTACGATGAAGGTGTAGCAGGTAAGGCAACCCTTGCTGCCGAAGATATAAGATTTGCCAGAACGATAGAGAGAATTCAAAATGTAGTTATAGGGGAGCTTACTAAAATTGCTATTGTACACCTATATTCACAAGGTTATACTGATAGTGATTTAGTAGACTTTGAATTGACCTTAACATCACCTTCTATCATTTACGAAAGACAGAAGATAGAGTTATTATCAGAAAAGGTAGACTTAGTGTCTAATCTTAAAGAGTTAAATTTACACTCTAATAAGTGGATATATGAAAATATATTTAATTTAAGCGCTGATGAGTGGAATACTGAACAAGATTTAGTTGTACAAGATCAGAAAACTAAATTTAGACTTAATCAAATAGAAAGCGAAGGTAATGACCCTTCAACTACAGGACAGTCCTACGGTACTCCACATGACATAGCCTCTATGCATACCGCAACAAAGGCAGACCTAGTAGACCAAGTAGCTAGTAAGAATGCAGAGGAAACAAGAGGAAGGCCTAAGAAGCTAAGCAAGATTAATACAAATAGAGATACTATAAACGGAAGAAATCCATTAGGAGACGCAGATCTCGATAAAGCAAACATTCCAGATAGCGATCCACAAGGTAACTTATCCGATAAAGGTTCATTATCTAATGAATCTGCAAACAGTGCTTTAGCAGATTTATTAAGGTCCTCAACGTTAGGAAAGATGGAAGCCGTAAGAAAGACCTTATTAGCAGAGGATAAGAAGGTTGACAAGGATGTTTCCTTTATTAAGGACAGTCTTATTGAGGAATAGTCTTTTTTGGCGTATTTACATTATATTTATATAAAATATACACTCGAGTGTACAAATAAATTCTTCAATGAAGAAACTGAAGCATAAAAAAATAAAAAATACTGGAGTTCTTTTTGAACTACTTTCTCGAAAACTTTCTAGCCAAGTCATGTCCGGTGAAAAGCCTACCAGTCTCGCTATATTACAGAAGTGTTTTAAAGAGAGTACTGAACTAGGCAAAGAACTTAGCCTCTATAAGATGTTACTGTCTGAAGAGGTTACTAGCAAGGAAGAGGCTGTCACGTTAGTTAAAGCAGTGCTAGAAGCTCAGAAAAAACTAGACAGGGATAAGTTAAACGAAGAAAAGTATAACATCATAAAACTTATCAAAAAGAACTGTGACGTTGACACATTCTTCAATACTCGTATTAAAGACTATACTGTGTATGCTTCTATATATAATATATTTGAACACAGAGTAGAGGAGAGTCCTGTTGACTATTTAAAGCATAGAAGGACTGTCGTAGAACATCTTTCAAAAGCAAAGAAGTCTGAAGATGATCGATTAAGGGATTACCTTTCTGAGGAAGATAAGGAGCTAAGAAAATTAGTATTTAAGATTCTTATTGAGAAGTTTAATAAAAGATGGTCTAATTTAAATAGTAGACAGTCTGCTTTAATAAGGGAATACGTAAACAACTCTACTGATAGTTTATATTTTAAAAAGTTTATTTCTCAAGAAGTAAACTACATTAGAAGTAATTTAAAAACTATATTAGAGAAGAGGTCTATAAAAGACCCGTCGTTAGTAATAAAGTTGAAAAATATAATACCTTATCTTAAATTGATCGGTGAGTCTAGGTATATTAAGGAGTCTCATATGATTTCCTTATTACGTTATTACGATTTGATAAACGAATTAAAAGATATATAAATGAAGGAACTGATTAGACAGTTGAAGGAAAATAAAAAGGAGGAAAAGAAATACGTCGAAACTGCAAGAAAGCAAGGAAAGCCTTTAGAGAAGACCGAAATAGAAGAAGTAAATGTAACTGGTAATTTAGACGGCGGAGAAGGTCCAGTCCGAAAAGCGACTATTTTTCGAAAAAAGGAAAAGAGAAATAAGAAGAAAGAAAAAGAAGCCACAAAAGAGACGGAAATGTCTACTGTGTCTAAAACAACTTGTCACACTAAGAAGTTAAAAGAGAACATATTCGACCAAATCGATAACATACTAAGTGAAGTAAGCTATAAAACGTATAAAGAAGATAACTCAGTATCGACGAAGGAAAAATTTAATAACAGTCTCAAAACTATCCATAGAGGTTTAAGTGAGATTGAAAAAGTTGTTGAACATAATATAAAATTGAAGACAGAGTTTAATTTAAAAGACCCTTTCTGGAAAACATCAAGACGAAGACTAGGTAGTATATCGGAAAAGATGACCAGAATATCAAACCGTCTTAGAGAACTTTCAAAATAAAAACCTACTATGTCAAGATCGCTTATTGTAGATTACAGTCCCTTTAGTATTACTAAGCAACAAATAAATGAAAGTCGTTCTTCAAATGGAGGAAGATTAATCGTTTCTGGCGTTTTGCAGAGAGCAGAAGTGAAAAATCACAATAAGAGAGTGTATCCGAAAGAGATTCTCATGAGAGAGGCTAACAGGTATCAAGAAGAATTAGTTAAGCAGAAGAGAGCATTAGGAGAACTCGACCATCCAGATTCACCTACGGTAAATCTCAATAACGTGTCTCACAATATTATTAAGATGTGGTGGGAAGGAAACGCACTTATGGGAGATGTTCACGTACTAACAACTCCTGCTGGTAAGATATTAGAAGAGCTGTTTCTCAACAATGTACAAGTAGGTATATCATCTAGAGGAGTGGGCAGCGTTAAAGAGGTATTTAGTGAAAGCGGAGGCCAGATATCTCAGATTCAAGATGATTTTGAATTAATAGCTTTCGATTTTGTATCAAATCCCTCTACTCACGGTGCTTTTATGAGCCCCGTAAATGAAAGTAAACTTATACAGGATATAAACCCATCATTAACAAAAGCTCACAGTATAGTTAATAGTATTATCTGCGATATGGGAACAACATGTTCATGTAAGTTTTAAGGAAAAAGTACTTTTTCGTTTTTATTTATACTATGTATTAGTATATTACATACCAATATGTAATCCGACGTATTATCTTATACAAACCCATTAGGATTACTAATAATCTTACGTAAAAAAATTTTTTAAATTATGAAGAGTAAAGATCTCTTAAAAGAGGCAATTGCTGATGCAAATGCTGTACGAGACGTTGCTTTAGAAAATGCTAAGATAGCATTAGAAGAAGCATTCATGCCCAGACTTCAGTCTATGTTGAGAAGTAGACTAGCTGAAGCTGATGATGAAGAAGAAGAAACTGAGGATATGCCTGTAGAGGATAGCTTTAGTGAAGAATCTTATGTTGATGACGGAAAAGACGGTACACCGGCTTCCGAACTTGACGAATATACTGAAGGTGATGAGAATTCAGAAGAAGACGAAGCTGAAGACGAAGTTGCTGAAGAGGATTTAGGATTAGAATCTATACTGAGAGAACTTGAAGCTGAATTAGCTGGAAGACAAGTTTCTGAAGAAGAAGAGGATGAAGAGTCTATGGAAGAAGGTGATTATTCTGGTAAAAAAGACGATGACGAAAAGTCTATGGAAGAGGGTGATTATTCCGGTAAAAAAGACGATGACGAAGATCTTGCAAAAGAGGACATCGAAGGATATTTAAGCGAAATTCTCAAAGAATTAGAAGATCCTATCCAGGAAAAAGAGTCTGAAGAGGACTTGGAAGAAGGACAGTCTGAGCTAGAAGAAACAAAAGCACAGTTAGCTGAAGCTTATGAAACAATTAAGACACTTAAAGATAAGTTCACTGAACTTAAGGTGTTAAATAATAAACTAGCTTACAGTACTAAGATCTTTAAGCACTATGATTTAACTGAATCTCAAAAGGTGAAAGTTCTTGAAAGTTTAGATAGAGCTATCACAGAACGTGAAATTAAATTAGTTTACTCTACGCTATGTGAGAACCTTAATAAAACTAAAGGAAATAAAAAGGTTGTCAAAGAATCAGCATCTAGAGTAATCAAAGGAACAAGAAAAGTAAACACAGATATTATTTCCGAAGGAAATGATGTTGTGAATCGGTTCCAATTTTTAGCAAACATTAAAAAATAAAAACAACAAATGGATATTAAAAGCTTAATGCCAAGCGACCATTATCAGACTCAAAAGTCGATAACTAATGGTCTTATTAGTAAGTGGGAGAGATCTGGCTTACTTGAAGGTTTGGAAAAGAAGTATGAAACTCCAGCCATGGCTGTTCTCTTAGAAAACCAGGCTAGACAACTTCTTTCTGAAGCTAACTCTACAGGTACTTCTGCAAACTCAGAAGAGTGGAACGGAGTTGCACTTCCTCTTGTAAGAAGAATCTTTAGCGAGATTGCTGCAAAGGATTTTGTAAGCGTTCAACCAATGAATCTACCGTCAGGTCTGGTTTTTTACCTAGACTTTAAGTACGGAACAAGCCAAGCTGGATTTAACACAGCATCTGGAAGAACATCTCAAGCTGACTCAGTATTCGGTATAACTGATTCTGACAGAGGTGGAGCAGGTGGAACTGAAGGCCTTTATGGAGCAGGAAGATTTGGATATACAATTAATGATGTATCTTCTTCAGCTTTAACAGTAGCTGCAGCTCCTGCAACATCAAATTATGCATCTTCTTCTATAACATTTGGTGATTTAAATTACAATTCAGAAGTATCAGCTTCAACTTGGGCAGGTGTGACAGCAAATAGTCTAATGAAGATTAGCGTCGCCACAGCATCTCTATCAAATCCGGACTTAGAAGGAACAAGAGCATTTACTGTAACTGGTGCAAACATTGTAGATACTTATCAAGAATTTACAACACTATCTGGCGGTAATATTAACTTTATTGTTTCTGGATCAGCAGGTGATTTCGGATCTATCGTAGTTAATTACCACAAGCAGCCTACAGACACTACTAGAGGAGACTTCGAAGATGGAGCTACTCAAGCTGGTGCATTTGGAACTGATGTAGATATTCCAGAAATAAACTTAGAGCTTAGAAGTGAAGCAATCGTTGCTAAGACTAGAAAGCTAAAGTCAATCTGGACTCCTGAATTTGCACAGGACTTGAATGCATATCATTCAATTGATGCAGAAGCAGAACTTACATCTATGCTTTCTGAATATATTTCACAAGAAGTAGATTTAGAGATATTAGATATGTTAGTGGAGAATGCACAAACAACTGCTTACTGGAGTGCAAAACTCGGACAAGAGTGGAACGGAACTGACGGATTTAACCAGACTACTGCAAATGCGTCTGCTTATAATCAAGGAACCTGGTTCCAAACTCTAGGTACGAAGATACAAAAAGTATCTAACGAGATTCATAGAAAGACAATGAGAGGTGGAGCAAACTTCGTAGTTGTTTCTCCAACAGTAGCTACCATTTTAGAATCAATTCCTGGCTACGCTGCAGGAACAGATGGTGATAAGATGAAGTTCGCTATGGGTGTACAGAAAGTAGGAGCTCTATCTAATAGATTTGACGTATATAAGAACCCTTATATGACAGAGAATCTTATCCTATTAGGATATAGAGGATCTCAATTCTTAGAGACTGGAGCTGTATATGCACCATATATACCGTTAATGATGACTCCTTTGGTTTACGATCCAACTAATCTTACTCCTAGAAAAGGTGTAATGACTAGATATGCGAAGAAGATCGTACGACCTGAGTATTACGGTAAAATCTACGTAAGTGATTTAAATTTAATATAAATTCGAAACACATATAGGATTTTGAAAAAAGGGCTTCGGCCCTTTTTTTATTGTAAATTTTTTACTATATTATAAGTGAATAGTATAATTAGAGTGAAGAAAAAAGTTGATAAGACTCCAATAGAGTGTAAGTTATGTAATAACATTTACACCGTAGCTGGTTTACGTAGTCATATAAAGTCAAAACATCTTGAATACGATACTGAAAAGTACGTAAAGGAGTTTGGAGAGTTTAGAGTAAAGCAGCTTAGAGAGTTAGAATTAAAAAAAGAATCAAATTTTAAGTGTGCAATTTGTAACGATAAAATGGTATCGAATAAGCAATTAATGCACCATTTAAAGGAACATAATATAACGTGGGAAGACTATATAGTAAAATATATCTACGAAGGTAAGCATCCCCTATGTGCCTGCGGATGCGGAAAAGAGGTTAAGTTACTCAGGCATGGTAAAAACGATAAGGGAGAATTTAAATATGCTAGAGAGTATCGATCTGGACATAACCCTAACGGGATGAACGGGAGAAATCATACATTCGAGACTAAGTTGTTGATGAGAGAAAAAGCGATAGAAAGGATGAAAAACGGCAATACCACCTTCCATCAGAACGGCCCAAGCGCTATGGAGAAGGAATTACAAGCCCTAATAAAAGCCAACACACAGAATACAGATATAATCTTTAACGATACTAGTATTTTATCAGGATTAGAACTAGACGTGGTTATCCCCAACAGGAACTTAGCTTTTGAGTTTAACGGAAATTATTTCCATTGTGACCTTTTTAAAAAACCATCCTACCACCTTAAGAAGACAAAACAGTGTGAAAAACTGGGCTATAGGTTAGTTCACATTTGGGAATGTGATTGGAATGGAAAAAGACCTATAATAACATCTGTTATTAAGAATTTACTCAATAAAACAGAAACTAGAATTTTCGCAAGAAAATGTACCATTGAAGTAATTTCAAGCAAGAGAGCAAATTCCTTTTATGAAGAAAATCATATAAAAGGGAAGACATCGGCTTTCGTACATTTAGCTCTTATTTTTCAAGATAAGATAATGTCGTTAATGAGTTTTTCAAAAGCTAGAAAAATGTTTAATAAAACAAACGTAGAAGGTCATTATGAACTTATAAGATTTTGTAATAAGATTGACACTTCTGTTATTGGCGGAGCTTCTAGATTACTTAAAGCTTTCATAAAAGAATATAACCCAGATCACATATATAGCTATGTTGATAGAGACTGGAGTGTAGGCGCAACGTATGAGAAGATAGGATTTACATATATTGGTGAAACAGATCCCGGCTACTTTTATATAAAAAACGGAAAAAGAAGATCCAGATACTCCTCTCAGAAAAAAAAGATATTAAAAGAGTTTTCAGAATCCGAAGATCTAACTGAATACCAGATTATGAGTAAGAATAATTACTATAGAGTTTGGGATTGTGGTAATTTAAAGTACGAATGGAGTAGAGAAAAGTTGGAATAATGTAAAATCATTCATATATTAAGTATATGAAAAATATTATAACATTTACATTCGCAACACTATTGAGCATTACTGCTCTTTCTTCTCAGAAGAGTCTGTACATAGGATATGGACATAATACGGATCTTGTTGACGATAGGGGTCATAAGTTTCACACTCTGGTAATAGGTGGTGAGAGGGACCATTTCGGAATATCTATGGAATTTGATATTAGAAACGGTGATAACTATTTTCACGACATCTACCCACAATATCCATTAACATCTATTGATACAAGGTGGGTACTGTATTGGAGATTACATAACCTAGACGTAGGGCCTTATGTAACTCTAAATTCAACTTCCTTTGAATACGACGGATGGACATCTGGAATATACGGTAGATTGAAATTTGATATGATAGGTCCAATTGGATTCTTCACCAAGATAAACTTCCCACTTGTAGGTAAGCATAGGCATTGGGACAACTTAGCTAACACTAATATTACGTTTAATACGTACAGTAGCCCTGAGAATAAATATAGAAGTAATGAACTTCGAATTGCTATCGGAGCTTATATTAAACTCTTTAACAAAGAGTAAACGGTAACATTAACACTGTTTATCTTATTTAAGATATATTTATATACAAATAAACTCTCACTCCATGAACAACAAAATTCTTTTAGAAAACTATAATAGACTTTTCAGCGAAAGCATAGGTCAAGATAGAATACTAATTGATAAGTTACTATCAGGTCAAAAAGTAGAAGTAGATTTTTCTAAAGTAGGTAACGGTAAGCCTGAAGAATTCATCTACAACCTTATTCAAAAAATAAAAAGTTCTGGCAAAGAAGCAGCTTTATCTAAAAAATGGTTAGAATTTGAAACAGACGGCTCTAAGGTAGAGACCGGTCACAACGGACTTCACGGCTACAACACGGGTTTTCAAATAAAGGATATACTGGATAAATCTATTCACGAAATAGGGGATCATATGCTAGTTGTATACGGAGTTGGTCAAGACGGAGATAGTAAAGACGCAGGTGATATGGGTATTGGAGATTTAGACCTAACCTGGACGGTGAAGCTTTAAAAAAGATTTTTTTAATACTTAAAAATAAGTTATGAAAACTTTAATAACTATAGTATTTACATTACTTGTTTATTCAATAAGCGCACAGACATTAAAACCGCCCGTTCCAAAAGAAGTACTAGCTAGCCGAACCGACATTGTAATAACTCAAGGAGGAAAACTGTTATTAGAATTTCATCTCAATGAAGACATTTTTTACTCTGCTGCAGAAGTGGAAGACCTGTTATTTGATAAATATGTTAAAGAACATTCTGTCGAAGAACTTTACCAACTAATAAGCGATATTAAATCCGGTGAAAAAGTTACCAACGTACGTATTCCGAAGTTTTTACTAAAACCGACACCAGATTTACGTTTAAAAAAAATATAAGCACCACCTTCCATTCGTACCATTTATACTAATTATAATTAACAATACATACCAGGTAAATAAAAAGAAAGCGCATGTCAACGGCATCGAAAAAGTTACAGAACATTGAAAAAAAGCCTCCTAAAGGAGCAGTAAAGTTTTCTATTCAATTATCAGAAGAACAAAAACGAGCAAAAGAACGAGTACTTAATTGTCCGGTTAACTTTCTAGTAGGACCGGCTGGCTCAGGCAAAGCGCAGCCTTTAGACTGTAAAGTGTACACTCCTACTGGCCCGGTTTTAATGGGAAACATAAAGACAGGTGATAAAGTATGCACACCAGGAGGAGTAGCTAATGTGACTGGTATCTATCCTCAAGGTGAGGAAGATGTATATGAGGTTGTATGTTCTGATAAATCGACTACTAGATGCAGTTTAGAGCATCTATGGACAGTGCAGTTTAAAGGAGATAGGAAAACAGAAAAGTGGAAAACTCTAACAACCAAAGAGCTTATTAACCATTTAGAAAATGGAAGAGAGTTTAGACTCCCAAATCAAGGAAAAGTCTATTTTGAAGAACAGAGTATCGATATAGATCCCTATATTTTAGGCATTCTGCTATCAGAAGGTTATTTAAAAGGATCTTGCAAATCCTTTTCTACAAAAGAGGCTTTTATTTTAGAGAAAGTTAGAAATATTCTTAAAAAGAGCTGTTCAGAGATAGAGGTCAGTCATATTTCTAATTACGATTACCGCTTTAAGAAAAAGCAGAGAGATAATCAACAACACTCTTTAGCAAAAAACATTGATAGTTACGGTTTAGGAGAGTGTGATTCGTATAGTAAGTTTATTCCTGCTGTGTATAAGTATAACGGCATAGCTGTCCGTATGAATTTGTTGAGAGGGTTGATTGATGGAGACGGATATGTGGATAAGAAAGGAAGGCTTTTTTATAACACAAGCAGTAAACAGCTCTGTGATGATGTGTGTGAGGTTATTCGTAGTCTCGGTGGACGAGTTACTGTTTTAAGTTATTACCCAACATATACCTATTTAAATGAGAAGAGACAGTCTTTACACAAACATTATCAAATAAGAATCACAATTAAAGAACCAGAATTATACGTTACGTTACCTTTTAAAAAGGATAGACTTTTAAGAAGAAAACATAAAGTAAAATATGTAGACCGTATAGTGAAAAAAATACAAAAAGTTGAACCTGCAGAAACTCAATGTATAAAGATTGACAGTGAAGAAGAACTTTATATGACAGATAATTTTATCGTTACACATAATACTATCTTAGGATGTCAAATAGCTCTGGACATGTTTTTTAAAAGAGAGGTTAACAAGATAATAGTCACTAGACCGACCGTATCTACTCAGGATGATGGATTTTTACCCGGAGGGTTAGGAGATAAGATGGAACCATGGCTAGTACCTATCAGATCTAATATGAGAAAGCTTTATAATAAGCCAGACTACTTAGCTAAATTAGAAGCCGATGATGTTATCGAGTTAATATCTATTGCACATTTTAGAGGGAGAAGTTTTGATAATGCAATTATAATTGTTGATGAGTTTCAAAATCTAACTAAACCGCAATTAGCTATGTGCATATCTAGATTAGGAAAAGGTAGTACTATGATATTCTGCGGAGATAATGAACAGATTGACTTACCTATTAGAGATAGAAGCGCTTATTTTGATTTACCAAAACTAATAGAAAGCGAATATGTTTCTAAAAACGTCCTAGAAGACAATCACAGACATCCAGCTTTAAAGGATATATTAAAACGATTATCAAATACGTACTAATTAAAATATAATGATCTATAAACATAACGGAGTTACTAAAGAGTTTCATCAAAAAGAATTCACAGATTTAATATATAGACTTGTTAATGTAAATGTTGTGACGGTCGATGATGAAGATTTAGAAGAAATCGGCGATAACGAATATCTAGTAAGATGGAAGGAGAGACGAAAGTGTATCGCATACTTTTCAATATATGCAGATGAAAAAGCATTTGAAAACAGAGTTGTACCTTTAGGGACAATTCAAATTGAATTTGACTATACCTCCGGCACAGACCTAGTTACACAAGCTTACGTAGCCATAGTAAGTCATGAAGATTTAGGAGGCGGCGAGTTAATACAGTAGCAAAATACTTTTACAGACTGATTAAGGTAGGGGGTTTAATTACCATTCGCCATATTTATAATAAAATAAATGGCGAATATCCCCATATGGCCTGGATCATCTTCCTTTTCTTCCGGATCTGGCCAGACGAATTTTGGCTACTTTGATGGAGATCCGACATTTAGAACAGACATAGATAACGTAGCTACCTGGTGTTCACGACGCCTAGGATATCCTATAGTGGATATAGAATTACAAGATGTTAATTTCTATACCGCTTACGAAGAAGCTCTTTTAGAGTATAGTAACCAGGTTAATACTCATACAGCAAGAGATACGATTTTAGGACTTCTAGGAGCAAACACCGGATCATCTGACACTAATTTATCAAACTACTTTATACCGCCATCTTCAGATGGCATTTTTAAATTAGCCGAAGACTATGGCACAGAAGCTGGATCAGGTGGAAATAAAACTTACTACACTGGAAGCTTCTCCACTGTTGCTGATCAACAAATTTATGACCTCACTGATCCGTCGGTGACTTCTTTTGAAGAAGGTAATCCAAGTAGTGGATCATTTACTATACGAAACGTATTCCACCATGCACCCGATGCCCTAACCCGATACTTTGACCCTTATGTAGGGTCCGGACTTGGTTCACAAGGACTACTCGATCAGTTCGGAATGGGAGCTTATTCACCCGCAGTTAATTTTATGATGATGCCTCTGCATTATGATTTAATAAAACTTCAAGGAATAGAATTTAATGATCAAATTAGGAGATCCGGTTATGGATTTAGATTAATTAATAATAGGATCAGAATATTTCCAAGACCGACTACTGCATATACTATATATTTTGAATATACTTTAGATTCTTCTGTAAGTACAATAACATCTAACGGAGAATCTAATTCAGGAAAGATTACTAATATATCTAATGTACCGTATGGTATAATTGGGTATAACTCCATTAATGCAATGGGTAAGCAGTGGATTAGGAATTACACATTAGCACTCTGTAAGGAGATGTTGGGCTACATTAGAGGTAAGTATTCCTCTGTACCCATACCTAATGCAGAAGTAACCTTAAATGCTGATGATTTAATATCAGCAGCAACAAGTGAAAAAGAGAAACTCATAGAAGATTTAAAATTGATCTTAGATGATTTCAGTAGGAAGAGTTTATTAGAGAGAAAACAAGCCGAATCACAAGCTATGGAAGATGCGTTAATGAAGGTTCCGCTTAAAATTTATATAGGGGGACTAGTACCGTTTTTACCTATGTTTCTATCTACATTAGTATGATACAGTGTAAAATTTGTAATAATAAGGCAATCTGAATCTAACAAAATACAAAATATATAAAAATGTGCGCTTTATATGCTGGCAGCAGAGATGTATCACTTATGAGGACTTTAAATAAGGAGTTGATAAATGACATTATCAACACTGAAGTAATAGTGTATCAACTATCGCTACAGGATACCGCTATAAACCTCTACGGAGAATCTAAGAGGAGAGTGTATTACGACCCTATGAGAGTTAATTGTATAGTGAATAGAAGTGATCAGACCTACACCGGAGATGATTATGGCCTAGACTATACTCGAGACGCAGTATTTTCATTCTTACGTGACACTTTAGTTGACATAAACCTTGTACTAAAGTCAGGAGATATCGTCCAATGGGACCGTCAGTACTATGAGTTAAAGAATATATCGTCTAATTTCCTATGGGCAGGTAAAAATCCTGAAACAGTTCCTATCTCAACCGTAGATCAGAATACAGATGATTTTGGATATAATGTTGAAGTATTAGCTGACGGAGTGCTTGTGAGTAGAAGCAAGTTACATATAGAGGAAACTAGATCGGGAAGAACTAGTGTGTATGAGAAATTAAACAACAGATCATCTACACGTTCAATATAAAAAAATGGCAAATCCTAAACTTAAATATCGCGGAGAAAGTACTTTAAATCGAGCATATGAAAAACGTAGAGATAACGATATACTTAAAGCACCTTCTATTACCATCTACGACGTTGACTATGCTATTATGCACTGGTTGAGAGAGGAGATAGGATTTCAAGTACAGGAAAACGGTAGAATGATTAATGTACCGGTTATGTATGCAAATAGTGAAACCTGGGCTCAAGTACAGGCTAACGGTTACATGAGGGATGTAGAAGGAAAGCTACTCACCCCTTACTGTACGATTCGGAGAACAAACATGTCAGAAGATCCTAGATTTAAAAAACTTGATTTAAATAAATCCACTTATGGAAGTAGTTATAAATTCTATACAGAAGGATTAAATCTAGAAAATCAACGCAATCAACACGCAAAGACATATAATACAAAACCCAGTTTACAATACCTTATACAGGTCATGCCGGAATTTTATATTGTCGAGTATGAGTTACTTTTGTGGACTAGTCTTGTTGAACAAATGAACACTCTTATTGAAAATATTATCCCAACAAGTAACTTTGCTTGGGGAGATGAACTAAAATTTAGAACCGTTGTCGGTGATATAGGATTAGAAACCGTCAATACACCCGGTGAGGAGAGGCTAGTAAGAGCTAACATACCGTTAACTGTAGATGCAAAATTACTAAATGAATTTGAGTTAAAAAAATCAACCGTAGAGAAAGCATTTACCTTAAAGAGAGTTGTTGTACAAAATGAACGATCCTCTTTTGATGCAATAACCCACGATGTATCAGATCAGTTCCCTACACATAATAAAAATAGGAGATAAGGTAAATAATCCCATGTTTGCAGAAGTAGGGACATATTTATATTAAATACTGATACACATAAATAAACTATAAAATAATATGGCTCGAGATAGAATTGTATCACCTGGTGTATTTACACGTGAACATGATCTAAGTTTTCTCCCTCAACAAATAGCAGCTATCGGAGCAGCTGTAATTGGACCAACCCAGTACGGACCAGCCTTTGTACCGACAGTCTTATCTACGTATGAAGACTACATTAGGACATTTGGACTATCCTTTACTAGTGGATCAACTGATGTTGAGCAGGAGTATAAGTATTTAACAAATTATACAGCTAAAGAGTACCTTAAGTGGGGTGAAAACCTAACTGTAATGAGGGTTTTAAACGGCGAGTATGCTGAAGCTTGGTCTAACGTCGTCAGTTCAGGAAGCTGGAATCGGTTTTCAGGATCAGTTGGTGATTATTCATCTCCTGCTTCGAGCGATACAACTGCTTCTATTTTTACAGATAGTGATGCTTCTGTAAAATTAACACTACTATCACCTGGAGAATTCGCTAATACTGGACAAGAGTTTGCTAGTACTAACGGTGTTGGGAATCTAGAAGACGAGACTACAAAAGGTATATTAGATTCGGGCTCTAGAGTCGCTTATCGATGGGAAATCAGAGACACTAATGTAAAGAGAGGAACATTCGACTTATATATTAGGAGATCAGATGATAGACATGGTAGAAAGATTATCGTTGAGAGGTATAATGATCTATCCTTAGATCCAAATGACTCGAAGTATATTGAAAGAGTAATCGGTAACCAGGTCATGACTTTGAGATATGACAGTGACTTGAGACCTTTCCTCCAGGTATCGGGATCGTATCCAAATAGATCTAGAATACTTAGAGCAGAAGCTTTAAAGCGCACGCTAAACTACCTAGACGTTAACGGAAACGTAACTAATGCCGGTGCATCTGGATCTCTTCCTCAAGAATGTTCTGGAACATTCGCAAACGGTAGTGATGGATATAAGAAACATCCGGTTATGTACTTTGATAAAATAACCGAAACTAATTCACAAGGATTTAACTTAGCTGAAGGAGCTACTCCATCTGGATCAGGTATGACATTAGATGGAGATCCTACTGCAGTAACAACTGCTGGTGGAGCTGGATACATAGCATATAGAGATGCAATCGACATCTTATCAAACCAAGATGAGTATGACATTAATATGTTAATGTTACCAGGCGTTATTGATGGATTTAACGGCCACTCAGACGTATATACTTACGCTGAGGCAATGGTTGAAACCAGAGGAGATGTATTCCTTGTAATAGATCCAACACAGTATGGAGGTACAATTGGAGAAGCGGAACTTGCCGCAGAAGGTAGAGATACATCATACGCGGCAATGTACTATCCATGGGTACAGGTAGCAGATCCGGATTTACAGAGAAATGTATGGATTCCACCTTCTTGTATGGTAGCAGGAGTAATAGCTTTTAACGACTACGTTAAATACCCTTGGTATGCTCCAGCAGGACTCAATAGAGGTATATTGGATAACGCTATACAGACAGAGAGAAAATTAACTCATGCTGACAGAGATAGACTTTACGTATCTAACATTAACCCAATTGCAACATTCCCTAGAGACGGCATATCCATTTGGGGTCAAAAGACACTTCAAAAGAAAAGAAGTGCTTTAGATAGAGTAAACGTTAGACGTTTACTTATCGATGCTAAGAAATTTATAGCATCTACAGTAAAGTACTTAGTATTCGAACAAAATACAGTTGAAACAAGACTTAAATTTATTCAAATAACAGCTCCATACTTTAGAGATGTAATGAGTAAACAGGGATTGTATGACTTTAAGATAATAATTGATGAATCTAATAACACACCAGATGTGATTGATCGAAATGAGATGAGAGCTCAGATTCACTTAAAGCCTACTAGAACTGCAGAATTTATCATAGTTGACTTCTTTATACATCCGACAGGTGCAACATTCCCTGGAGATTAATTAAAAAGTATAACTGATTTATATTTATATTAGACTAAAATAAAAAATTAAATAAATGGGATTTCAAGGAAACTTTGTACCATTCGAGCCTAAATTGCAGATGCGATTCGAAATGTCGCTTAACAATGTACCTACGTATATGGTAAAGGCTTCTGATATGCCTAATCTAGATCAAAACCCCGTAACAGTAGACTATGTAAATGCAGAGTTTAAAGTTAAAGGTAAGTCGAGATGGCAAGACATAACCGTAACTCTTTATGATGCTTTATCACCATCTTCTGCCGGTCTAATCCACGACTGGATAAGAGACGAACATCATAACTCCAATTCAGGAAGAGACGGCTATGCTTCAACTTATAAAAAGGATGTTGACTTAGTATACTTTACACCTGACGGCTCACCAGCTGACCAATGGACACTGTATGGAGCATTTATTGCTTCCGCAAATTGGGGTAATTGTGATTTATCGTCAGACGATCTACTATTATTAGAATT
>Ga0070746_10001099_pt1 | contig 16245 bp, 9 predicted proteins | sample VirMetDEL_Mar_21_FD_77016 | JGI IMG/M metagenome (GOLD analysis project Ga0070746, IMG submission 77016) | Aqueous microbial communities from the Delaware River and Bay under freshwater to marine salinity gradient to study organic matter... | ecosystem: Environmental > Aquatic > Marine > Coastal... | reverse complement strand
CTGTTGGGCCTGTAGAACCACCTGTACCTTGTCTACCTTGAGTTCCTTGTGTTCCTTGTAAACCTTGAGAACCTGTTGGGCCAGTTGGACCTGTAGAACCACCTGTACCTTGAGCTCCTTGTCTACCTTGAGTTCCTTGTGTTCCTTGTAAACCTTGAGAACCTGTTGGGCCAGTTGGACCTGTTGGGCCTGTAGAACCACCTGTACCTTGAGTTCCTTGTCTACCTTGAGTTCCTTGAGTTCCTTGAGTTCCTTGTAAACCTTGAGCACCTTGAAGTCCTGAAACCGTTGTTGGATCTACCCAATCAGTTCCAGTTGCAGTTGACTTAAGAACATATCCCGAAGTTCCTGCACTGTTTCCTGAATCATAAAATGCTCCAGTAACTCTTACGTTTCCATCAACATGAAGTTTTTGTGTTGGATTTGTTTCACCGACACCGACATATTCAGTTGAACCATAAGGTGCTAACTGAATTGTTCCATCAGCATCAACATCAATAGATGGAATACCGGAGACATCATTAACTGAGAAGATACTTCCAGAGGTCAGGTTGTTAGTAATAGAGAACAACTGACCAGCAGAAGCTTCAAAACTTAATGTTCCACTATTGGTATTATCATAGTGGACAATATCAATTATTGTACCAATTCCAACTGTACCAATACCAGAAGAAGATCCAAGGTATTGGAAAGAATCTGAACCAGTAGCAACATTTGATGAATTTTTATAAACTATTTGATTTGCAGAACCAGCTACTGGACCCGATACTCCCTGAAGACCTTGAGTTCCTTGTCTGCCTTGAGATCCTTGAGTTCCTTGTCTACCCTGAAGGCCTTGTGTTCCTTGAGCACCTGTAGGACCTGTTGGACCAGTTGGGCCTGTAGAACCACCTGTACCTTGAGTTCCTTGTCTACCTTGAGTTCCTTGAGTTCCTTGAGTTCCTTGTAAACCTTGAGCACCTGTAGGGCCTGTAGGACCTGTAGCACCACCAGTACCTTGTGCAGCTTGAGTTCCTTGTAAACCTTGAGAACCTTGTCTACCTTGAGTTCCCTGCGTACCTTGGAGTCCTTGTCTACCTTGAGTTCCTTGAGCACCTTGAGATCCTGTAGCACCTGTATCCCCCTTATCACCAGTTCTTGCAAAGGTAATAATAATGTCCTCTGCACTTGAGAATCCTGTTGCGCTTCCAGAAACATATGAACAAGATACACTAAAATATCCAGTTAATTCTGAAATACTTGAAATAGTAAATATTGCAAAATCATCAGCATTTAATCTATTGGAAATTCTAAAGTGACCTTTAATTGATGATGTTGAATCATCAATAGTTCTTAAGAAAGGTTGAATATCTGTTCCATTATCATCTTGATCATCAATATACATCAATGATGCACTTGTCAAAGTAAGATTATTGAATCTTATTTTTCCTGTTCCTGGATCAGTATTTGAAGTACTTGAGTCAAAAGTATAATCAAATGTTGCTCCACCAAAATTGCCATCTTCACCCTTTAATCCTTGAGCACCACCAGTACCTTGAGTACCTTGTCTACCTTGTGATCCTTGAGTTCCTTGTCTACCTTGAGTTCCTTGAGTTCCTTGAAGACCTTGAGAACCTGTAGCACCAACTGTACCTTGTCTACCTTGAGTACCTTGAGTACCTTGAAGACCTTGAAGACCTTGAAGACCTTGAGTTCCTTGTCTACCTTGAGTACCTTGAGTTCCCTGCGTACCTTGTGTTCCCTGAAGACCTTGAAGACCTTGAAGACCTTGAGCACCTATTGTACCTTGTGTGCCTTGTCTACCTTGAGTTCCTTGAGCACCTTGGGGACCAATTGCCCATGAAGTTAAACCAGTTCCTGAATAATAAGTTCCACTGTTGTATGGGAAGTTGACTTGTCCAGGCAACCACTTAACATGCCCATTAGTACTATCACCATTTCTTGTAGCAATAAGAATCCAACCTTCACCAGGATCCCAAGTTGAGTTTACATAATTAGTAACTCTGAATTTAGTTTGATCTGATGTTTGTGCTTGACCAGGAGTTACCTGATACCAGATAGCCTCCCAAATTCCAAGTGGAATACCATTTGAAGTACAGGTTAAAGTTATAGTAGCATTGTTTGAATTGTAGTAAGTTACTGTTCCAGATGTTGGGCAATTGATATCAATATATCCAGCAGAGCCAAATTCAGTTTTTTCTACTGGAATTGCAATAACTCTAGTAGACCAGAGTAAACTGGATCCATTCCAAGTAACTGTTCCACCACCAGAAAGAACATAGTTTGCATTAGCAGTGTTGTATTCTGTAGGTCCTGTTGCTCCCTGAACACCTTGAGAACCTTGAAGACCTTGAAGACCTTGAGTTCCTTGTGTGCCTTGTCTACCTTGAGTTCCCTGTGTACCTTGTGTTCCCTGAAGACCTTGAAGACCTTGAAGACCTTGAGTTCCTTGTCTACCTTGAGTTCCCTGAGTACCTTGTGTACCTTGTGTACCTTGGAGTCCTTGAAGACCTTGAAGACCTTGAGCACCTACAGTACCTTGAGAACCTGTAGCACCAACTGTACCTTGTCTACCTTGAGTTCCCTGCGTACCTTGAGTACCTTGAAGACCTTGAAGACCCTGAAGACCTTGAGTACCTTGTCTACCTTGTGATCCTTGAGTTCCTTGAGTTCCCTGTGTGCCTTGGAGTCCTTGAAGACCTTGTAGTCCTTGAGAACCTTGTGTACCCTGAAGACCTTGAAGACCTTGTAATCCTTGAGCTCCTTGAGAACCTATAAGGCCTTGAGATCCGCCAGTTCCTTGAGTTCCTTGTGTACCTTGAGGTCCTTGAGGTCCTACTGGACCTGTATCTCCACCAACACCTTGACTTCCTTGAGTTCCCTGAATACCTTGGAGACCTTGAGAACCTCCATTACCTTGAGTACCTTGTCTTCCCTGAAGACCTTGGAGACCTTGAAGACCTTGAGAACCTTGAGAACCCCAAGTTCCTTGTCTACCTTGAGTACCTTGAGTTGCTTGTGTTCCCTGAAGACCTTGTAAACCTTGTAATCCTTGAGTTCCTTGAGTTCCTTGAGTTCCTTGAGTTCCTTGAAGACCTTGAGAACCAATAGTTCCCTGTCTACCTTGAGTGCCTTGTCTACCTTGAGTGCCTTGAGCACCTTGAAGGCCAGAAACTGTTGTTGGATCTACCCAATCAATTCCCGTTGCGGTTGACTTAAGAACATAACCTGAAATTCCTGAACTGTTTCCAGAATCATAAAGAGAACCACGTATTCTTACATTTCCATTGACATCAAGGTCTTGTGTTGGTCCATTTGTTGCAATGCCAACATTTTTATTAAATGACCATGCATCCGAAGTTGAATTATAGTTTAATGTTGCATTAGCACCATCAATTGTAATTCCTGCACCATCAGCTGCAGAAGCATTAACTGCTCCAGAAGCAAGAGTAATATTTAAATCATCGACTGTTAAAGATGTGGAGTTGATTGTAGTGGTATCTCCATCAACTTGAAGATCACCTTTGATAATAACTTTTCCTGTGTTATCACCTACAGCAGATGGATCAAGAACAAGATTTGCTGCACCTGCAATTGTTGAAGTATTTCCAGCACCTGTTATATAAATTCCATAATCAGTGGTTTCAAATTTCTTGGAGTCGTCATAATAGAGTTCTACTGCACCATCAACATAAAAGTTTGCAAGATTTTCACTTCCAGAAATTTTTCTTAATCTTATTCCGCCACCATCGGTTTCTACAAATAAACTTCCAGATCCAGCATCTCGAATAAAAGATGCACCACTACCATGATAAATCTGTAAATCACTACCAGCACCCAAAATAATTCTATCATCATCGCCAAGATATACATTACTTTGGAATGTAGAAACCCCAGTAACTGTTAAATTGCTTGCAGTAAGTGTTCCACCATCAAAAGTAAGGTTTGCTGAACCTGCTGGGTTATTTGATGCATCTTTATATACAACTTGATTTGCAGAACCTGCTACTGGTCCAGCAATACCTTGAGTACCCTGAGAACCTGTAGTTCCCTGTCTACCTTGAGTTCCTTGTCTTCCTTGAGTTCCTTGTCTTCCTTGAGTACCTTGAAGACCCTGAAGACCTTGTAATCCTTGAGCACCTTGTGTTCCTTGAAGACCTTGAAGACCTTGAAGACCCTGAGTCCCCTGAGAACCTTGAGAACCTTCCTTTCCTTGAGTTCCCTGTGTGCCTTGAAGACCTTGTAATCCTTGAGTTCCTTGAGTTCCTTGAGTTCCTTGAAGACCCTGAAGACCTTGAAGACCTTGAAGACCCTGAGTCCCCTGAGAACCTTGAGAACCTTCCTTTCCTTGAGTTCCCTGTGTGCCTTGAAGACCTTGAAGGCCTTGAGAACCTACAGTACCTTGAGAACCTTGAGAACCTTGAGAACCTACAGTACCTTGAGAACCTGTAGCACCAACTGTACCTTGTCTACCTTGAGTTCCCTGCGTACCTTGAAGACCCTGAAGACCCTGAAGACCTTGAGTTCCTTGAGATCCTTGAGCTCCTTGAGTTCCTTGAGCTCCTTGTGTACCCTGAAGACCTTGAAGACCTTGTAAACCTTGTGCTCCTTGTCCTCCTTGTGCTCCTTGAGTTCCTTGTGTACCTTGCAGTCCTTGAAGGCCTTGTGGTCCTTGAGAACCTTGTGTACCCTGAAGACCTTGAAGACCTTGAAGACCTTGTGCTCCTTGAGTTCCTTGTGTACCTTGCAGTCCTTGCAGTCCTTGAAGACCTTGAGCACCTTGAGTTCCTTGAGTTCCTTGAGGTCCTTGAAGGCCTTGTGCTCCTTGAGATCCTTGAGTTCCTTGTCTACCTTGAGTACCTTGAGTACCTTGAGTTCCCTGAAGACCTTGAAGACCTGCTGCATATGGGTCTGTCCAAGTTATACCTGTTCCAGTTGAAACTAAGATGTCCCCAGAATCTCCCTTAAGATGATTACTGTCATATAAAGCACCATGAATATCAACATCACCACCAACTGCTAAAGCAGTTCCAGAAAGCATATCAGTCAGACCAATTCCAAGACTGTAGTTAGTCAACCAGGCATCTGTTCCCAGACCAGAGAAAGATCCTTCTTTGAACCACATAATCTTCTTATATGTGGGAGGAAGGGTTTCAATTCCTGCAATATTAAGATTGACTAATGGAGTGCCTTCTGTTGATGCAAGTGCAACACCACCATGATTTGCTGTTGTATCTGTTGATGCATCATCTCCATTAGAATCAGTTCTAAATCCAAGAATAAGATCTGCATCACTGACTCTAAGAGTTTCTGTGAATAATGTTGCAGAAGTACCGCCGATTGTTATGCTTCCATCAACATATAAATCTCTACCTATGGTAACATCTCTACCAACAAATAAATCATTGCCATTAAAAGTTAAATTGGTAGAACCTGCTGGATTATTCGATCCATCTTTATATACAACTTGTTCTGCAGATCCAGCTACAGGACCTTCAATACCTTGAGTTCCTTGTGTACCCTTAAGGCCTTGAAGTCCTTGAAGACCTTGTGCTCCTTGAGTTCCTTGTGTACCCTGAAGACCTTGAAGACCTTGTAAACCTTGTGCTCCTTGAGTTCCTTGTGTACCTTGCAGTCCTTGAAGACCTTGAAGACCTTGTGGTCCTTGAGATCCATCACCACCATGGCCACCTTGAGTTCCCTGAAGGCCCTGAAGACCTTGTAAACCTTGTAAACCTTGTGCTCCTTGAGCACCAACCTGTTGAGTAAATGTAATATTTGCAGTACTGCCATTTGCAGTTGCAGTAACACCAGTACCAATAAAGTTTATAGTAGTAAATGTGGTTCCTATACCCACACCTTCTTCTTCAATTTCAACACCTGTCATTGAGGTGTTGATTATATTAGAAATAACTTCAATTGAATCTGCATGTTGCCAATCTACACCAGTTGCTGTAGATACTAATATTTGTCCCGATGTTCCAGACTGATTATCCTTATCATACAAAGCACCTCTAATTCTAGCCCCACCATTAATATCAAGGTCTGTAGATGCGGTCTCTGTTCCTATACCAACTCTACCGTCAACCTTTAAAACGGTATCATTATCAGTGTAATTTTTTACACCTAATTTTATATTTTTCTGGTTATTATTGAGATACTTTGCCATTTTAGGAATTTAGGAAAATATTAATTTAGTGTTTCTAATACGCTTGCAACAAATTTTAAATTAGTATTATCACTACCAGACAATACTAATTTATCTCCACTTTCTAGAACTAATTTTCCAGAAAGAAGATTTGCAGTTTCATTGCCAGGAATTGGGTATTGCTTTAATAATTCAGTATCAGTTACACTTCTTCTATGGACTAAAGTAACATCTTGTGATGTACTTCCAATATTTGCAACTTGTGCTAGAAGAACAACCCCAGTATATCCAACTGGTGCAGTATAAATTTCAGTTAAACTTGTATCAACTACTGCTGTTATTGTTTGGAATACATTAAGTGCTAATGCCATGTTTTAATCTCCTCCTAATGCGAGAATGAATGGTGTAACTACAGAAAATAAACTTTTAGAGTAAAATCTTCCAGTAATTGTTCCTGTTTGTTGGTCAATAACAACCCCTTCACCAATTCTAAAGTTTCCAGCTTGATCAGTTGAAGTGAAAACGACTAGTCCACCGTTCCTACTATCAGTTTCTTGCTCTTGAACAACAACACCTCCTCTTTGTGGAAATGCTGTTGAAATATCAGTTCCAGAACCAATATATTCTAAAGAATGACCAGATGCCAATACTCTACTCTGCTTGTATAGTGGTGCTGTACTACCAACTCCAACTGCATATGGAATATTATCTGCCAATGTAATTGTACTAATACCAGATATAATTGGAGTAGATTTTTTAATTACATAATATGTTGGAGTTAAAATTGCATTTCCTGTTGCTTGAGTTCCTGCTATTGGAGCTTCAATAGTGACTGTTGGTGGTGTTGAAGAATATCCTCTTCCATTAGAAACAATTTCAACACCAACTACTTGTCCATTACTTACTTCTGCAACTCCTGTTGCAGGAATTCCCCAAGGAGTTGATGGGTCAGTAAATGTTACATCAACATTCTCAGTATAACCATTACCTCCACTGGTTACTTCCACTCTAGTCACTGTATAATATAAGTCATCAAAATATGTAACTTGACCATCAAATGGTCTTGGAGCATATATTGCTACAGTTCCTCCAGAAGTATATGTGTGTGGTAATGTTGAAGGACCAACAGCCACTTCAAATGAAGTTGATGATGGAATATCTCTAACTTCAAAAATATATCCATAATTTCCTGATGGATATGTGACCGTAGTAATTCCACCATCAGACGCACAAGTAAATCCAAGACCAGCAATTGTTAGTCCCATTCCAACATTAAAATTGTGCGTAGAATCTACTGTAATTGTAACAATGCCCGTTGTATTGTTGTAATTTGCAGCAGTTACATTAAATGATGGTACGCTCAAATCTAATGCAACAGTATCTGCATTTGCTAAAGTTGCTGCAGTAACTAGACCTACATATTTTCTTGGTCCTATTCCATCCGCAACTAATGCATAGTTTCCAAAAGAAGAGTTTGAGTTGGTTAAATCACAAGCACCACCAGATCCACAGAATACTGAAATATCATTACAAATAGTAAATAATGAAACTAACTGTGCATAACCTTCATTTGTGATTGAAACTCCGATACCATTCTGATTGTATTGAGTGAATGAATCGGTGACCATACTTTTGAGTTCACCAATTAAATCATTGCCATCAATTTTTAATCCTATACTATTTTCAATAAAGTTTGTACAGTTTCTTATGTACGGAGACTGAGATGAAAAACCGATAATATTTGGGTTGAACGAAAAACATGACTTTCCAGAATCTAAAGTCCCTTTAAAGGACATATCACTTACATAGACTCCTTCGTTTACATAAAATAAATCTTCTGAAGAATTTTGTGGTTTTATAGTAACTTCTCTTAAACTATCCCCAACAATAGAAACTTGTCTTGGAATGTTTATTGGATTATTTTCTATATAAGATCCAGCACTAACTCTAATAACGGATCCTTCTTCTGCAACTGCAATTGCTCCTGCGACTGTTGCTTTTGCGTCTCCAAGTTTTTTTCCTGTGTTTGAGTCGTTTCCGTCTTTTGTGACATAGTATACATTAGTAACTGTTGCTCCAGCACCGACTCTTACAATATCGGTGCCAATTCCTGCCCTTTCTCTTCTAGCAAATAACTCTGCATCATAGGTGTTCAGAGCTAATTCGCCAAGTGGTAATTGACCTAGTGTTGGTATTTTGCCTGCTACAGCAGATCTTTTTATTTTTATATTTGGATTTGCCATTCAACCCCACATGGTTGGTATATACCTTAAAATCAAACTCTTATCTAAGAGTTTCTTATTATTTAGTTGTTTAAATTATTGAAAATCTTCTGCAGTTTTAACATTTCTTTTTGATTTTTTTAGTTTTTCAATTTCCAAATTCAAAGATTTAACTTTCTCAGTTAAACTTTCTACTTGTGCTTCCATAACAATATTTTTATTAAAAAGGTCAAATGACTTTTGCTGATATTTCGCCAAAACAACTTTTAAATCGTCTTCAGACATAAAAAAATACACCCAGTTTAAACTGGGTGTATTTATCTCAATTATTTAATTACTTATCAGAAAGTGCCACCATCAACTGTGATGTTTTCTAAGAACCTTTCAGATCCTGTGCAACTAATAACTTGAGATTGACCTGCACAATCATTAACCCACAGTGCTCCAATTTCAATTGGTGCATATGAAGTATATGTTAATTGTGGATTATTGTTACCTGTTCCAGCGCCATCAGAAAGTTCAGCACCAAATACGATTCTTGATGAAGAACCTTCCCAAGTTACACCTGCTTTTTTAGCAGAACCATCATAGTAATTAAAGAGAACACCAAGATCCCAAGTAGTAGTTGTTGTTGGTGCACTACCATCAACAATACCAAGTTCAATTGTTCTATCTTCAATTGTCATTGATGTGGAATTTACCTGAGTGGTATTTCCAGTAACAAAAAGATTTCCACTAACCGTTAAGTTTTGGTTTGCTGTTACGTTTTGGGACCCATCAAATGTAAATACAGAATTCCCTGCACTATCTTGAATATCGTTACCATTAACTCTTATATCACCAGCAAAGGTAGTTAAGGTATTGGAAGTTAAGGTAATATTTGTATTTGCGTCACTAGCAAGAATGTTATTGCTGTTGAGTCTAAGATCACCAGTAACTGTTAATGCATCATCAACTTGTACTGTTCCACCAGCAGAATCTAAAATAAGATTTCCACTTGAAGTATCAATTTCATTTGAAGAAGTAGTACCAATGTTAATATCATTAATTTGTGCACCACCATTAGCATCAATAAGACCAGAGAATGTTGAAATTCCTGTAACTGATAACTCATCATCAATAGTTACTAAACCACCAGCAGAATCTATTGTCAGATTTCCTGAAGCAGTGTCAATTTCATTGTCGTTAGTAATACCAATCTGGACATTATCAATTGTAGCTCCACCATTAGCATCAATTGCAGAAGTGAATGTTGAAATTCCTGCAACTTCTAATGAGCCTGCATATAAACCATTTCCAATGGTAGCATTCTTATTGACGCCAAGTCCACCATCAATCTGTACTGCACCAGTATCTGCATTACCTAAAGTATTATTTGTTGTATCAGTAAAGGTTGTAATGCCAGTAACTGAAATATCCGATGAGAAATTGACAGCACCATAAACGCTGAGGTCTCCTGCAACACCAAGACTTCCGCCAGTTGTAGTAATTCCTCCCGAAGATGCTAAGGTTGTAATTCCTACAGTCTCAAAGTTATCATCAACATTTACCTGGCCACCGGCAGAATCTAAAATTAAAATTCCAGAAGTTGTATCAATTTCATTTGCGGCAGTAATGCCAATGTTAATATCACTTGCATCAACACCACTTGCAAATGTTCCAACCCCAGAGAAATTGGCATTTCTCCATCTCTTAGCAGTTACACCCTGACCACCAATGTCGTAAGTATTGTCAACATTTGGGATAAGGTTTGATACAAACTCACCAGCTACATTAATATCATCTGCATCAGAATCTCCAAGATTGATTGAACCACCGTAGAAAGTTGCGGTTCCAATGAAGTATGATTGACCAGAAACAGATAAACCAGCACCAACAGTTAAATTCTTGGCAATGCCAACACCACCATCAATCTGTACTGAACCAGTATCTGCATTACCTAAAGTATTATCTGTTGTATCAGTAAAGGTTGTAATACCTGAGAATGTTGATGAATCGGAACCGGCAGACCAAGTTAAATTACCACTTCCATCATTGGTCAATTGTGTTCCATTTGCACCTTGTGTTGCAGGCAAATAATACGTTACAATACCTGCAAGAGTATTTGGTGAAGACAATGCAATATAATTGTCGCCACCTTTATCTACGAGGTTTAGTTTCGCAGAATTGGTTCCATCTTCTCTGTTCCAATATCTGTGAGAACCAAAAAACTTATTTGTTGCGGTGCTTGAGGTTAAACCAACATAAAGATCGTATCTATCTGTCGTAAAACCTGGTTCACCTGCCCTTAGTCCAGGCAAATTAGCAAAAGCACCTCTCTTAAACTGAATTACGGGAGTTGCCATGTTTATTTGAATTTTTAGTATTCTAAAATATATTTATGTAATACTAGTTATTAGAATCCACCACCATCAAAAGATCCGCCATCAAAAGCTCCACCATCAATATTTAAATTCTGTTCAAATGTATTTGGTATTCCCTCAAATCCCGGAGTTTCATCCGTAGCAGATGCAATCAAAACCTCATCTGGGTTTGCATCTTTCCAAAGTCTTGTTGCTTTATCATAAATTAAAACATAATTATCGGGTACCTCTGAACTAAGTTCTACGTCTTCTAACTCAGTTAATCTTTGTGGCATGACAGATCTTGCGAGTTTTGATTTTACATTATAGGATGATCTTGATGAGACCGTAACTCTATAACTTGACATTTTTAATCTCGGTATGTTTAGTTATTATCAAATTATAGTGCAGATACTATACCAACAGCTATAGTATCTTCAACCATTGCTGTACCTTTAATAAATTTTGTAGTAAATTCTTCATCTCTGATTGAAACTTCAAAGTAATTTCTTCCAGAAACCAAATTAGAAGTTTGTTCTGGATTCAACCTAATTTGAACAGTTCCATTTGATGTTGTAAGGGATGTTGAAAATAATGTATAATTTGAAGATGATGGATATTTTGCAATGTATGCAACTACGTTAGCAGTCAATGAAAATGAGATGTTGCTATCATCTGGATTAAAGAGATAGAAAGTTGCCTCAAAATTTGTGCCTTTTTCTATAGTAAGGTTGGTAATTTCAGCAACAGCCATTTTTCCAAATCGTTTTAACTATTTATCCATACTTTATATCTACAGCATCATAAAGGGTATAAACATCTGCAGATTCATATCGATATAAATTTCCATTTTGAGGGGAACCATTATTAGTTCCTGGAGCTCCTATTAAAAGTCTACCATCTCTTATTTTATGGCAGCTGCCAAATTCATCACCAGTAGGATTTCCCTGATTAAATCTATCTAGAATTAGATTTCCATCAAGATCAAAGATAGATACTTGTCCACCATCATTTTGTGGTGAAGAGGCAACTATTCGTCCAGAACCTACAGAAACCCACTGTCCTAAAGATGCACCGGGAGTAGCCCCAGAAAGTTCAAATATAAAATTACCATCGAGGTCATATACATAAACTGCTCCCTGACTACCACCACCATAAAATGGTGATCCTATAACAATAAGACCACAACCAATAGCAATTGAAACCCCAAAATTTTGGCCAGCCTGTGGATCTGGTGGTGTTATTCTTTTGATTACATTGCCAGATAAATCAAGAAGATAAACAACACCAGTTGTTAATCCACTTACTCTTGCTCCACTAGCAGATGCAATTATTCTACCACATCCAATGTCAACTTGAGTACCACAAAGAGAATTTACTGAAGTATCTCCTTCTGCAGCAAATTGTGCTGGAATTACAACAGTTGTTTCATTTAAAGTATTTAATGTATAATTATCATAAATACGAATCTCGCCAACTGAATTAAAAAATTGTGTATCATTAGTCCCTCTTCCTTCTGGCCTACCAACAACAATTTTTCCACATCCAATAGCAGTAGCTTTTCCAAATCTTCCATTGGTAGATGGTCCATTAATAGATCCTAATTGAGTTCCAAATCTATCATAAAGGTAAACTGATCCTCTATTGCCATTTTGTGCACTAATGACAATTTTTCCTGCAGTAGAAACTGAAACATTACATCCAAATCTAATATTTGGCACTGGACTTGGAATTATTCCTGTCCCCGATAATCCTAATAAATTTCCCGTATAGTCCCAAACATATACTTCACCATTAACATTAGAATTTACATTTCTTGAAACTATTACTCCCCCACCAATAGCAAGACCTTGTGAACCTATAGTAACATAACTGGAAGATCCCAAACGTGCGTTAGACACATTTCCTCCCGGTCTAGTAAGTGATTGGGCAATACTAGGACTAGAACTTACATCACCACTACCCCACAAATATGGTATTCCACTACTACTAATTGCAGCAAAATCAACATTAATTCCACCAATTGATTTACGTCTTTTAAATACTGTCATTTGTTTTCATCCAATAAATCTAGAATATGTCTTGGATTATTGTTTGGGAGATCAAAATCCTCACCGAAAATTGTAGACAATCTTTGAAAATATGCTCTACCAATATTTCCATTATAACCAGGCGCTCCAGAAATAATATACCTTCCACTTACTGCAACAGAATAACCAAGTTGTTCTGGAGTACTAGATGATATACTTTTACCTCCCCGATTGAAAGAAAATTCATTAATAGATGGAAAATCACTTTCAAGTACAGATACTTCTATATATCCATTTTGTTGATATGTGGAATTATTAGAAGAATTACGTATCTCACATTCTGGAGCTCCTGCAATGAAAAAATCCCACCCTCCAGTAGCTAAACTTGAACCGTATTTAGAATTTGCCATTTTATAAATAGGATCGCTATTGACTATATTGACTTGTATTAAATCCGGTGCTTTTGCTTCAACGAATTCTCCATCTATTGAATAAATGTATGCTGCTCCACTGTTACTTTGTACTGGTATAGGATTCCCATTTGGTTGAGTTCTATTATAAGGACTACCACCATAATTAACTGATTTTTCTGGAGCTCCGACAACAATTCTGTTGAATCCTGCTGAAACTGCCTGACCAAATCTATCACCAGAACTACTAGGTAAAAAACCTTTATCTGTTATTTCATTTATAAAATTTCCATGAATATCATAAATGTATGCAGTTCCAGAATTAGCACCAACACCATCTTTACCAGGAGCTCCAACAACAATTCTATTGGATCCAATCGCAACGGATTGTCCAAATTGATCTGAGTTTGCTGGGTTTGATGCTTGTATCTTTCTTAAGAAAATTCCATCAAGATCAAAAATATAAGCAGATCCAGAATCCGGTACAGTACCATTGTCCCCTCTTGCACCAACAATAATTTTTCCACATGCAATTGCAACAGATATGCCATAATTAGCATTAAATGCAAGCGCATTTGGTGGTGGTGGAGTTAATTGTCTTATGAAATTTCCTGCAAGATCGTAAATATATGCTGCACCACCTCCAGGCCTTAAAAATTCTCCAACAACAATTCTATTGGATCCAATTGCAACGGATGCACCAAAACTAGAAGTGCCTTGTGGAGTTGGGGCTTTTATTTTGTTTATTTCTAAGGATTCATAAATGTTTGCAGAATTTAATCTTGGCATACTGTAAATATACACTGCCCCAGAATTTATGACACTATCATCATCACCTGGAGCCCCAATAACAACTAAATGTTGATTTGCGGCAACACTTTCTCCAAATCTATCTCCGATTCCTGATTTAGGATTTGAAAATGTAAATCTTTCTATACCATATTGATAATTAACTAGAGGTGCAACTCCATTAGTCCTGCAAACAATATCAAAAAAAGATTTATTTCTAACTGATATTAATACTTGAGAACTTTCTCCACCATACTCTATTCCTGCTTTAAGATTACCGGGAGCTACTGCTGATACCATTTATATTAATTATCCTCCATATTAATATTTATAAGTCTCTAAAATATTATCCCAATATACATTGCTATCTTCGTCAATGTCCTGTGCATACACTACACCTTGATTTATAAGGAAAGGAGCTCCAACACATATTGTTCCAGATCCAATAGCAACAGATCTTCCAACTTGAGCATTTTCAAAAGTCGAAGTAGTACCGGCGTATCTTATCGTATATGTATTAATATTGGTAGGTGATTCTTCAAAGTATACTAGCGTCCATTTCCCTGCATTATTAGGAGTTAATTCATCGTTAAATGGTGATCCTATAACAACAATATTATTATTTACTGAAACACTATATCCAAATTGATCAAAATTAGATATATCAAATAGGTTTGAGTTTGTTGAAACATCCAAATCAATTAATGGATATCCATTAATATCATTTACATATACTTTACCACCAAAAAAAACTCCATTAACAGTTTCAAATGGTGCGCCAATAACAATTTTACCAGACCCCACAGAAACTGAGAATCCATACCTAGATGCAGATGCTGCTTCAGTTAGTTTTCTTATTAAGTTTCCATCAATATCGTAAATGTAAACAGCACCACCATCACGAGGACTTGTATTTTGATCATTTGGTGCACCAACAACAATTCTTCCATTACCTACAGCAACAGATGTGCCAAAACCCCTGCCAGCAACAGCAACAGGTTCTACAATTTTTTTTATAAAAGTACCATTAAGATCACAAAGGTATACTGCTCCAGAATCAGTACCATTATCGTTATCGGCTATAGAACCAACAACAATTCTGTCATTACCTACTGCAACTGACCACCCAAAAAGTCCATTAGCATTTCCAGAGATAGGATTACCATCTTTATCTACGATACCTGTTGGAGTAATGCCGTTTATTAAATTTCCATCTAAATCATAAATATATACTTTTCCAAAATTTGGATTTGCAAGATTAAGATCCCATTCAGGGGCTCCAACAACTATTCTACCAGAATTTACTGCAACTGAGACTCCAAATCCATCATCCGGACCAGCATCATTAGCAGTTAATTGAAGTGGAGTACCCGCTATTCCTCCTTTATCATAAACAACAACTGATCCTGCATTATTACCAGCAGTATCTTTTTCTGGTGCACTAACAACAAATTTATTAGATCCTGCAGCAACCGCAAGTCCAAATTGATCACCAGCATTACTACCTGGTCCAAGAGATGCATTTGGAGCTCTCGGTAATGCTAAACCATTTGGATTAGCATCGCTCGTATTTGGAAATGTACCAATATTTGGATCAGGAGAAATAATATATGTTGGAATTGATGTTATTACTGTATTTGCAAAACCAACAGCATCTTCGATTCTGTAAGTAGCTGATGACATAATATCAACCTCTTAGTTCATTTATTTGTTTCTGTTGCTCTTTAACTGCCTCAATTAGCAATGCAACAATATTTCCATATGCAACAGTCTTAAATCCACTTGAAGATGTTGTTACAACTTCGGGAAGAACTTTTTCAATTTCTTGTGCAATTACGCCAATAGATGGTTTACTGTGATTATCTATCCATTCATAATAAACACCATCAATCTTACTAACAATATCAAGAGCATTTTCAATAACTCTTACATTAGTTTTTTGCGTTTGGTCTGACAGTGATGTAAATGATGTTGCAAAAAGAGTTCCTGTTGATGGTTGGAATTCTAATTTATTTGCTGAAGCATAATTTGCAGCTGCTGTTCCAGAAGAGACATTACTAAATGTTGGGAAGAAAGTACTTGTTGATGTAGTCTCAGATGTAATTGTTGAAGTTCCACCACCACCACCACCAGTTCCTGGAGGACCTGCAGGGCCTTGACTGCCTTGAACACTTCTGCCTTGTGATCCTTGAAGTCCTTGTGATCCTCTAAGTCCTTGTGATCCTCTAAGTCCTTGTGATCCTCTACTTCCTTGTGCTCCTTGATTTCCTTGTGACCCATCACCACCTTGAATGCCCGATCCAG
>Ga0070746_10001097_pt1 | contig 16260 bp, 36 predicted proteins | sample VirMetDEL_Mar_21_FD_77016 | JGI IMG/M metagenome (GOLD analysis project Ga0070746, IMG submission 77016) | Aqueous microbial communities from the Delaware River and Bay under freshwater to marine salinity gradient to study organic matter... | ecosystem: Environmental > Aquatic > Marine >... | reverse complement strand
GTCCCAGTTGATAATACCACCCGTCGATGATATCCCTACCCTTGTCGATAGATTATATGCATTCGTCGAAATTAACATCTATTAACAGAAATAATTTGGTGGTTCATCGATTTCTTCGTAGACGCGTGACCTTAGTGTACCAATTACACTAACCTTAGTGTAAAACTTACACCAACGGCATTGGGTCACCTTTGTGACGTTGGTCACTTTTGTGACTTGGGTCACACGTGTGATGTTGGTCACGTTTGTGATGTTGGTCACAATTGTGACGGCACGCGCAATTGTTAAAATATGTTAACGGCACCCAAGATTTCGCCCCTTTCGTTTGGATTTCTCAGAAATACGATAGGGGCGCTTTTTAGCCGTTTTAAGGCACTTTGCCCCATTTTTGATACCGTAGTATCAAAGTAGGGGCGAAAGTCCAACCTGAGCGAATTTGCGGTTATTTGTTAAATTTCTTGCATATGTCAATTGTTTGTTGTAGACGCGTGCGCACGCCCCGCACACAATACGTGTACAATTATACTTTTCGACGAATGGCGGTTTTTTGTCGACGAATGAGGGGCTAAATTAATTTGCCCCCGTTTTTTGCGTTTATCGATGATTTTTGGCGATTCGTCGATGTTTTTTGGGCACTCACAAAATAGTTGGTTTTTATATGCAGATTATACTTTTCGGGGTTGCGAATTAAAAAAAAACGGTTGTACCTTGCGAACGCAATGCAGGGGCAACGGCCTCACAAAGCAGAGCAAGCCCCACACGGGGCGATGTATTGAATGACGTATGCGGGGCACGGCAGCCCCGGCACACTGAATTCGGCGGGTGTTGGGGGAACGTAGAACAGGCGTAAACAGACCAACGAACACGGGGCACGCCGCCCCATACACCAACACCGCTACAAAGTGAGACCCCGAACGGGAGCACGGTCACTGAGGCCAATGCCGCGGCAAGCTTGAGACAAGCCCCTGCTAACGTAGACCCCACACCGTCCCCAACGGACTCACTACGCGCCGAATGAGCAAACACGCATACATTGACGCCCCGCGCCAACCTTTACGGGTGGCGGTGCTATGAGGATAGCACAACGGGGATTGGGAATAGGCCCCTCTTTGATACCAACCGCACGGCACGCGCACGGCGGGTGAGGGACAACCGCCCATTAACGCCCCCGGACAGCGTTGGAGCCGGGCAACGGCCCACCGTGGCGGGATAGCAACCGCCCCGGGCCACCTATCCCCCGCGGGTAACGGTTGGTAATTGTGACCTACATCACACCTGTGACCTACATCACACCTGTGACATACATCACGCATTGCCGGGCGTTCGATTCGCCCACCCGCTCAACTTATTAACAATTAAACCTTAAGTTATGAATAATTCAATTGTAACGCTGGAAATTATCCAGCACCTCGACGGGTTGACCGTCTCCAATGTAATGTTAACGGCTGAACCCGGACGTTTGGTCAATAACCGGACGGCGTGCAATATTGCCGCGAACCGTCTTACCAAGTTAATCGACACGATTCGCAAAGTAAAGCGTAGCGGAGCGAACGTAGGGTACAAAATGAACCTACGTACCACCGTGAAAGTGTGGAATGGCTCTAAGTGTGTACTCGATACCGCCGAAGCGCGGGATACTATGGCGGAATTCGGGTTCCCGGATGACTTCACCTTCCGAGGTGTGACGTCCTCCGAAAATAAGCGGGCGAATATCATTGGAGCGCTTGAGGTGATGGCTGATTTGAACTCACTCAGCTGCTAATAGCGCCCCAAGAATCCAAGAACTCAAGAACTCAAGAACATATGAGCACCCAAGACCTTGCCTTCATCATCGGGGTAGCTGCACCCCTAATCACGATTGCAGTATCCATCCTCAAATCTAACCTCAAATCCAAGAACTCGTGAAGTACCCCAACGGCTACCTCCCCCGTGTTGCATACCATATCAGCACGACCAAGAATGCAGACAAGATTCTGTACTTCCTCGACCGTCAACTCAAGATGTACGGTGAACTCTCGCAAGAAGAACTCACGTTCGTCGTGCAAGAATGTATCAAGAAGGGCACACGACCTTCCGAGGCGATCTACACCTTGACCCAAGCAGTAGACCGTCTCAAGCAATTGCAGGCGTAACAATTTTACGGGACGGGTCGCTATCGAAATATCGAAGCAAGCAAGGACGACAGGCACGTTGAAATGTAATACGTGAACAACCTTAGATAACCCCCAAGAAGACCCGTCCCTTTATCTCAAGAAATGCAAGACCTCATCACCTCTGGCCTGCTGTTCCTCATCGGAGCAGCTGCCTACTTCATCCAAGATTTCATCCTTTACTTATTCAAGAACCCCAAGAACTAATGACATACGAACAATTCGAAGCCCTCCAAGTGTGGGCAAAAGACGTGCAAGAACGCACTGAAGAAGGTCAGACCATCCGAAGCGTTGACCTCATCCACGACATTGCAGGAATCCTTGCCAATGCTCCAGACGGTACAAGTGACAACTACTTCCTTCCAAGACTCCTAAAACCAAGAACGAATGACCTACAATCCTGAACATATAATCTTCCTATCCAAGAAGTCATGAATCTACTAACTCAGAACTCCAAGATTAAAGAGACGGGCGCCAAGCACGGCGTTCGCCTCTTCAACTTCACCATCCCAGCGTTCGAAGACCCAGAGACCGGGCGCAGGACTTGTCCCTTCGCAGGTGCTTGTGCTAAGTTCTGCTATGCACGCAAGGGCTTCTATGCATTCAAGAACACCAAGAGCGCACACGCCAAACGATACTACGCAACCAAGTCCGACTTCTTCGTCGAGCGAATGATTGCAGAAATCAAGAAGCGCAAGGCAGACGTCATCCGCGTACACGATGCAGGCGACTACTACTCCAAGGAGTACCGCGATAAGTGGTTACAAGTAGCGCAAGAATTGCCAAGCGTTCGCTTCTACTCTTACACCAAGAGTCACACACTATTCGATGAGGTTCAGTTACCAAGCAACTTCGACCTTATCAAGAGCGAAGGCGGCACGAAAGACCACCTTATCCAAGACACCGACCGTCACTCAAGAATCTTCGATACGGCAGAAGCCCTGCAAGCAGCAGGCTACCACGATGCAAGCAAGGACGACCTTGCCGCCACCAAGTGGTACAACGATAACCCAAGAATCGGATTAGTAATCCACTAAACCCAAGAACCATGAGTAAGATGAAAGACCACCTGATGCAAGAGCAATCGCTCCAGTATGCAGTCGAGATGTTCAAGATCAAAGGCTTCAAGCCTGACGTAATCGGCAAGAAGTTGTACCTCCAATGTTGGAACGAAGACCTGACCGAAGCATACCACGTCGGCATCTCGCAAGAAGAAATCGAATTCCAAGCTAACGAATACCTCACACACCATGCTTAAGCAAGAATACTTCTACTACTTCGAAGAAGGCGGATGGAACAGCGAGTACGCTACCTCCGTCAAGCAAGCACGCAAGCAAGCCCAAGAACGGTGGGCGCACCTTGACATCACACCACGCCTCGACTCGTTCAAGCCCTTCAAGGGTAACGAAGAAGAGTACAAATCACTTATGAACCTCTTTCACTAATGACAGGAATAGTAAACCTCTTAGTCAGCCTCGACGTTGACAACAACTGGGATTGCCCAAGCGATACCATTATGCACCTCAAGGGTGTAGTAGCTCAAGAACTCAGCAGGCTACAAGCAGAAGGCAAGCTCGGCCCAGGAATCAGCATCAACGAAGTTGACGATGATTGGAACGACCTTGAGTACAAGGACGAGCAAGCAAGATACGAAGACCACCTGATGGCAACAGACCCAAGAGTATAACCCCTTAAACCCAAAACCCCACGACTATGAACGAAGAACTAACACTCGAAATAAGCACCGCATTCAATGACACTGGTGCATACAAGGAATTGATGACTATTCTGTCAACGCGCACGGACATACTCACAATCCAAGAGGTGGATGAGTTGGTTGACCGACTCGAAGCCTTTATTACACAAGAAGTCAAAGAAATAATTGAAGAACGATGAGTAAGAAAGAACAATCCTTCGAAGGCGTTGAGATGCTAAGAGCAGCCGCCTACTGGTCAGGAACCCGTCACGAGTACCTGAACGCCAACAAGTCAGCCGTTCAAATCATCAACGACTACAAGAAATACCTAAACGAAGAACACACCATCTAATGGACATCATCGACAACATCATCGAAATATACCGCCAAGAAGGGTACGAGATTACCCGCGAAGAAGCGGAGTCAATTAACGAAGCAATCGAGTTCGCGCACGAAGTGTGGACATCAAAACAATAACAGTAAACCCCAAGACTATGACACAAGACGAAATCAGAGACGTAGCAATCTATGTCACCGAGCAATTGCTCGACAAGACTCCTTACATCTTTCACTACAAAACCCTTGAACAACGAGGACAATACACAACGTACACTTGGGAACTCCAAGACACGATCAATGAAGCAATCACCCAAAAGTTAGAAGAATGTACAAAGTAAGATTCCATCTCGGTGCAGGAGAGCACTTTATGCACTGGCAAGTCAAGACCCAAAACGTGACGGCATACCACGACCCGTCAAAAGTCCAGCTCGCGCTGTTCGACTGCAAGCTCGTGGTTCAACCCTCTACAGCTAAGAAGATACACGGCGGCGCGTGCAAGACCGTATGCGCTTGGATACAATGCCAAGAAGTACAAGTGCTTCCCGTTGACCGCATCGGCAAGAACGAAACAGATTTCAACGTCCGCTTCAACCCAAGAGTTGATCCTGACTGGACGAACGCAGAAGGCACGCCGATAAGTGGAGACACCTTCCCCATCATCTTCACGAACGACCGAAGCCTCTACGTGATGGGCGATGCCTACGAATGCCAAGACTACGACAGTATGATACGTTCATATTTGGCATAAGAACAATAATTCACTAACATTGCAAAACTCAAAACTCTAACACATGGATACATACACTCTGGTGCTGTGGCCTGAATCACAGACATATATGGACGAGGCATGGTTTCAAGACCACGCTGTCCTTGCCGACTACGATTCAATCGGTGAATCGCAAGCGTACTTCATCCCAACTGAATACATCAAATCGTGAACAAAGAAATTATTGACCGCCTCGTATATGTTTACGAAATGTATGCAGGCGAAATGGAACTCTGGCAAGACCCAGTGACCACAAAGCTGTACCACGTACCTATCGAGATAATCCGCGATTGGGACAACTCTGAAAAACTATAAAAAACTCTAAACCCCAAGACAAATGAAATACTGGAACGGAGAAGGCAAGCATCAACCCCTTCACAGCTTGTACTTCGATACGCTTGTGCCTTTTCACGGCGAAGCAGACACACCCGAAGGAGAAGCGTTGAGAGCAATCAACCGAGTTTACTACGACGTCTACAACAACGGCGCGTGCAACATCTTCGAGACCGAAGAGGTGTATGACGATGACGGCGATTACGAGTGCGATGAGTACACGCTCTCAAGATACTACGAAGACCTCTTCGACAAGATACACCAATTTACGTGTGACGGCTCAGGCGTACACGCTCTGATTGGAATGTGTAAGAGGTGCGCTAAAGGATACGCGTTTCGTGCCGACCTCGATGGCGTAAGTGAACTCGACAAGACTCTCGACGAGTTTATGGATAAGATCATAGATAAGATTCACACCACTAACGGCCCCGCCTTAGTACAAGCAAGACAGTAAATGACTATTGAAGAACTGCAAGACCTGTACGGTCTCGAATACATTGACTACATCGAATACTTAGAACAATGAAGAGAAATAATCAAATCGAGCTTGCACAAGAGATGCAAGCAAGCGGATTTAATGTGGTGACGTGTGGTCATTGCGGCACGGTAAACATCCACCGTATGAGCCAAGAAGATATCGAGTGTTGGTCGTGCGGATATATCTCTGAGCCGTGCGACTTCCCTGACTACTTCTACGAAGGGATGCCCGAACAAACTAACCCATAAACCCCAAGCTATGACAAAAGAAGAAGCCAAAGAGGTGGCATTAGTCACCGCTATAATAATCCAAGAAGACGTTCTTATGGGCACTGTATTTCAAACCTTTGACAAAGCGTACGAAATAGCTACTAAGTTCGTTGAGCTATACCCTCCCGACCTTGATTGGGGAGTTGATGAGATAACCGACCACGAAGGTAAGCCAGCAGGAGAATTTGACGACACAGTGATCAAGTTCGCCTGGGCTAATGCACTACAAATCACAAAACAAAACCGATGAAACTAACAGAACGACAACTGCTACACGCTATCGATGTAGCCAAGACCCAGAAAGACACACAAGGAGCCGAGTACCTGCAAGCCATGCACGAGAAATACTACGGTTCATTTGGATTACGAAAAGTTACTTCTTACATTGCAACCCAAGAACCCCAAGAACTATGACCTACAAGCACAAGAACGTAGTCGCTTATGTATACCTGTTATCAGGAATACTTGACATCCCCGTATTACCCATCCAAGAAGTAGAGATATGAAGATCGAGTACGAAGGCGTCACGATAAGAACTAATCACGACGCAGAACAACAAATTTTAACAATTCAAATTACCCAAGACGATTTGTGGATTGACACGGTTGTCGTAGATTTGCAGAAACCCAAGAAGCATGCTTAAAGTACAACAACAAGCCCTCGACTCCGTCGTTGGTGACATTGCGTTCGACGAGAACGACTCCCAGTGGAGAGGCATCACGTGGATCAACGGCATGAGGTGTGTGGTCACAAGAGATCGTGCAACCGCAGACCCGTATGACTACAACATCATAGCTGAGAAGCAAAATGATGGCAGCCTCATAGTGTACACGGAGGAGCTTTACGACAAGGGCTACAAGCTTACGATACCAAAGTACCTAATTGACATAACCGGAAACATAGAAGAACTATGACAGACAAGAACCAGGTCGGTGGCGACCACTACAAGAAGATGGAGGTACAGCCTCTGGAGTATATCATCAAGAACGGAATTGGATTCCTGGAAGGCAACGTGATCAAGTACGTAAGTCGATGGCAATCTAAGGGCGGACTCGACGACCTCAAGAAGGCAAAACATTATCTTAACCTATTGATCAACCAAGAAGTAGAAAAACTTACAGCTCATGCTATTGAAAACCTTGAAACGCTTTCTGAAGACGAAGAAGCAAACCGAGTCGCAAACTGGCTCTACTCTAATTGTACCGAGTGCCCCAATGATTATATCGACTGTTCATGTGAACCCGGCGAAGGACTTCAATGATTGGGCAGAGAGCGTGTATCGAGAACGAATGAGAATCCACAACATATCCCCAAGAGATGATGACGGAAGACGACAAGAATGAACTTAAGTTTTTGGCGTCGAGGAATAAGCTCAAGGCTCACCTGCTGAACATGGCAGACTTTGTTCGGGCAAGCTCTCCAGAAAAGATTGGCAAGGCGCGGTATGAGAACCTGAGAGAGGTTGCTGCTCTTGGTCTGATGTTGATCATGGAGAACGAATGGCAGTATTCGCAGATAGAGCACCTAAGAAAGGATCTCAACAGGGAGATGCGTATGAACACGGAGCTGATCAGAAAACACGTCGATGGCGAGACCTAAAGAATGGCCCAACCCTCCTAAATGGACAGAAGACTTCCCCTGTCCACGGTCGGTGACGCTTTATCGTTCTGCGCTTGCAATCAAGCAGTTCAAGAAGGACGTTAAGATGCCACCAGAGCCTGACTGGAAAAAAATATGGGAAGACTATAGGAATTTAAAAAAATAGAACTATCTTTACAAACCCAAAATTATGACAGAAGACGAAAAGAAACGATTCAGGTCACTGACCGACAAGTACGGGCTGCAAGCCTCAGACTTTTGGAAATCCCCACAAGGCTTCGTGATCATCTCTCGCCGAGGCATTGAGAAGATTCAATCAGGCATGAACGCAGAGATTACGTATGAGGTGGTCTCGGAGTTCAGCTCGCCTCAAGATGCCAAGTATGTGATCAAAGCCATAGGCAAGGCAAGAAGCGGAAAGGACTATCGCCGCATCGAAACCTACGGAGAGTCATCTCCCAAGAATACAAGAGGCGGAGCGCAAGCTTACCCTGTAGCCATGGCGGAGAAACGCGCCTTGTCACGCTGTATCCTTAAACTGTCTGATTTCTACAGCCTCGAAGGGGTTTACGGCGAAGACGAGATCAATGAGTGAAGAAAGAGATTGGGTAGACGAGCTGTTCGATACACAGCTTCCAGGCATCCCAAACATAAAATGGAGTACGCAGACCTGGCTGCTTCACCTTTTAAGAACATCAACAATTGACGACAATGAAGAATTAGCAATCGAAAACCAAATCGTGGATGGCAAGTTCACTGAAGAAGAGCTGGAGGAGCTGATCACCAAGTTAAGAATGAATCAGCAGCATTTCACGAACATCCCTAACCCCTCCCAAAAACAGATTAGTAAATTCATCAAAAACCTATCAAAAAATGACAATCCCTAAGAGTATTTCCATCTCCATCGACCTGAACAAGATCGATCAGCAGTATATCGTAGAAGGCAAGAACGGCGCTCGTTATCTCGACGTCAAGCTTGTGAACACCCCGGACAATCAGTATGGCAACGACTACTTTGTGAGCCAAAGCTTACCCAAGGAGGTTCGAGACCAAGTCAAGGCTTCAGGCGGTGAATACCCCAAGACTCCGATTCTCGGTAATGCTAAAGCCTGGGAAGTGATGGGCGGTAAAGCCAACACTACTAAGCAGGGCGCATCGACCGAAGAGCCAAAGTCTACACAAACCACTGATCTGCCGTTCTGATGCCGAAGCCAGAACTTAACGTGAACACACGAGCTTACGGTTACCTCTTGCTAGGAGAGGTGATGGAGTTAATCGTGAAGAGGTCAGAGTCGTGTCTAGACCTCAAGAATGACAGTGCAGATTTGCTCATGACAATTGTAGAAGATACGATTGGCGATTTCCGAGCAGACGTGTCAGAAACCAAGATTCATTTTAAAGAGGACGGCTCCTTCAAGCTTGAGTCAGACGTCCTTGCCTTCTTAGGTGACACGGAAGCAGTAGACGAAGAAACCCTTGCGCTTACGCTTTCTATGATCCTAGAACGCCTTGATGGCCTAGAAGGGAAGATGAAAAACATGAATGGATAAGGTAATAGAACAAATAGACACCATGTCAGACGAAACAAGAGTGCATCTCGTGGGGGAAGATAAGCGTATTCCTCAGAAGGCCATGCCTTCTTCATTAGCCGCTGTGATCAATTGGGCTGCGAATGAGGCGAGCACTCCTGTTTTGATGCTTGGGCAGGTGGTTCATTTGTTCAACGGGAGATACTATGAGGCGGGCAAGATGTATGAAATCATGGAAGCGGCCTTACGCCGCCTTGCCTTGCCGATCTCTCTTGCCGTAGACCCTGACGTCCTAAGAGCGACAGAGAAGTCTCTGAGCGTATGCTTAGACCGATATGGGTCCGACCTCGATATGAACCCAAGAGGTTTGAACTTTATGGACGGGCGATTAATGATATCGCAGTCACAGATAGAGTTCATCGAGGGGCATGACCACCGATCTGTGTTTACCTACTGCTTGCCGTTCAATTATTATGGAGACCGCGAAGAATCGTTGGTGTGGGCCAGGTTTATTAATCAAATCATCCCCAATGAAGAGATGAGGCGATACGTGCTGGCTTCGTTCATCAATGCTATAGCAGGTGACCCTATGCACGCGCAGCGGATGCTGTTGCTGATGGGCGTAGGCGCCAGCGGCAAGTCCACATTGATTGACGCAGTAGTAGCGACTATAGGTAAGCAGAATGCGTGCCGAGTAGATGATTTGAGGAACCTAACCAAAGACGAGAGCCGTTACAGGATCGACTTAGCCAATCACATACTCTGCATCTGCGGTGACGCATCAGGCAACCTAGGCAACAAGGACGTACTAAAGCAAATAGTTTCGAAGGAAGAGATTAGTGGGCGCAGGCTTTACCGAGAGGTCGAATACTTCGTCCCTCGCGCCTCGCTCGTAGTGGCTTCCAACGAGATCGGCTTTACGCACGCCTTGGGTGACTCCGGGATAAGTCGACGTATCGACATTGTCCAATTCAATAATCCTGTTGACGAGAAAAACAGAGACCCTTTCATCGGAAAGAAGTTGGCTGCCCCAAAAGAGCAACGCGAGATGGTCATGGACATGATCGACTGCTTGCTTGAGATGCAGAACAACTTCGGACGGATGGTGCGGCCCGACTCCTTGGCTCAGGCTCTCGACGACCTACGGTATGACGGTGACACGTTCCTGTCGTTCTTGGGTGCGAGTGGCTTGGAGATTATCAAGGCAAAGGAAGAAGGCCCGGACTCCCTGTGGATTCATCAGTCGGATTTGTTTTCAGCGTTTAACTACTTCTGTGGCATGAATGGGAATAAGCTGGGCACCATGCGTACCCTGAAAGGCAAGTGCAAATCGCACGGCGTCGTTCAGGAGTCGGCAGGGAAGCGACAGCACAAGTTCCTGTTCAAACTTGTCAACGAGAAGTATTACAAATCAACCTTTGTGAATGTAATATGAACATCTTAGAACGATTCAATAAAACCAAGTTCCTCACAAGTAAAGAGATAAATTGGCTCACCAACGACATCCTCGGTGAGTTCGGATTCGACGACCCAAAGAAGTGTCCTGATCGACGATTGATAGCGTGGTTCTTACGCAACAAACTGTATCTTCCATACAAGAAGATATCGCATGCTCTGAACTATTATCGCGCTCCCGTTTCTTATCACGCGGACATGAGTTACGCCACCTCTACGGACATGATTTTTTCTATGTCCGGTTACGAAAAGGACAAGCTCGACATCATGCGTGCTGTCGCTGACGAACACTACGAATGCGAACACAACGTGTACTTGGACAGGGTCTATGATACGTACCTGGAGGAGGCTTTACTGATGACCGCAGCAGACGTCTGCGGGATGCGGGACAAGCAATCCAACTACAACTCGGACATAGACTTTAAGCTGGAAAAGACCCCCTCGGAGTCTCAACTGGTCAACCTGTCGAAGATGCTGCGGCTGAAAGATATGGGCTACAGTCCGGAGGAGATACTTGACAACTACGAAATAATTAAAAATGAGTAAATACTCCGAACACCTAAACAAAATCCTGGAGCTGCGAGGCAAAGGACTTACCAACGCGGAGGTGGCGAGGGAACTGATGAAGGACCACGACTTCGGTGTGTCCGAGGACAGCGTCCGTCGGTCAATCTCGAACCTGGTGAGGAGCCGCGATTCACACAGCAGTATGTACGACTTCGCTTCGGCGAGCGGTGTGCCTGCTGATCGTGTGAGTTCGTACTGGTACAAAGGCGACCACTTTTCGCTTCACGTAAAGAACGACAACGAGGTAGACTGGAACGACATCAAAGAGACCATTCTTGGCTCTATGAAGGAGTACATTCCAAAGTACCCTGGAGTTGAGTACGAGTCCATAAGCAATCCCCATTGTCTTGTCATTGACCCTGCCGACATTCATATCGGCAAGCTGTCTATGGCATTCGAGACGGGAGAGTCTTACGACAGCAATATGGCAGTGGCCCGCGTGAAGGAGGGCGTGCACGGCATCCTCAGCAAGTGCAAGGCGTTTGGTATAGACCAAATCGTCTTCGTGGCTGGCAACGACGTCCTGCACATCGACTCCCCTCGACGCACTACAACTTCGGGCACCCCGCAGGATACAGATGGTATGTGGTTTAGCAACTTTTTGCTCGCAAAGCAGTTGTATATAGACCTCATCGAGACGCTCCTTGGCGTAGCACCTGTACACTTCATGTTCAACCCTTCCAATCACGACTACACCAACGGGTTCTTCCTGTGCGACATCATCGCTACGTGGTTCTCGGAGGAGCCGAATATGTCGTTCGACAGCAACCTGCACCACAGGAAATACTACAAATATGGCAATAACCTCATCGGCACCACTCACGGTGACGGTGCGAAAACTGCCGACTTGCCAATACTGATGGCTACAGAGGCACCCTTATACTGGTCGCAAACAGAGCACAGGTACGTATACACACATCACGTACACCATAAAACTAGTAAGGACTTCCCTGGCGTTACAGTAGAATCTCTACGGTCTCCTTCGGGAGCGGATAGCTGGCACCATCGAAATGGGTATCAGCACGCACCGAAGGCAGTAGAGGGATTCGTTCACCACCCTAAGCACGGTCAAGTGGCTAGGATAACACATCTTTTCTGATGCAGACACTAATACTTCTCGTGCAAGTTCTCTTGCTGGCGATGAACTATCGGAACCTGCAAAACCAAAAGCAGATTATCACTCAGCTCAATGACCAGCGAAAAAGGAACAGACGACAGGAGAGACGTAAGCGTCCTCGGCGACACGTGATCGTCAAAAAAACTCACGAACGAGAGATTGTTCGGGTCATACCGACGTCTACCGAATACATGCAACAACAATACAAAAGAGTAGCAGAACAGTATGCAAACAAATGAAACACCCTGGGGAGAGGTTGGATACCCCGTATTTAAACGCACCTATGCCAGGCCAGTAGAAGAGGGTCAGACAGAGGAGTGGGAACAGACCGTCGATCGTGTGATTGACGCTTGTCGTGACCAGCTTGATGTTGGCTTCACTCAGTTTGAGGAGGCCGACCTGAAGCGGATTATGATGGAGCTGAAGGGCACGGTGGCGGGCCGCTTCTTGTGGCAGCTTGGAACAGAGACGGTGGACCGCTTGGGTCTGCCGTCGCTTCAGAACTGCGCCTTCGTAGTAGTCGATGACCCCATTCGCCCGTTTACTTGGGCATTCGAGATGCTTATGCTCGGCTCTGGAGTCGGGTTCAACATCCAACGAGAGAACGTCTATCAACTGCCGAAGGTCAAGGCCCGTGTCAAGGTAGAGCGCACCGACGCCAATGACGCCGACTTCATCGTACCCGACAGCCGCGAGGGATGGGTCGAGCTGTTGCGCCGCGTGTTGGAGGCTTCATTCGTGACCGGAGACGACTTCACGTATGCTGCCCACCTCATCCGTTCCAAAGGTTCTCCTATCAAAGGATTCGGGGGCACCGCATCTGGGCCTGACGACCTGGTGTGGGGTATGGGCGAGATTAACACCATCCTCAATAAGCGCTCAGGGCAGCGTCTACGCCCTGTAGACTGCCTCGATATCATGAACATCATCGGGAAGATTGTAGTGGCAGGAAACGTCCGTAGAAGCGCTCAGATTGCCTTGGGCGACTGTGACGACATCGAGTACCTTCGTGCAAAGCGCTGGGATCTTGGTGGCGTACCAAACTGGCGTGCTATGTCGAACAACTCGGTCATCTGCTCAGACATCTCGCAGCTGCCTGACGAGTTCTGGGAAGGCTACCGTGGCAATGGCGAACCGTATGGTCTCATCAACCTTGACGCCTCACGGAAGATGGGCCGAACATTTGAGACGGAGTACCCTGACCCTGATGTGCAGGGGTTCAACCCTTGCGCCGAGCAGTCGCTTGCCAACTTTGAAACCTGTTGTTTGGCAGAAATCTACTTGCCGAACATTCAGGACTACCACGAGCTGCTGAAGGTTGCCCGGTTCCTGTACCGCATCAATAAGCACAGCCTGGCGATCAAGTGCGCCATCAAAGAAACAGAGGATATCGTCCATAAAAACATGCGTATGGGCATCGGCGTGACTGGCTACTTGCAGGCCACCGACGAGCAGCGCAGTTGGTTGGACGGTTGTTACGAATACCTACGCAACTATGACAAAGAATACTCTCGATTGGCGGGATACCCAACATCCGTTAAACTTACAACAGTCAAGCCATCTGGAACGCTTAGTCTACTTGCTGGCGTTACACCAGGGGCGCATCCAGGATACAGCGAGTTCTACATCCGACGTATCCGAATGGCAGCTGATAGCGATTTGGCATCTACCGCCAGGAAGCACGGGTACCCTGTGGAGTACGTGCTGAACTTCGATGGCAGCGAGGATAAGTCAACTGTCGTGGTTAGCTTCCCTTGCAAGTTCCCGTCGAACACTACATTTGCAGGTGACATGACCGCTATCGATCAGCTTGAGGTGATTAAGCGCCTTCAGGCAGAGTGGTCGGACAACGCGGTTTCGGTCACCATTTACTATAGGTTAGAGGAGCTAGACGAAATAAAGGAGTGGCTTCGTCTCAACTACAAAAACGTCAAATCGGTCTCCTTCCTCCTGCACAGCGACCACGGTTTTAAGCAGGCACCAATGGAAGAGATTGACGAGGCAACCTACATCGAGATGTCGAGTCGGGTAACTCCGATTCGTAGCTTGGAGCAGCTCGAAATGGATGAGGTTGAGATCATGGACTGTGACACGGGTGCGTGCCCAGTTCGATGAAGCGTGTGAGTGAGTGCTGGATATCCCAGCTGTATTATTTCGGATAGCGAAAGGGGGAGGGTTCTCGTGTGTTACCTCCCCCTTTCTTTTTCAACCAACCACGGTTCAGCTTACTTGATTCTTTGCAAGTAAAAGCTTGATCTCCTGAATGTCTTTTAGGAGTTGTTTTACGTCGTCTTTAAATTCGGTGTTGTCCATTTCCAAAGCCTTTACACGAGCGGACAGCTTGTTGTAGTCAGACTGGAATTTTAGCCAACCACTGATCAAGGCTCCCGCCACTGCTAAAAATTCAAAATGACTTAGGTGCTCCATTAGTTTTTAGTTTTTTCTATTGTCCGCCCCGCGAAGTAGGCACCGAACGCTGTTAACATTAAGACCTGCAACAGGTCTACATACGAATCTTTCACATCAAAGTTGAACTTGCCTACGCTGTCAAATACCATCGTAAGGCAGAACAGCACCATCAGAGAAATAAGAGTCATAGGTCGGATCAGCTTTGCCAGCTTTACGTCGCTCGCCATATCTGCCTTCCATCGCTCCGTGACCGTTTTCTGAAACTCTACTTCGGCGTCAATGCGTGCCTGCACCTCTACAGGGTCTATATCCTCCAGGCGCAGCAGGTTCTTTACTACGCCGAGTCCACCGCTGTCTGGCAGCAGGTCGCCAACGGTCTCCATAAGGTGAGGCGCCTTCTGTCTTATCCAGGCGCCCAGTTTGGTGTTCTTAATCTTCTCCATAGTACCATTGTTTTACGTCGAAACAAGGGCATGCCTTTCGCACTTCTGGCAGGTCACGATGCCCAACTACCTTTGCCTCTGGAAAGACGTGTGTAAGGGTGTCTAAAAGGCTCTGCATGGCCTCCTTTTGCTCAGGCGTTCGGTTGTCCTCTGGGTCTCCCTTTGGGTCAAGCCCTCCTGCCCAGCACACGCCAATACTGTTTGCGTTGAACCCCTTTGCGTGAGCGCCAGGGATGGACACGTCGCGCCCAGCCTCCACTGTGCCGTCACGACGAATCACGAAGTGGTACCCACAGCCCTTCCATCCGAACTTCTTGTGAAGCCGATCTATCCAGTCCACCCCTACGTCCATAGTGGCGTATGTAGCTGTTGCGTGTAGTACGATGAAGTCAATGTGTCGTTCAATCATAATCTACCGTATTCTCCAACTGGAATGTCGATTACAACATGAGTTCCATCAGGCTGCACATATTCCATCTGTCTTGGTTCCATAACCTGCCAGGTTTTATAGGTGGCGTAGTACACCCCATCCTCAAATTCGCATTCTTCAATAGACTCTTGATCGTACATGAATACCATGTTAGGTACGCGGCTGTCTACCCAGCCTTCGAAAAAATCCGTATTCTCGTCTACGGCTACTCTGTATGTGTTTTCTCTTACCATTATCCTGCTACTAAAGCTCCGTTTCTTTGTGCTGCTGTTGTCGCACCTGTTCGAACCTGATACCAGTTTTTGTTTACCGTTTGTCCAAATACCTCTTTAAATTCTTCACTGTCCTCACCCCCAATCCAAAACGCACCGCTTTTTATACCTATACCTAAATGCTCACTTGTTGAGCCACTGTAGATGGCTGAGTCGTAATGTGTCCACCCTGAGCCTGCGGAGGTCAACTGGTAACCACTGTTGCTTAACTTTTTGTCCGTAGTGCTGTTGTCGGGTCGCATATACGAACTTGCCTCACCGTTAAATCTGAGATATCCGTCAGAATCGATGTGACAACCGCCGTGATAGCTGTGACCGCAAATCTTAGCGCAAACGTAATCTGTTGAACTGTCAACAGCTAAAAGTGGCCCGTTGCTATCTGATGTTGTTGTTATCTGTGGGCCAGCG
>Ga0070746_10001094_pt1 | contig 16275 bp, 9 predicted proteins | sample VirMetDEL_Mar_21_FD_77016 | JGI IMG/M metagenome (GOLD analysis project Ga0070746, IMG submission 77016) | Aqueous microbial communities from the Delaware River and Bay under freshwater to marine salinity gradient to study organic matter... | ecosystem: Environmental > Aquatic > Marine > Coastal... | reverse complement strand
GGCAGAGTGTTTCTGTTATCCCCAAGTTCGTTAATCTTGTTGTTGGTGAGATGATTAACCAAGAGTTTAGGGTTCAAGCTATTGCTATGGATGAAGGCTCTATGAAGAAGTACGACGCAGAGCGTAGGAAAATTTATGCCAATATGATGATGGCAGAATTTTCTAAGAAGTTTGAGGAGCAGACGGGTATTCCAGCGACAGATAATTCTAAGCCAGTTCCTAAAGATAAAGAGGAGGCTGATTTACTTATAGAAACAACTTTAAAACAAGCAGTAGAAGTAGCAGTAGAAGTTTGTGTTGATTTCGTTTTAAAGGCTAATAATTTTGATTCTGAAATAAAAGAGAGGTTAATTAGGGATTTAGTTGTTTTAAAGATTTGTGCTGTAAGAGAGTATTTTGACGAGAACGATGATATTAAGACAGAATATTTAGATCCAGCTAATTTAGTTCTTCCTTATTCTAATGATCCTTATTTCAGAAACGTAGAGTATAAGGGTTATATTAAGAAAATGAGCTTTCACGATTTCGTTGCTTTAGTTGGTGAGGAAATGACTGAGCAGCAGTATATTGATATTTCTAAGAAAGTTGGTGGTCAGCAGTTAGCCCCTAATACATCTTTACGTAATGAGAACGGAAGATATTATAATAACCCTTACAATGGTTATCAAAGAGCTAAGGATTTCTATATAGAGGTGTTAGAGTTTGAGTTTGAGTCAGATGATGAGTTAACTTACGAGAAGAAAAATATTACAGAAGATAAATTCTTTTTGAATAAAAAAAGAGAGGGTTACGAGCCTAAAAAGTATTCAAAAAAGAAGGAGGTTATAAAGAAGAGAAGAAAGGTTTTTTATGAAGGTCTTTGGGTTGTAGGTACTGACTATGTTTATAAGTACGGTATGCAGACCATGATGAACAGACCTAAGAAAAACGGGGCTTATTGTTCTGAGGTTAGAAGTAGATACCAGATTGTCGCTCCTAATATTTACGATGGGGAAAATAAATCACTTGTTGAGACAATGATTCCTCATGATTCTCAAATGATATTAGCTTATTTAAAGCTACAGCAAGCTATGATTAAGGCAAGACCTTCTGGTTTAGCTGTAGATGCTAGTTCATTAGAGCAGGTTTTAAAAGGTAGGGGTGAAGATTTCTTAGACCCAACAGAAATTGTTGAGATATTCGATCAGACTGGTAATTTATATTACAGAAGTGAAGATTCTGAGTTTGGTGGAATGATTAATCAGAAGCCTATCCAAGAGTTGGCTAACGGGTTAAGTCAAAGTGCTTTGTATTTTGTAGAGGTTTATAATCATAATTTGAATATGATTAGGACTATTACTGGTCTTAATGAAGCGCGCGATGGTTCTACACCTTCTAGTAAGGCTTTAGTTGGTGTTCAGAAGTTAGCTGTAAATATGAGTAGGAACTCAACTAGGCATTTGAATGAAGCTTATTTATGGGTTTATAAAGGTTTAGCTGACAGTGTTGTAATGATGTTGCAGAATAAAGCAATATTGGATAACCTGAAAGGATATGAGCTTGCTTTAGGTAAAGAGATTACAGATGTCGTTAACGTTATTAAGGATCTATCTTTAGCTGAAATAGGTGTAGAGATTGAGATACTTCCAACAGTAGAAGAGTTAGAGACTCTTAATATTTTAATTGAAAAAGCTATAACTGCTCAATCTATTGAGTTAGAGGATGCTATGGAGATTAGAGATGTAGCTAAGGTTAATATAAAGAAGGCTACACATTTATTAAAAAAGAGAAGAAAGGAAAAACAAGAACAAGATATGATGCAGAGTCAAATGGCTTCTCAGCAAAATGCTCAAGTTCAAATCCAGTCTCAGCAAGCAGCTTCTCAAGCGGAGGCTCAATTAAAGCAGATGGAACATCAGATGGATATGCAGAAGCTTCAGTTGGAGTATCAGTTAAAGATGCAGTTGGAGCAGATTAAGTATCAGAATAAAGGTATGGCAGATGCAGAGGTTGCTATGATAAATAATGATGAAAAATTAAAACAGATAAAAGCAGCTAAGGATGGAAACTTAGATGATACTTCTATCGGTGCTGGTGTAAGAGAGCCTCAGATATTTAGAGGTATGGGTGATAGTAGAAATATAGATTAATTTTTTTTATTATATATTTAGTGATAACAGTTGAATTAAATTAAAATTAAATTAAAATGGGTTTAGAAAACTATATGAAGTCTCAAGGACTAGAGGCTGTTTCAGAAGGTAGTGTAGATGATTTATCAGGACAGGATGTTGCTCCGCAAACTGATAATAATACAGTAGATGCTGCATCAAGCGAAGTTGTAGATGATTCTTCGACTAGCAATTCAGAAACAGAAGTTAGCCAAGAGCAGGGGGTTTCTAATGACGAGGGTAGCACATTTAGCTTTGAGGACACATTCAAAGATAAGTATGGTAAAACACCAGAGGAGTTAGAACAAGAGTTAAGTTCTTTGAAAGAGAAAAGTTCTAAGTTGGATAATTTCAACCCAGACTCTTTAGACAGATTAGAAAAGCTAGTATCTGGAGAGTTAACATGGGATAAGATTAAGGAGATTGCAGAAGTGCAGACCTTAGATGTAGATAAATTGTCAGACCAAGAGGCTATTGTAAGAAAGATGCAAATGCAAGATGGTTTATCTAAAGATGAAATAGATTACAAATTAGACAAATACAATAAATATTCACAAGAGGATTTTGATGATTTATCAGACTCAGAGAAGAAAGAATACAAGGCTTTGAAATCAGAGTTTAGTAGACTTGCTTCAGATAGTAAGAGTTTTTTAAATTCATTAAAGGAATCTGATGATTATAAACTTCCAGAGCTATCTAAAAAAGCAGAGGTAGATCAGGAAGAATTTAAAAAGCAGTTTGAGGCGGTTAAAAACCAATATGAGTCAGCAGTATCAGATTCATTGAAAGACTTCAATTCTATATCTGTAAACCTCGGAGAGGAAGATTTTAGTTTTGAGTTGACAGATGAAATGAAAAAGCAGGTTCAAGATTTGTCAAACAACGTTAACAATTTTCACGAAAATTTTGTCGGGGACAAAGGAGTGGAGTTTGATAAAATGTTTAACACTATCGCTAAAGGTTTATTTTTCGATCAGGCTATAAAGTCAGCAGTAGAGAGCAATAAGAACTCTGGTAAGCTGGAAGCGGTAAAGGATATGAATAACATCACTTCTAAAAGTGGTAATTCAGCACCTCGCTCTCCTCAGGATGATTTCTTAAAAGCTGCTACTGAACTTTGGAAAAAAAATACTTAATTATTAAAAATTTATTATTATGGCTATTCAATATGAAGGCGGTGGTTTTGTAAGAAGAGGTGACTATAACTGGGTTACTACTATGGACTTACATATGCCAGACATTGACTCAGAAATCACTGAGCGTTATGGAAACCAGATGTTAACTGGTATGTTATCTATGTGTGGTGCTGAAAAAGGTACTTCTGCATTAGAGTACGATCACTATGAAGAAAATAGAATTTACCCTAAGGTAAAAGCTACTAATGGTGGTGCTGGTACTGCTGGTTCTCCTGTAACTTTTACAATTGACACTTCAGCTGTTCTTTCAGTTCCTGAAAATGCAAGTCCTTACGGTGGTACTGTTTCTACAGATGTTACTGTACCAAGAGTAAATGATTTGATTTTAATCAAGCCAGCTTCAGGTGTTGTTTCTTCTCAGACTTATATCAGAGCTATTGTTACTGCTGTTGACGCTTCAGTTCCTAGTTTTGCTGCTACTCCGTTGGATTCAACAGAGTCTATTCCATCTATCGCTGCTGCTGATGAGATTGTTATCTACGGAAACGCTCACGGTGAAGGTTCTGGTCAACCAGAAGGAAGACAGACTAGATTAGAGAAGTATCAGAACAACTTACAGATTTTTAAAGAGACTTACGAGATTACTAATACCGAAAAGAACATGGTTACTTGGACTGAGTTCAAAGGTAAGGATGGTCAAATGGGTAGGTTATATCAATTAAAAGGTGAAGCAGATACTTATAAAGTATTTAAAAACGCTCAAGAATTGAATCTACTTATTGGTAAGAAGTTGAGCAACAATGCTGTTTCTAACAGTTTTGCTACTGCTGGAAATCCAGTTGCTTTGACTGAAGGTTTAATTCCTTCTATCTTACAAAGAGGTAATGTTTCTTCTTACTCTGCTGGTACAGGTTGGGATAAGTTAAAGGCTGAATCTTTAGTTAAAACTTTAGATAAGAACAAAGGGTCTAAAGAAAACATGATTTGTCCAGGTATTGAGTTATCTATTCAACTTGACAACACTTTAGCTGCTTATAAAACTGCTGGTGGTATTACTTATGGTAATTATGAATTTTCTGATGACGCAAGAGTTAATTTTGCTTTTGATAAGTTCGCTATCGCTGGTTATTCTTTCGGTAAGAAAATCTTTGAAACTTTCAATGATTTACAGTCTTTTGGAGCAGATGGTTACGGTTTTGTTAATGAAGGTATTGTTATCCCTATGGGTGAAACAAGAGATTCAAAAAGTGGAGAAAAGACTCCTTTCTTGAGACTTCGTTACTTAGCTAATCCAGAAACTGGAGAGAGAGATAGAAGATCTGAAGTAGTTGATAATTTCGCTATTACAGGTAAAGATACTTGGTCAGTTCGTTACAAAGAGTCTTTAGGACTTGAGACGTTCGCAATGAACAAGTTTGCTTACATCCTACAAGGATAATAAAAGCACAATAAATAATATAAAGAGGGGGTTTGTTTCCCCCTCTTTTTTAAATTAAATATAAATTAAAATTAAAATGGCAACTTTAAAAAAAGCACCTGTTTCTACACAGGTACAAGTGAATCAAAATGTTGTTTTCACTTTAGTCAAATCAGACAGTAGAGGTATGTATCCTCCTTTTTATGAAATCCCAGAGCAGGATGAAATCTACATGGAATATTTCGATAAAAATCTAGGGAGAGAGACTGAAGGTTTAAGAACAATTAGATATGTAAAAGGAGAACCTTCTATTTATGCTGATGAACAATCTGAAGGAGCAGATGAAAGAAGAGCGACTATTATCTTTAGAGATGGTTCTTTAGTAGTAAATTCAAGAGAAAAACAATTATTACAATATTTAGAATTAACAAATCATAATGTATCTAACCATGAGAAAGGTACAGCTATGAGAAACAAAACTCCTATTTTTAGATCTAACGCTAGTGACCATAGAGTAGGTTTAAAATTAGCTCGTCAAGAGAAAATTCTATCATTAACTCAAGCTATTAATGATTTAACAGAATATCAGATTGAAGGTTTAGCTATGACTTTAAAAGTGCCATGTGATGGAACAGAACAAGGTATAAAGGCAGCTAAATCAAGATTTATTGATATGGTTAATTACGATCCAGATAGATTTGATGCTGAGTTTAAATCAGAAAAAAGAGTATATAAAGAAAACATTAATAGATTCTTACAAGAAAATCTTTTATTGTTTAAGAAGAGAGAGCGTGTATTCTATATGAATATTGCTGGTCAAGTTAGAATTACAGATGTTCCATCATGGGAAGATCCAGTTGATTATTTAGTTGAAATCTTATTAAAAAAGACAGAGATTAAAGAGATGTATGAAACATTAGCTAAGCATTTAAAAAAGGGTAAAAAACCTACAAAAACTGTAGAAGAAAGCTCTGCTGAATATAGATTGATAGATCAGTGTATAGAAGCTGGTATTTGCAAGAAAGCTTTTGGTTCTATTATTGCTAACAATATGGGTATGTTAGGTGGTAAAGGTTCTGGTCTTAATGGTGCTATTGAGTATCTTCAGGAAGAACCAGAAGCAGCAACTCAATTAGAAACTATGCTTTCAGAGTATAAAGCAAAGCAAGATAAAGATTAAGGCTGATTTGTCCTTATGGTGTGGTAAAGATTAGAGAGGGTGTTAAATCCCTCTCTTTTTTTTTATGTATATTTATAAAAAATATGCGTAAAGATGTCGTTAACTTCAACTAATTTCAATATATCTTTTAATTTAAGTGTATCTCCTCAACCAGAGTTTATACTAACAGATGTAACAGATTATTCTGCTCAGTCTGTCGCTATAGCGGATATTACTGGTAATCTAAAGATAACAGCCCCAAGTGGTGTTGTATATAACGGTACTAATGATATTGTTGGTTCTTCTTCAAGAATTAACGGTACTACAATATTAGTTCCTTTATTGTCTGGTGGTACTCCAGAGGTTGGTTTATATAGTTTTGAATATACAGTTACTGAAGCTGGAACGGGAGATACTGCTGTTCTTACTAAGACTTTTAATTATCAGTACGCTACTCCATCTATGTCTGTTGGAGCTACGGTAGATTGTTTATCTCCTAGATTGACTGGGTCTGATAACACTAACTATTTGTCTGGCTCAGTTTCGCCATCGGATAGATTTAGTATAGCAGGTGTTGATACTGGTTCTAATTTTTTCAGTGTAGCTGGAGATAAGACTGGTTATCTTGTTGTAGGTGACACATTTAATATAATTAACTCTACTGCTAATGATGGAGAGTATACGGTAACGGGTGTTTCATATGATAAGATAAACGACCAAACAGATATAACTGTAGCTAGTATATCAAACGCTACGGTAGATGGAACATTAGTTGGTAGAAAAACAACTTTATTTTACCCAGCAGTTTTACAGATTGCAGATGTTGTTGGTTATAGTACTACGTTGCAAACTAATACTTTTTATAGTCAGACTCATGAATTTTTGTTTGAGGCTAGAAACTATTATGATTTTGGTAATGGTATTTCTGTTGTAGACTTTGTTTCTAAAGGAACGGAAGTAGATGTAGATTGTGATGTAAGGTTGTGTAGTATTTTCTGTTGTGTTAATGAGGTTTTTAATAAGTATATGTCTTATAAGAACTCAGGTAATACTAAGTTAGCTCAAATAGCTTTAGAACAATACATATTAGTAACATCTCATTTAGCTTCTTTAAGAACTGCTTTTGAATGCGGAGATGATACTGCTGTAACTAATTTAGTTAATCAAATAAAGGTAGCTGCTAATTGCACGGATGAGTGTTCTTGTAATGACGATGGTGGAGAGCCAACTCCAATTACTGGTTTAGGTGGTGCTGGTTCTGTTGTGGTTCAGTCTAGCGGTAATGGTGTTGAGGTTGCTACAAATGTTTCTGGTTCAACAACTACATACACGCTTTCTTTATCAGAATCTATTTTAAATAGTATAACTGCTGCCAGTAGCACTTCTTCTGTAAGTGGTGGAACTGGCGTTAGTGTTACGTCAACCACAGTAGGTTCTAATACAGATTATGAGGTTTCTTTAACTACGCCAGTTGTTACTCCAGAGGAGTTTATGGCATTTAATGTTAAGATAGATGTAGCTTCTGGTGTTGCGTCAGTAACGGGAAGTAATTATTCTGTACAAAATCAGAGTAATTTAAACGATTCAACAATAACTTTTTCAAACCCAGATTCTGGTGCGCCAAGTTTTTATTATTACAGATTGCGAGTTAATTCTTTTCAAAACGTACCCAACAGTTCTTATAAAGTTTTAATAACTCCTTATTTTGTTAGCACACCTCCTTTTTCAAATATAAACTCTAACTCTATATATGGCTTGTTTACTAGGTATTTAAACCCAGTGGTTACAGAGCAGAAATCAGGAGAGTTTGATATTATGTTTATAGGCGTTGGTGGTTATCCAATCCAGAGATCATCCATAAGTAATACTACTTATGACAAAATTTATTTTAACGTACAAATAATAGAGTAATATGTCAATAGCTTCAAGTTTAGCGAAATTAGGTTCAGGTGTCGGTTATATTTATTTAACTGATACTAGCGATGATATTCAGTATCAATTTATAAATGATGCTGATGGTGTAGAAAAATCTAAGAGGTTTATGCTTACTTCTTATGTTGCTAGTTCTAATGTTTCTGCTTTTTCAACAGTAGAGGTTACTTCTGCTGGTGGTAATATAACTAACCTATCCTATGATGGTGTTAGTGTTTTTGATGTGTCTAGTGCTGTTACGGGAGCTACTACGGCAGACTTAGCAGCTAATTTATCATCAGCAATTAATTCTTATGTAAGCACACCTCAGTATACAGCAACAGTTTCGGGTAGTGTAGTTACTGTTTATTTAGCATCTTCTGAAGGATCTAGTTTAAATGGTACTGTAGCAGCTTCATCTGTAACTGGAACGGCAGCTTTAACAGCTACTGATTTAGGTGGGGGTACATCGGCATCAGATGAGGTAGATTCTTTGATTGGATTAAAGATGTATATCAATCCAACAGTTGGTGCTTCAATAGATACTATAGTTGGCGCAACAGATATTACATCTGCTGTAATGCTTAAATCTTTTAACTCTCCTACTACTCAAAGAAACGTTGAAATAGTTTCTGGTGGTATAACTGTGGATAGGGATGCTTTTATAACTGTTGTTAATGTCCAGACGGAAGGTGCTATAGCAGCAGATGATTTGGAAACTATTAATTCGGGTGTGTTCTCAAGTGGAGATATTTTAATCCTAAAAGGACAAGACGCAGCTAAAGTTACTACTGTTACAGAAGGTGGTAATATTGAGTTGTCTAATAACGCAGATTTCTTAACAGGAGATAAAGATAGTGTTATTATGCTTCAGTATGATAACTCTGTATCTCCTAAGTGGTATGAAATATCAAGGTCTCCTGGTAATGTTATATCTGTTCCTACTTTTAGATCGGCTGGTATTCCTCAACCTGTTTCTGGAGTGGAGGTTTCAGCTATAACTTTAAGTGGTGCTAGTACTACTATTACACCAGGAACGGATAAAGGTGTTTGGGCTTTAACTGGAACTGGTACTTTAACTGGTAGTGTTTCTTATAGTTTAGCGCCAGGAGTTGTCGAAGGTGACACAATTACTATAAGGTTCTCTGGGGGAATAACACTAGGCGGTTTTAATCTAGTTATAGGAGGTATTACATTAAGTCAAGAGAAAGCTACTAATGGTGTTGTGGTTAAGAATGTTTGGGAAGGTTCTTCTTGGATTCCTACTGTTCTTCCTTACGTTAACAATAGAGACGTGGTAGATACAGTTCAGTTAGCTACTAAAGAAGATGATTTAGGTAATCCAGCTACCGATGGGCAAGTATTGTCTTCTACAGCAGCAGGTGTAAGGTCATGGATAGATCAACCTAATCCTTTCTTTACAGCTACAACAACAACAAGTGTTTATTCTTCTGCTGGATCGGACGAGGTTCTTATGACTAAGCAATTATCCGCTGGTAGGTTGTCCTCGATAGGTGATTTTATAGATATAGCTATTCATGGCACTACTGCTGCTAACGCTAACGCTAAGACGTTAAGATTAGATTTTGGTGGTACTGCTGTAGCTCAGAATACAGATGTAACTAATCCGAACGGAGAGGATTTTATTATTAGGTCTACAATGATGAGAATTAGTAATACTGATTTAAAAGTTAGTACATCTATAAGTTTAGGATCATCTGGTGTAGAGAATGATTACACTATAGTGTCTTCTTTAAATTTAGATGGTGTTAATTACGGTATTGACTTTGTAGCTAATGCAGTGGCTAACTCAGACGTTACAATGTATTTTACAAACGGAACAATAATTAATGTTTAATAATGAATATTAACGAGGTATACGAGTTTTTACAATATATTTCAGATAAGAATCAATCTGGAAATTTAACACCTAAGGAGTTTAATGTTTCTATGCCAAGAGCGTTAAACGAGTGGGTTATGACTCAGTATAACAATATAAATAACGTTGCTCCTAATAAGAAAGGTTGGCAAAGGAATCAAAGTGTAACGGATAAGTTAAAGTTTCTAATAGTTAGAAAGCCTTATTTCAATGTAGATAATACTGGTGTTTTGGTTTTACCAGATGATTACTTACACCTTTCTAGTATTGTGTATAAGTATAAGATAAATAAGGATGGTAACACATTTGTTAGACCTATAAATGTAGATATTGCAAGAGATAATGAGGTTGCTTCGTTTTTAGGTTCTTATATATATCAGAAAAAGATAGAGGCTAAAAAGTATGTTTTAGCTGTTATGTATGATGATTCTATTCAGTTTTATCCAGAGAATATAGGTGTTGTAGATTTTACTTATTTGAGAAAACCTGTAAATCCAGTTTGGGCTTATACTTTGCAAAATGGAAGACCAGTTTATGACCCAATCAACTCAGTAAATTTAGAAGCTCCAGAAGAGGCTGTTAATGAAATAGTAATGATGTGTGCTTCTTATTTAGGGATGAACTTAAGAGAGAATGATTTAATTCAGTATTCTGAAATGAAGCAGCAAAAAGGAGTGTAACACATTTAGTAAGATATGAGAGATACTAGATATATGATAGCTGAGCAAGCTCAGAGAATAATACAAGGTGGAACTCCTACTGCTGATTCAGAGGTTAGGTTGGATGAGCTTGTTATTTTTGTAGATCAAGCTTTTGGTCAGTTAGTGTTTAATAGTTTTTTCCAGAATAGACAAGATGGTATAAACTGGATAGATGGTACTTTTGTTTATACGTTTTTTGTAGACGTAAATTCAGACACAACTAGAAAGTATAGATACGCTAATATTCCATCTACTTATGTTAGCTTACCTTTAGGTATGGGTATAGTCCAGGTTTCAGACACTCAATCTGAAGGGGAGAGCTATATACCAGTCAACCCAAACTTTAATGCTTTAACAGATGGTTTGCTTGTTAATAATCTAGGTGGTAGAAAAGCTTATTTTGTAGAGAATACTAATCTGTATTTAATGAATTTGAAAACAGGTTTCTGTCCTGAAAAGATAATGATTAAATTAGCTGGTGGTATTCAGAACGAAGATGAATTAGATCCTAATGTGGATTTACCTTTGAATATGCAAAAGGATATAGTTGCTATGACTGTTCAGTTGTATATGGAGCAAAGAAAAAACCCACATGATGTTTTAAATGATAATAACAAAGATTAATTATGAAGTTAGAGTCAGTAGTGAGGGAGTATTTATTTGAGAACGGTAAGACGGAACATCGTTTTGCTCAAGCCTTACAGTTTGGTATTTCTTGTTTAAGAGAGTTGCATTATGATGTGACTGGAGTTCCTGTTATAAAAATACTAGATGTTAACTCTAATGATACTGTGGATTTACCAGATGATTATTTAAACTACATTAGGATAGGTTTTGTGGATTCTCTTGGTATTTTAAGAGAATTAGGTAGAAACCCTAAGATAGCATTAAATAGGACGTTAGACGCTTGCGGAGGTAGAGGAGAGAGAACAACAAATGAAGATAGTTCTGCTGGTGTTCCTTTTTATTCTGGTTCTGAATATACTGCTACTCATATTAGAAACTCAGAAGAGATAGGTAGGTTTTACGGTTTAGGTGGTGGAAATAATTCTTATGGAACATTTAGAATAGATAAGGATTATGGTCAGATTCAATTAGATTGTTATATTGGAGGTGACACAATTACTATAGAATACCTAGCAGACTTAAATAAAACTAACGGAGAGTTTGAAGTTCATCCATTCTCAATAGAAACAGTAAAAGCGTGGATAGATTGGAAGTTTAATGAAACTAATCCTAATGTTAGTTCTGGGGTAGCGGAAAGAAAAAGACAGTTATACGGAACTAACAAGAAGTTGTTAAGGTCTCGTATGGCTAGTATGAGTGTTCAAGATTTATTACAAGCGTTTAGAAAAGGAAATAAGGCATCTCCTAAATTTTAGATATGGGATACGAAAAGAGACAGTTTTTATACGGTATGGATTTCGATACCGAAGAGCGATTGATAGAGCAAGGCTTCACAAGGAAGAATGTTAATATTCGTGTTGGTAGTTCCTCAACAAGCGGAGTGTTTGCTGCTGAAAATATAGAGGGTAATGTTTTTATTCCAAACGTTGAACTTCCAACGGGAGATAATGAGGTTATAGGTAGTTATCAATTTAAGCAGAAAAACCTTGTTTATTACTTTGTTTATAACAGCGATGGTAATCACGGTATCTATGAGTATAACCATGTAGAGAGTAAGATTAAAACTGTTATGATAGCTGAGGTTTTAAATTTCAACCCAGACTATTTAATAACAGGTATAAATGTAGTAGAGTTTGATATAGATAATTATTTTCTTTATTGGACAGATAACTTTAATAGTCCGAGAAAAATAAACATAAATAAAGCAAAAGATAATTTATATGTTACTCCAATAACAGAAGATGTTATAGATGCTATTAAATATCCACCTTTATTTCCTCCTACTGCAAGTTACATTAATGATGATAGCTTTAGTAATAATTATTTAGCGGATCAGATATGGCAGTTTAAAGCAACTTATGTTTATGATGATTCTGAGGTTTCGGCTTATTCTCCTATATCTATTCAAGTGTTACCTAATTCAAGCTGTTTAAGTGATAGCCAAGGTAACACAATTAAGATAATTATCCCAAAGGGAGGAAATCTAGTAGAAAGAGTAAAGATAGCTGGTAGATTAGGAAACCTAGAAGATTTTAAATTATTAGAAGATAAGAAAGTTTCAGAATACGAGATAGACGCTAATGGAGACTATGTGTTTTATTTTAGAAACGATGGTATATATAATAGTGTTCCTTTAGTAGAGTCTAACAAGTTGTTCGACAACCTTCCACAATTAGCTAAGGCTCAGGAATACATAGAGGGTAATAGAATTACATACGCTAATATAACTGAGGGTTTTGATAATGTCGATGTCGATTATGACTTTACATTAGATTATGATACTGTAAAGGAAAACTCTAAAAATACTATAAAAGGTTATTTACGTATATCTCAGCCAAGACAAGGAGGAGATTACGCGAGTTTTCAGCCTATACATAATAACGGTGGAAGTGGTATTGTTTATGGTGGTTTTAACTCTAGTAGGTATGATGCTGATGTTGGAAAAGATTGGAAACAGCATCTTCCTTTAGGTGGTTTTGTTGTTTATTTAGCTGGAACAGATTATTACACTATTACTAAGCAGATAATTGGAAATAACGGAGGTATTCAATCTGGTACTGGTAATGTTTACGATTCTTCAACTAAATCCAAAAGAAGAAAAATAAGAAACGAGATAACAGGATCTTATGGTGGTTTTTATACTCAGTCAAGATGCTGGTCAGATTTTGAATTTAATAATATTCCAGACGGTACGTATATTTTACGTGTAGCTTCAAATTACACTACTCAAGCAGATTTAGACTCTCCATCAAGAGATTATCAGAAAACATCTACTTGCATAAACAGAATAGGTTTTAATCCTACTTTACGTTTTAATAGAACAAACGATCAAGAACTATCTATAACTGTTCAGGGTGGGCAAATCGTAGATAGGATAGAAATTGTAGTAGCGGATTTATCTTCTCCAGATTTGCTAGATAGGAATATAGCGATGTCTGGTTATTTTGTAGACCCTGAAGACCCTAGTTACGCGCCTACATCTATAGCAGATGCTTTAGGTAAAAACAGGATAGAAGGAGCTGTGTTGTTTGGTTCAGATTTTTCAAATCTTCTAGTAGCGTCATGTGACCATAATGGATTCTTTTTTGAATATAAAAACGGAGGTAATATAGAGATAGGTAACGTTATATCTGGTGTTAATTCAGATAATGATATAAAAGCTTATAATTATTTCGATACTGGAGTTCCCTCTTTGCAGAGTCCTTCTAATGGTTCTAATGGAACTAATTTTTTAGGTGTTTACGCTACTACTAGTACAGATATTACAAACTTTTCAAGAACTAATGCTGTAGTTCAAGTTCAAGATCAAAATGGAAATCCTCTAAAAGGAGTCTCTATTGTTACTACAAAGGGAACAACTGGTGTTACTGATTCTACTGGAGAGGCTTCTCTTACTTTGTACGCGCCAGGTAATGAGTTGGTAAGAACTTCAGATTTCATAATAACTAATCCAAGTTCTGTTTGTGATGTAGAATTTAATGTAACGCTTCTTACTTTTAGTGAGGCTATAAGTGTTACAAACAAAAATGACCTAACAGATCCTATTGAGTTTCAAACTGTAACTGCAACAGTATCTGACATATCTTCTCAATCAAGACTAAAAAGAGGTGGTGTTTATGAGTTTGGTATAGTTTATTATGATAGAGCTAACCGAAGCGGAACAACTCAAGTAGATTTAGATAAAGAACTCTTAGTTCCTTTTTACACAGAAGAGGTAAATGGTGTTATTCCACCGTTTTCAGCCCCGTTAGTCAATTGGGAAATAAAAAGTTTAGCTCCAAGTTGGGCTACTCATTACCAATGGGTAAGGACTAAAAATACAGCTTTAGATAATTATTTACAGTGGTATACAGATGAGGTTGGTTACTTAGATGATTCTGGTAATCCATCAAACTCATCAGACGCTACAATACTTACTTTAGATATAACGAATTTAACTTCTGAGTATAAATCTTCAAATCCAGATAGTATTTTAGTTTATGACTTTACAGTTGGAGATAGAGTTAGGTTTATAAAAGATAGTGGTTTTAATTACTTTAATGAGTATATAGACGTTAAGGTGTTAGGCTTTGACGCTGGTGTTTTAAAAGTAGAAAATTTATCTTCTCTGCCAGATGTATCAGCAGGTGTTATGTTTGAGGTTTACTCCCCTAAATTAAAAGAGGATGATAAATTATATTATGAAATAGGAGAGTGTTATGAGATTGGTGTTTTTGTAGATGCTAATAATAATGAGATTAGATTCCATAAGGGAGATATTCAAGATCAAGATCCATTAAACCCATCTTCTTCACCAGCGACAGGTGTTTTTAAAAGCGGAGATACGTATTACAGAAATAGAAGTATTAACACTCAAAGCGGATTTTATAATACATCTATAGATAGTCAGTTATTTTCAGATTTTTGGAACAGCAAGATTAGTGATATAGGTAGACCTAACATAGTTGATAAAGATTCTAAAAGAGTTAACAGACCGACTACAATTTACTACTCTGATAGATTCTTACCAGAAACAAATATAAATGGCTTAAATAGCTTCTATGACACCTCATTTGAAACGTATGATAGAAAGTATGGTTCTATTCAGAAGTTATATTCACAAGATAAGCGATTAGATTGCTTTCAAGAATTGAAGATAGGTAGTATAATGGTTGAGGAAGATGTTACATTTACTCCAGACGGCAACCCTATTATCTCTTACTCTGATAAAGTTTTATCTAAGATTAATTACTACAAGGGCGAATATGGCACACTTAATCCAGAAAGCTTTGCAGAAAACGAAGGAAGAAGATATATATTTGATATTAGAAACGGAGCTGTATTGAGGTTATCTATAGATGGTATAACACCAATCAGTGATAAAAAACTACATGATTATTTTGAAAGCAAATCTAACTTTTACTCAGCGTTTGATATTATACCTAAGGTACTTGGTGTTTACGATAAGAATTTTGATGAGTATGTTATTAGTTTCGGGAGTGTTAGTAGGGCAGAAGGTTTTACACCTGACGATCTCGCTTTGGTTTCGTCTCAAGCTCAAGTTGTAACAGAGGAGCGTAATGGTCTTACTTACACATTTACTATTCAGTACGGAGCTAACGAGCAAGGAGTTCCTACTGAATTTGAGATAGTTCGTGATTTAGCTAACGGTACTTACGTTATTACTTCTACTGCTGGAGATATAAGTTTAGATAGACAGAAGATACTATCTATTCCACCAGAAACTTTAGGTTTTAGCGAAAAGACAAATCATTGGACTTCTTTCTATACTTATTATCCAGAGGATATGTGTAGAGTAGGTTTAGACTTTTTAAGTTTTAGAAACGGACAAGCGTACTTGCACAATTACGGAGATAGAAACAGCTTCTACGGAGAGAACAGTTCATCTGAAGTATGGGTAGTGTTTAATCAGAATCCGAGTAACAACAAAGTGTTCCAAGCGTTAAGTCAAGAATCTACATCTGTTTGGGAGGCTTATGAGATTGTAACTCAGAATGGTCAGAAAACTAACTTGATAGTAGATGATTTTAGAGTTCCTGTTGGTAATCCAGGAGATTATTTAACTAGTATAGAGAATATTCATTACGCTGCTTTATGGCAGGATGAGAACACTCCTAATGTGTCTATTCCTTTGTTAGAGGGTGACTCAATGAGGGATGTTAGTATAATGGTTAAGTTGTTAAATGGTTCAACAGAATATGAGCGATTGTTTGCTGTTAATATGAATTATTCATTATCAGCACGTTCAAATAGATAATTTTTTATAAATTAGTATAAATTAATAAGTTATGATTACAG
>Ga0070746_10001093_pt1 | contig 16289 bp, 20 predicted proteins | sample VirMetDEL_Mar_21_FD_77016 | JGI IMG/M metagenome (GOLD analysis project Ga0070746, IMG submission 77016) | Aqueous microbial communities from the Delaware River and Bay under freshwater to marine salinity gradient to study organic matter... | ecosystem: Environmental > Aquatic > Marine >... | reverse complement strand
TGCTTATCTATACAGGTGGTCTTAGTAAATCTATCTGCGGTAGCCCATGCAGGTGCCACATAGTCAGCATGATAATGCGTGGCTCCATCGGTAATATCATACTGTGCGTAAGTATCTAAGGCTGAGTATGCTATTAACTCTGCTTTTCTGTATGCTATTTGTTCGGAAATTTGTTCGGGTTTTCCATCACAATAAAAACTGAACTGGCACTTATGTCTTTTCATTTCACCTGAACCGTGGCGTAATCCTTCAGTTACAACCTCACACACAGTGTTAGGAAACCTAGGGTCTTCAACCCTATTAAAGATTACATGTGCCACAGCAAGTTGTGCCGCAGTAGACTCAGACCTAGCTTCAAAGTATATAGCGTGAGCCATACATATCATTGCAGTAGCGGCTTCAAGAATCATTTTTCACTACCTGTAACTGACCGTAAGCTAAATCATCAGCCGCTACATCAGCATTCTCTAATAGGTTTTGAAAGCGTGGGTGAGTCAGGTTTATACCAATCACATAAGTCTGTGCTAGTTTAACTGGTGTATCTTTACCCATTGATGCTTTCTCTGACTTAGGAGTAGCAACTGCATTCTCCTCAGTAAGTTCCTGTTTGAATGTCTTGTAGTCAGCTCCGCGTACTGATAACCACTTACGGAAATGAGTACGGTCTATCATCATCGTACCTTTATCAAACGGGTCTGCCGCTGATTTACGATAGACATCAAGACGTACACGGATATCGTTTCTAGGCATACGACTGAAATCAGGCTGTGGTTTCTGACCTGATGTGTGCATGATTGTTACTTGTGAATCAGCAGAGTCAGCCATGTATTCTGCTATCAGATCAAACGCATCAACCTGATTTTCTTGAACTGTTCTACGGATAGCACCAATCTGAGACAGTACCCACTCAGTTGATTTGTGGTAATCAAACTGTATTAGGTTCCATTCATCAGCTAGCGACATAGCTAAGTCTGATAAGATGATTGCCTGTTCCCAATACCGTTCTTGACCTGAGAAGTTGGCTTTATATTTCTTTCTGAAGTTCTGTGATGCTTCAGCAATGGCGGCGGATATACCTTCCTCGCCCATCTCTACTAACTTCTTTAGGAATATTCTACCTACATGACCGTAGTTTGCATGGATAGACTCATATATTTTTCTACCAACATCTGTTCCTCTAGTGAATATAGGTGTAGCAGGGATGGTAAGTTCTAATAATCTAGCCATCTGTGCGTCTGTATCCAGACCAGAAGCAATCAGTTTACTTTGTAGAGACTTGTTGGTGGATACTATAACAGGTGTAGCCCATGTCTTAGCATCACGTTCTTCTGCATTACGGTTAAGCCTAGCCTTATCTCTACCTTGTGATACCCAATAACAGAAGTCACCGACTTCCTTATCGTTCATCATAGTTACCTCATCAATAGTCAGAGGTAAGTTGGCATAAGTCCCTAGCCTAGTGAACAAACTATTTTGCGTATACTTAGCCGCAAAGTGTAGCTTATCAGGGTTACCATAAATTGACTGTGCCCAATACTGTGCGAGGGTTTTACCACCTCCGGTAGGGCCGTAAAGGGACACAGTCAAACCTTTGAGTCCAGTAAAATTATATAGTGGTGCAGAGAATCCAACACCAAGTGCAAACATATGTGTGTACAAATGTCCTTTCTCTAGTATGCTGGTTAGTGCAATCCACTGTTCTAATGAACCCTTGAGATTGTATAACTCTGCGCCTTGTCTCTGAACTGTAGACGCAAGGTTAATTGTTTCTTCGTTCACAATGCCATCGGCATCGCGTCTTATTAAAGTGTTGCCTAAGACAAATGCCGTGTTCTTTTCTTTCCAACCCATAGTGGAATACAGGTTAGTCATCTTACGGATTTGTCTCAGCTCGTCCATATATGATCGTAACATAAGCTGAAAATACTCCGTTTGTCTTTTGTTATATAACACTATCCCTTGATCTGCTATTGCTGTAGCAAACTCTCGGTTGCCTTCTGTTAGGTACGCTTGTCGTAAAACAAGTTCTGTCCATCCAATGTGTGTTCTATGCCAGTGGAATCTAACAGTCTCATAGCCTAATGATTCATCGTAACCATAAGCTACAGGATATATATCAAACTTACAGACATCTATATCAGTGTCATCAATGGTAACTTTGATACCATCTCTAGTACGTTTGAATGGTTTTGGAATTGGGATAGAGTTTGCATCTGTATCAGGTGCTTCTTGTGATACAGCTACTTCTTGATATTGAACACCTAGTCTAGCAGGTGATCCAATCTTACCTTTGTATTTACAACCACGACATCCATTCGGTCTATCATTCTCAAACTTCTGACATGTTGCCGGGCCAGTAGCGGACTCTCTCCAGTGAGTAAGTTTCTGTATGGTATCCTTCTCACTATATTTAGTATGACCTTTACTCCATTCTAATGCTGTGTTCTCAGGATCAACGCAGTATGCGGCGACTCCGATTAAGTCATACCATAATGGTTCATCTACTTTGTCTTGGTTGTCGACAGCCCATTCAATCTGTTTACACTTACTAGCAACAACAGACCCAACAGCAGGAGGAAACTCTTTCTTAACTGCTAAGTTGTCTAACAATGTGTTGTCACGAGTGTGACCTTCGTGAGCTGCAGCGGGTGCTTTGTAGTAATAAGATAGCTTATCCTTGAGTGTCAAACTTTTGACAGGCTCAGCATCCACCAACAACTTCACCTCGTTGCCGTTCTTAGGATTGTGTGTTCCTACAGGACGTAAGACCAACGCACTATTAGCGGTAAGTCCTGCATCGATTTCAAACTTTTTTGAGATAGCCGCCTGCTTCATAGCTTCGGCTAGAGGTTTCCATTCTTCGGGTTCTAATTCTTCTTCTAATACCCAGTATACATGTAGCCCATTACCCGAATGGATTATCATAGGTTTAGGTAAACTCAGTTCATCTACAAATTTACCTAGTGCTACAAGCCCTTCCTTCCAAGAAGGAAATGGTTTTGATTCACCACAGTCAACATCAATAGCTACTACCTTAGTAGCCCTGACGTTATCTTGTTTTCTGTTACCCTTTTCTTTAAATGCAGAGATAGCAAAGTAAGTATTATTATTTGTCTTGTCTAATCTCTCACATATTTTTGCGAGTTCCTCTACCGTATTAAAGAATCCTTGTTGTCGACCATTAGGGTTGATGACAGTCGTAACATAGAATCCTTGCTCCGGTAGAACTCGCTGAAGAAACTCCAACGTGTTCATATATGCCCTACCTTCATGACTTCGGGGAAGGATAATACCTTCCCCTTAGTCAGTTTACTCGTTTTCTTTAAAAATCTCAAGAAGCCTCTCGAAGCGTTCCTTCTGTTCCAGTGCAATAATCTGAGGTTGAGGCCATCCATCATTAAGAATAGACAGCATTTTCCTCAAGATTTCTCGTACTTTATCATCATTCTTCTGACGGATGGGCTTACCTTTTACCCATCCGTAGTAAGTCATACGAGACACCTCTAACAACTCAGCCATATTGGAGGTTGTAAGAAGCATATGCTTCCTCAAAGCTTCAACTTTCTTGAAGTCTAGAGGAGAAGGATTAGTCATCAGCATGCTCTCCTACAAGAGCCGCAATCTGTGCCGCAAGATCATCAGCTTCTGCACTTGCTTTAGGTGCAGGCTTTGGTTCTTCGACTACAGGTTTCGGTGTAGGTTTAGCCACAACAGGTTCAGGTGCTTTAGGTGCAACTGTTTCGTTGACTTCGATAGACACGTTAGTATCTTCTGTCTCAACTTCTTCGTCCATAGTAAATCCAACTTCTTCACCAAAGCCGAACTTACCTGCACCGCTTGAGCCTTCTACATATTCAATCACCTGTACTGCTCTTAGACGTAGGGTTACACCTGCGCCAACAGATGGCGATTCATAGAAAGCACAGGCACCGTTTACCTTAACAACAGAGCCACCATAGATGTTGTGCTTAGGCATCATCTGACCCTTAGCATCAAACACAGCAGGTTTATATGCCGCTTTAGATTTGAACTTGATGATTACATTACCAGTAGGTTCACCAGTTTCCTCATCCAACTCATCACTAAATGGTAGTGGTGCTTGCTTAATTGTTTTATTAGGCTTCGATTCTTTCAAAGCTTTAATACCTGCAAGAATCTCAGCTTGAATGAGATCAGTTACAGGCTTTGCATCTTCCTTTGAAAGACACAGGTTTACTTTGTAATGTCCTTGCTCATCGAACTTCGTATCGGGAGCAGAGATATAAGGGTAGTAAGCCACACCCTTTGCGGTTGTAAAAGATTTATTTGCCATTTGAACCTCCTAGTTCATGTTCAGTTTGATTGAAACCTACTTCTTCTGTAAATCCAAAGTCAGAAGCGGTAGGTGTTTGCCCACTCACGACAGCAACTTCCCCTGTAATAACCTTAACGCTATCAGTCCCTATCAACTTATCGACATTACGTTGCATCTTCTCAGTGTTGAAACCTCCAAAGGAGAACTTCAACTTAGGGAAAGACACATTCGTATCGAACGATATCGTGGTAATTGCAATGTCAGGTGCAATACCCCTAGTTTGTAGAGTCTTCTGATAAGCATTAAGATTGCCAAGAGAAGAAGGCGTGACTTGTAACAGATAGATATCTCCATCTGTCTTATCCGCCATTACCAAAGCTAATCGCTTTTGGTCAGCGCAAGCTTTAACCTTGCGTCCTTCAGGCGTAATCTTAGAACCCCATGCGTTTTGTGGACACGATGCACATAGGTCATTCTGTTTTAACTCACTCCTATCGCTAGGAGTTTCACCGTTAAGAGAGAAGCAGTCAGGTGTAGATGATTCCCTATCCACAGTGTAATCACCTGCATACCATACTTTTGACAGACGCGGGTTAGCACCAACGATCACCACATTTAAACTTGTTGCGGTAAGTTGAGCGTCACCTGCATCAGTCACGATATGAAAGCGTGAGTTCTTGATGGATAGTTTAGAACCAATCATCACTCGTCCGCCTTCGCTACTGGTTTACGGACGTTTACATCTATGCGTGTTCCGTAGTTCACACCTGATGGTACGGTTTTATTCTTATCGATATAACCTCGTACAGCAGTCTTACTAACTCGCTTCTCAAGCATATCGAAAGCATCGTTATCCTTAATAAAGGACAGCACTGCATCCCAATCTGCAACCTGTGCGAAATCAGTAGTGGTTAAGAATGCAGTTCCATGGTCAGTCTTAAAGGACTTTACACCTTGTTTGTCTGCTTGTTCTTTAATCCACCCCTCAAGCTTTGCCATATTCTCCTTGATACCTTTGACTTTTTCTTTAGTCTCAGACTCAATGGATTCCTTCTTGTTGCGTAGCTTAAGGTATGTATCGATGACTGTATCAACAGTCAAAACTAAGTCAGTCATGTCATTACCTCGTTTCATTTTCTATAAGGTCAAGCAACAGACCCTGTAGTTTTTGTTTATTTTTAAGCCTGTCATACATCTTGTACTCTAGTTCTGTTGCTTCTATATGTACGATGTTAGAGACATGCTTCTTACCTATCCTCTCGATTCGACCATTCGCCTGAACATATTGTTCGTTGCTTGTTACTGGCCCATACCAGATCACCGTAGATGCGGCAGTCAAGGTTAGCCCATGAGCCATAGTCGCAGGGTGAGCAATCAAAACGTGAGGGTCTTTTGCGTGTTGGAAGTTATGGAATATCTCATTACGCTTGGTAGCTGAGACCTCCCCATTGACTACATCAACACTCCATTGCTTAGAGAGTTCCCTCTCTAGCATTCTTAATGTACCTGTTAAGGGTACAAAAACTATTACCTTACCACCTACTTCATCTATCACCTCCTTAACGATGTTAACTCTAGGTTTACAATCAACCTCAATGTGTTGTCCGTCATCACCATAAACAACACCACAAGATATCTGTACTAGCTTCTGCAACTTTACAGCCTCGTTCACAGCAGTAATAGTTTCACCTGCGGTATGTTCTGTAATGAAATGCTTAAGCATCTTTTGATAGTGTTCTTTTTGATCTTTGGTAAGTTCAACTTTTCGTGTTTGGAAAACTGTATCAGGTAGGTCAAAGCATTCGTCTCTTGTGTAACGTACAGCAGGGGTTAGCATATACTTTACAACTTCGATAGACTCAGGGCGTGGTATCCATTTCCATTGTCCGACCTTCATCATAACAGCTTCTCTAAACGCTGTATACGTCTGTGTCAAGTTCGGACTGTCTGCAAGTTTAGCCAATGCCCATGCGTCTGTCGGTGCATTCGGCGTAGGTGTACCTGTCATCAACCACAAACGTGTTGTGATGTGTTGAGCCATAAACTTCCTGAGCAGTTTGAAACGATTAGTAGATGGGTTGCGGTAGACAGCCGCCTCATCAATGATGATAAGGTCAAACATATCTTTAGCTTCATCTAATATAATAGGGAATCCATCATGGTTTATGATGTAAAAATGACAGTCAGTCTTTAGTAATTTCTTTCTACGTTCACTTGTTCCGTGTAAAGTTACTGACCTAAGATGTGGGAAGTTCATAAAGATACTGTCACCCCATACTCGTTCAAGGGTAGACAGTGGGGATATAATTAAAACTTTACTTACGACACCAATTTGTATAAGATAATCAGCCGCCCAAAGTGCAGACTGTGTCTTACCTGTACCGATCTCATTCAGTACCAACGCTCTCCTATTCATTGTCAGAAAAGCAGATGTCATCTTTTGATGGTCATAGGGTTCAAACCTACCCGACCATTTATAATAATGTAGTATAGGTGCAGGTGCTTTGATGCCTAGGTTACGCAGTATCTTAACTTCGTCATTACGATGAGGTGTAACAACAAGTTCTGTTCCGTTATACGACATCTTCTTGGCCGTTGGGATACACTCCAACACCTTGTTAGGATGCTTTAGGTTTAGTGCTAAAGCTTGTGCTTGTTCAACGACTAACATTTATAAACTCTCTTACTTGATCGATGGTCTCATCATCATAGACCACGAAACATTTGCCACCTGCCATCTCAATCTCCTTCATACATTTAAGTTGTAAGGCGGTGGGTTTCTTTGTCCTGTCCGCCTTACACTCTATCCCAATAAAGCGACCACCTAGGATAGCTACTCTATCGGGAACACCTGCACGACCAAAAGGCCCTGCTTGTGGGGAATAAAACCATACTCTCTCAGACTTTAACATCTTGTCAAGTTTGTTTTTAATCCTCCCTTCGGGTGTAGTAGCCATTATATAATTACCTTTACAGAAATGTCAAGTTATATTTTAGCGTATTCACAAATATTTTTTGCAGGACACCAGTTACATAGACCGCTAGGTTTAGCAGGCCAGTTGTCATTGTCTAGTGATTGCTGTATCCGTTCTATACGAGAGAGCATGTCAGCCCACATAAGGTTAGTCTTATCGACAGTGAATACTTCCGTATCCATTTCCATATCTCGTAACCATACGAATGAGGACTTAACAGATTTAATCTCAGGGAAATGTTTGAATACTTGCAGTGCAAATAGTTGTAGCTGTGTAAAGTCAGGTCTTCGTTTACCTGTCTTCCAATCCATTACGATTGCTTCATTATCTTTAAGAATCAGAACGTCAAGAATGGATCGTAGCCATGCGTCCTTTGCGTACCAAGATGTTGGTGTAAGGTTTTCATTCAAGCAGAGCTGGCGCTCGGCATGTAACTCACCACCAGTAGCAAGTACTTCGATGGTTTGACACAATACTTCGTACTGTTCTGTGTCATATGTAAGAGGTTTTTGATTGACTAAACGGTGTTCTAGGTCTGCGTGAATACGCTCACCGTGTCTTGTTGCATCACTACCAGTGTCAGTTACTTCTTTAGTTATTCGCTGATGGTATTCTCTTTTAGGGCAGTTCTCACACATCTTAATAGATGAGTATGAGTGTGCCAGTTTAATGCCTTTTTGCATAGGGTACCCACTCTCCTTCTTGTTATTTAAATATATGTATCTTGTTTGTACGGTAATCCATTAACCATACTTCATCTTCACCCTCAATAATCCAGTAATGGGCTATGACCTTGGCTTCATCCTCGTAAACTAACTTATCTGTCAACAAGTTTACACCGACGAACACAGCCCAAGATGGACATGTTGAGGTATCTAACACTAGCCTGCCGCCCTCCTTAGAACGTCATGCTTAAGTGTTTCAATAAAACCTACAAGACCTACAGTATCATCTATCTTTGTAGAGAACCTTACATACTGACCTTTAACTTTTACAAGTACTACAAGATCACCTAAGTCCTCCTCATTGGTAGAAGAAACAGTCTCGGTAAGTTCTTTGATAACCTTTAATGTATTATCTTTCTTACTCATTTAGCTTCTCCATAATTTTTACCGACACCTAGTTCGCAAGCAACAGGTAATGTTGGTGCCCAGTTTGGGGCAGTCGACATCTTCCTGAGAACAAGTTCCTGTGCGTGTGTCAGCTTTTCGTCCGGGGCCGTGATGATAATCTCATCATGAACCTGAAACGCAACGTGGTAATGTCTACCAATAGACGCCATCTGCTCTGTAATAACTATACGAGCAAGTGCCTGAACAATGTTCTCTGTTACTTTACCACCGTATATCTTTGTCCAGTCTATATCAATCTGCTCGCCAGTCATAATCCTTTTATGTGCTAGCTTACGGAATGTTCTTGCGTCATTGATATATTCATAGCCGTCATCACCTCTACGCAACGCAGGATATGTAAGTCGTAATCCATTAGGTAACACAATACCTTCAGCGTCATAACTTACAATGTCACATAGTTGCCCAGTTCTGCCTGCTACAATCTCTGATAATGCGTGGTTACATCTATTCCAAAAGGAAGCAATCTTATGGTTCTTATTCCTATATAAGTTTACAATCCTTTGTGCTTCGTTCTCGTCGATCTGTACCGACATACCACCCATACCCAAAGCAAGAGTGTTACGAAACTTAACATGACCCATACCATAACCTAATCCTAGTATGCAGGTCTTACCAACAAAGCGTTCTACCTTGTCATCTTTCGTAACCTTCTTACCATATACTTCACTTGCAAACTCACTATACACATCACGACCTTCACGGAATGCTTCTAGTAAATCCTCTTGACCCGATACATAAGCAACCATTCGTGCTTCTATCTGTGATGAATCACAAGCAATCATACTCTCACCCAATGGGGCAGTGATTGACTTACGAATAGCACCGTTACGGGGTAGGTTCTGCAAGTTGAGTTTATCACCACCACTAAACCTACCTGTGTGCGCCCCATAATAATTAAGCATAATAGGTAGGCGACCTCGCTCCGATACCTTTATTAGGTTTTCGGTTCGGGTCTCCTCTATCGTGGACTTTGTGCCAAGCCGAGCCGCGACCAAGTTCTGCACACGCACGTCAGGATGTTCTAGTAAGGCAGTGAACTCCTTATCTGTTTTAGCAAACGCAAAGGTCTCCTTGCCTGTGCGTAGACTTATCTTAGTAGGGGGTTCTACTCCTACTGTTTGTAGTAACTTTGCAAAGATTTGGTTAGACATCAGAGCCTTCTTGACTCTCTCCTGACTCAAACCATTGAGCGACAAATCATCAATAAGTTTCTGTTTGTTTGCTTTGACCTGTTCGAGATGGGACTCCAACACCTCACTATCTAATTCTACTGTTGGTTCGGTATACATCCTCATGGTTTGGTCAATGACCATGAGTTCAGATGGTGGAAATTTCTTCACAAGAATCTTGAACAGTTGATAAGTAAGGTCAACATCGTTAACACAATAACTTGCATACCTATCTAGTTCTTCGGGTGTGAAATCCTTACGCCTTTTACCTAGGGCTTGGATAACTTCATCCCCCTTCTTGCCAATACCATAATGATTTACTAAGGCTTTGAGTGAACCTCCCACAGTTGCATTGTGAAAAGGTCTAGCCATAGATAAAGTATCCAACCAAAACTTAGGCTTGATACCATACTTCCACGATAGTATTGCACCATCGAACACACAGTTGTGAGCAAGTATCCCCTTGTCTGAATAATCAAGAGACTTAAGGAACTTGCCCACATCATTACCACTATACCAATCGGTAGGATGGTCATTTACTTTGACACCGACACCAATAACTTCGAACCTATCATCACGAATGTAAGCCTCAGTTGTCATCTTAGACAGTGAGAACTCACGGTCATAATAAGTTTCAAAATCTATGGTTACGATATCCATTGTTACCTCACTTGTTCTGCTGCCAATGAGGCGTACCCACATATGTCAACATAATTGTCTACGTTAGTCTTGTTCTGACGCAGCCTTGCTACCTTAATCAACATCAGCATTATAGGAACTGATTCAACAGGTACATCATACCCAAGATAACTAGACCAAAGACCACTAATAGCTTTCCAGTTGTCACTGGCATTGCCATGTTCTTCTTCTCTGTCTCTGCTGACGAGTTGTTCTGCTGTAAAGAGGACTTCGCTACGAAACCTAGGCGTCTTATTAGACGCCACCTCCTTCCTAACTTCTTTGTTAGGTGTTTTCATAACAGACCAACAGTAGTTGTAAGATACTCCTGTTGCCTTTGCTACTTGTGTTGCAGTAGCATTAGGATGCTTAGAGATATAGGCGTTAACCTTATCCCTCTTTGTTGTTTTCTTTTTCATTACCTTCTCCGTTTAAGTTAAATACTTCCACACCTTTACCACAATGTAAACAAAACATATTAGATGCTTCGACTGCTTGCTGTGCATTCGCACCCATAGCAACCGCACCATATGCAAAGTCTTTACCGTGACCAAAGGCACGAGGATTAAAGCCGCAATGTACAGGGAAAGGTATCCCTTCATACAACCACAGCCCTGTGTCCCTACGCACCACAATAAGTTCTGACTTACTTGTTAACGCAGGAAACTCCTGAGGTATGCCACTTTGTTTAATCCATTCACGCATCTTTATTATGTCATCGAGTAGCCCCACTCCCGACACAATACAGACTTCGTTATCAATGGTGACATACCATGCCTTTGATGATTCCCATTTAGCGGAACCATCATTGGCTTGTCTATCAGTTGCAAGATTAGAACCATCCCATACTAGAACAGTCATATTAAGATACCTCTTTGTAACCGCCTGCATATGACTGGTACTTCTGTTCATCGTATCCTTCTTTCTCGAACACATTGAATCGTCTACGCATTGGGATACTTAAGTCATTCATGACTTTATCTACGGTATCCATAATTTCTTTGGGGCTAGGTATTGCAGGGTTATATGAACTCATTGTTGTTTGAATAAAACCCTTGAGTATTTCTCTAGGAAATACATTCTTACGGATACTATTCTCTAACAAGTCTTGCCATTCATCTGCTGACCAATCAGGTTTCTTTCTATCCCACCTGTTCTGAGCCTGTGCTTCATTCAAAACTTCTTGTGCGATACCATCAAGGGCATGAACTTTAGCCCTTGCTTTCAAACCTTTCTTGAATTGGGTAAGATGTTTACGCCATTCTTTACGTTGTGCAGGGCGTTCGATGAACTTGTCATCTGGTTTCTGGTTAAGACAATCACCTGTCAACAAGTTGAACTGCAATCCCTTGAAGTATGAAGGCATACCTTGTATCACTTTACTAAAGTGAGTGTAATGACTATCACCTTCTTTAAGATTATTCATTGCTTCATCTATCTTCTTGGATGAACCAATACGATACAGACCTTTACGGTGTCGCTGAACTACAAACGGAAACCATCTGTAAAATGAGGACACATAAGTCTGTGCCATGTTATACATATGATTATCCCTAGCAATAAAGGTTATGATATTGTCAGGTGTTACGTCGGCTAGTGGTTCACTACCATAGCCTTCACAATTTATCCTGATTGTTTTGTTATCTTCTAGCATATACAGTCGCCAGTTATGGTTAACTGGTTTACCTTTCAAAGGGTTTCGTGCTGTATTAAATGCCGCTAGCATTTCTTCATAGGTATTAAGAGACCTATCACTCGTCCACCATGTATACATTTACACCTCCTAGCGTGTTAGTTTTGAGAAAGTTACAGCCGCAGTCATATCGTTTAGGTCAACATCAAGTTCACCTACATCTTTAGTACCACGCTCTACTACTTTCTTGTGACGTTCTTTGACATCATCATCTAGTAAATCCCACAATGCAGGCCATGCTTTCAAAGCAGGTGCCAATGTGGTGTATGTTTGTGTGAGTTTATCTACACCATCAAGAAACTTTGCTTCCTTTGCTTCGGCTTCAAATATCTTGCGAGTGTATTCTTTAAACTCAGGCTTCAACCAATCCCATCGGGTATCATTGAAGTCTGCTTTACCTCTGTATCCCATTTCAAATCCCATAACTTCTTTAGGTTGGTTATGAGGAAACCTACGAGGACTACTGAAGTTCAATGAAACCTCACTACAAGTCCATGTATCAGTCTTGTGTTCGGCAGTTTGATAGACATCACTAGGTGCATTCTCAAACCCATTGAAGTTTATGCTATCGTTTGTTCTCAATGCGTAATCAGGTAGTGCATTGAACTTAGCAATAACATCAGCAGGAAAAAGACATTCATATATCTTGTCTGCCCAATGTGCAGGCACATCTTTCTTAGCATTATCTATTGCTTGTTTGTATAATCTCCGAGCATTACTACGGATATTATCTTTTAGTTGTTGGCTGAATCTCACTGTTGCCATAGTTATCTCCTTCGTTCCATTTGGTTATAAGTTCACGGACATGACTTTCTGCCATAGCCCCTAAGTCTTTGCGTATTTTTGCAAAGGCTTGTTCGTTGGTCATGCCCCATTCATCGAGACATGTAACCAACAGTGACTCTGCTTCAATGCAGAGTTGTTTAACATTACCCATTATTTACCTTCCATCATTACGACCTCACCGAATGGTGCTTTGTCTGAATGTGTTGACACCCATAAGACTGGGTAGTCAGGTGCATCACCAAAGTCATCACAGCAAAGGTCAGTTAGAAACACACAGGCAACAGGGTTGATACCGTGTTCTTCCATGTATCTGAATACAGGACTGAACGCAGTGCCACCTCCACCATGTGGTTTGATTATTGGTTCATCGTCTTGACCGAACTCATCATAGTGACAGACTTCACTGTCAAAGTAGATGATGTGAACCTTAGTCGGTCTATGGTCTTGCCATACTGTGACTATCTCACTAGCGTATTGGTTGATTTCATCTTGACCAATAGAGCCTGAACAGTCGACAGCAAAAGCAATTTCACCTAGCGTTTCGCCCGATACACTAGGTAGATACAAGCCTTGAGATATGAATCGTCTATTCGGTCTAGCCCATGAGCGTTGGTCAGACCTACACTTGACAACAAATCTCTGTAAGACATCACGCCAATCAACCTTGGGTGTAAGTATCTCACCGACTAGTCGTTCAAGATTAGCACTGAGTTTGCCCATCATCTTAGCGGCTTGTGCCGCTTGTGCTACTTTGACTTTCCATTCTGCTTGTTGTTGTGCTTGTTCAGCAGGACTACCCTGTCCATCTTCACAGTTATCTAGTGGGTCATTATCACCATCCTGTGATTCAGGTAGGATATTAAAGATACCATCACTAGTGCCCTTACCTGCTTGGTATATGTCATCACTCAACAGACCTTGAGGTGGCATCTTACCAATACCCTCATCAGTCAGTAGTTTGTTAATGACATAGTCAGCCGCTTGATTCCACTTGCGTGGGTCTCTTTCACCTCTACGGAAATTGTGTTCCAACATAGGGTGCATACATTCGTGAGCGACAAGGAACTTAAGTTCCTCATCGTTCAAACCATTGCAGAAATCCTCGTTGAATACCACACGCTTACCATTGGTAGCCGCAGTAGGGACAGAGTTATCAATAGACATTGGCATGTTAAGTGCAACACTACCAATGAACGGATGCTCAAGAATCAATGCAGTCTTTGCTTTACTGATTCGTTTCTCAACTTCCATTGTTACCTCCCATAAATGCACCCATCTTGTCCATGATTGCCTTGGCTTCAGCCGCTTTATCACGTCTCAAGTCAGGGTCATTACGCAGACTGTCAGGGTGGTTGTTAGCCAATGAACTCTCAACTTGTTGTCGTAAGGCTTCCAAGTTAGGGTCATCAGCAAAGTTAAGTCTTGATAAGACAGCACATACTTCCTTGGTGTTATCAACCAATGTGTCTCTGAACACAGCCTTAGGGTCAGCAAGTTTCTCAGCCATATGTTTGACTTTGTCATACAGTCTTTGCCATGCTTCCTTCATCGCTTGCTGTGCCGCATCTTGAACTCGTGCTTCAACATCAGATTGAATACGAGATAACTCATCGTCTGATATCTGAACACGGAAGTCGTTAGATGGCACAGGGAATACAGCCAAGTCCATCTTGAACCTACGCTGTATATCGTGAAGCATTGGGTAGTCACTTGCGTTGTATAGATTACCCAAGTATCGCTGTGCGTCTTGCTTCAATCGTGGATACTCATTCCAAAATGTATCCACAAGTTGTTGCCATTCTGCTTTCTCTTTCCTGAACTCAGTCATAAAGTTCAGATAGTTTGCAGATGGTAGTAGCATTGTGCCTTCGATACCCCATGGTAGGGTATTGGCATAATACTTCGCCCTGATTGCTGTTGTTTTCTTATGAACATTATCGAGATAATCATTCATAGGTAACAGCGATTTGTTATACCTGCCTGCACCAATGGCAGTATTGTTTTGTTGTGCAACCTGTTCAGTGGCTCGCTTGTCATACTTACGAGCAGTCCACTGTGATACATTCAGTTGCACTAGCAGTGCCTTATCACTTAGTTTCATTGAAAACCTCCTTCACAGGTTTAGTTTCTATGTCTTTCTCATAGTATCTATTCATGAAGACATAGGTGTTTAGTACATCGGCAAGGCGGTCATCTTCGCCATACCATTCTTCCTCTACATCATTGGTATCTTCACCAATTCGTAGTTGTTTTGCGTTTGCCCCAAAGTTATCAACGGCATCTTTCCTGATACCTTCTAACCATTTAACATCCTCATAATCCTCATACCATTTGACATCAGATGCTTCGAAACAAAGCATACCGAAGTCATCGCCATGGGCGACTGTCCACTCATCGAGTGAACAATCGTCAGAATGTTTCCAAGTGCCGTTTAACTTCCTAGCCGTTAGGAAGGATTGCATTTTAGGAACACTGTCAAAGGCAATCGCAATACAGACATCACTTCTGTATCCCATTAGAACAATACATCCTGATGGTTAACCGCCCACTTCGTAAACGCTTGGGTAGTAGCCAAGTCAGGGTTCTTTCGGCTAGCATATGAAACGCTAAGAACACTGAACTCAGGTGGCATACGTTCGGCATAGGTACAAACACGCTCAAAGTTACTGACAGTTGCACGTTCAGCGATAGCACCAGACAGTGCATACAACGTAGCAGGGTCATCAGGAACTTCAGATGTTGTAGGGTTCATGATGATGTTGTCAGGGTTCGGTAGTTTTCGGTATATCTTCACGAATCCAACGAACTCTGCCGCCGCACCTTCACCGACTGCACCCTTGAATGTTTCATACTCTGCATCAACAGGCACAATACCAATGGCATTGGATACACCCTCTACCCATGAACGAGGTGTAGGGTTTTGGTCACGCTGTGGATCAAAGTCATGTAACAGGTTAGGACGGAAACGAATAAACGAGATAACCTCAGGCTTGACACCATGGTCAATAGCCCAAGAACACCAGTCATCAAGGTGGGTCTCTAGTTCGTATACAGTCTCACGGTTACGCAGATGGGAAAGAACACGGTTAGCACCTGCCCTGTCAGACTGTCGGTTACCTGTCGAGATAACCATCCAACCTTTCTTCAGTGGTTTACCGTGTAGGTTTCGTGCTTGACAGATGTTAGCCAATACTTTTTGCAAGTCTGCATTGGCTTGGTTTCTATCATCGAAACACAAGATACCTGTGTCAGGTATATCCGTTCTGTCTTCCGACGGATACCAGTCAGGTAGTTTGTAGTGTAGCATGTCATCCCCATTGGGATACATGATACCGAAGTCCTCCACTAGCATTGTAGGCATATGTTTCTCGATGAAACCTACCTGCAATTCTTTGGCAACTTCTTCACAGATGGTAGTCTTACCACCACCGGGGCTACCCTCGATAGCCATTGTTCGTTGTGTAGGGAACAAAGATTTAATTGTTTGTTTCATTAACGTGGCTCGCATCATTCACCTCCTTTGTACTTACGATGGTCAGGGCCATAGGTAACAACTTGGTT
>Ga0070746_10001091_pt1 | contig 16294 bp, 18 predicted proteins | sample VirMetDEL_Mar_21_FD_77016 | JGI IMG/M metagenome (GOLD analysis project Ga0070746, IMG submission 77016) | Aqueous microbial communities from the Delaware River and Bay under freshwater to marine salinity gradient to study organic matter... | ecosystem: Environmental > Aquatic > Marine >... | reverse complement strand
GTAGATGTTAATAGAGATAATGCCCTGATTGATTTAGACGATTTAGAAAGGAAATTAACCAAAAACACCAAGATTATTATGTTTGTGCATTGGGGAGGATATCCTTTGGATTTAGATAAATTAAATGAAATATTAGATAGAAAAGAAAAAGAATTAGGTTTTAGACCCTTAGTCATTGAAGATTGTGCGCATGCTTTTTTAAGTGAATATAAAGGTAAAAAAATAGGCACTCATGGCAATTATGCTGTGTTTAGTACCCAGGCTATTAAACATTTTACTACTGGCGACGGAGGGTTAATTTTTCTCCCTAATGAAGAAGAGTACGAGAGAGCTAAATTATTACGTTGGTTTGGTATTGACCGAGAAAAGAGAAATTACAAAGGCAAAGATTTTAGGTTAGAACACGATGTTAAGGATTGGGGTTATAAATTTCACATGAATGATATTAATGCTACTATTGGGCTATGTAATTTACCTCGTATTCCAAAAATAATTGAAAAATGCAGAGATAATGCTAAATATCTAACTGACAATTATAAAGATGGAAAAATTCTTCATCCTTATAATGAAGAATTTAAAGCTAGTTATTGGTTATTTACAGTATTAGTTGAAAATAAACAAGAATATATTGAAAGTATGAAAGAAAAAGGATATATGGTTAGCCAAGTACATCAAAGAAATGATGTTCATAGTTGTTTTAAAGAATTTAGGTCAGACTTGCCAAACTTAGATTATCTTGAAAAACACTTAGTATGTATTCCTTGTGGTTGGTGGCTGGATAAAGAAGATTTATTATAAAATGATAAGAGAATTAAAAAAAGAAGATTACTATAAATCCTATTTAGATTTAATTAATTATTTTACTAAATATCCTAGAAAGTATAGTTATGAAGAATTTGTAAATATCTTTAATAATATCAATAACAGTATCATATTAGTTATAGAAAAAGATGATAAAATAATAGGAACAGCAAAATTATTAATAGAACAAAAATTTCATAATAATTTTGCAAAAATGGGTCATATAGAAGATGTAGTTATTTTAGAGGAATATAGAGGTTCGGGGTATGGAAGTTTATTAATGGAAAAATTAATAGAATTAGGAAAAGAAAAAAACTGTTATAAAATTGTTTTAAATTGTAATAAAGAAAATATAGATTATTATAAGAAATTAGGTTTTATGGAGAAGGGTTTGGAAATGAGTTTATATTTTTAAAATATTCTTCTGAATTAATATTTTTATCATCAATAAATAAATCATAAATAGGTTTATTAAATTTTAAAGAATGATATTTACAATTCCATAATTTTAATTGATTTTTGGTTATTTCTTCCCAATTTATTCCTGTACCTGTTCCTCTGGCAGTCCAAAAATGTATTTCAGCACCTTGATCAAATAAATCATTTATTTTTTCTATTCTTTCTTTACAAGGGATAGCTAATTTATAATCTCCTTTATTTCCTTCTTTATAATAACAAATAGTATCATCTATATCAACATAAATTATCATTTTAATTAATTTTTACTTTTGCTATTAATGTATCTGTCATATAATTATCTTTTAAAAAATTATTATAATTTTCTATTAAATTAGCATCATATAGATCAAATTTTTTATCTCCCCCTGGTTCTCCTTTACTCAACCAATGTAAATGATTAAAAATATTATATCTTTGTTCACCATAAATTTCTATATTTTCAAAACCCGATAACTGTAAAATTTTTTTAAGTGTTTCTTTTGTATAAAGAATAAGATGTTCGCTCCAAAAAGTAAAATCTTTGAATTTTTCACAATTATATTTTTTTATTAAGATATCATTTGAATGAGGAACTTCTATTATTAATAAACTGTCTTTTGACATTTTATTTTTTATATTTTTTAAAATTTCTACAGGTTCGGGAAGATGTTCTAATACATGAAACATACATATTATATCGAATTTTTCATCGAAGATTTCAATATTATTTTCAATATTGAAATCTTCTTTTTTTAAAAATTCCACTATTTCTTTGTTTAATTCTATACCACATTTTTCCCCTTTATTTATTAAATTTAAAAATCCTCCATTTCCGCAACCAAAATCTAATAATTTAGTATCTTTTTTTAGTAAGTTTTCAATTATCAAATATCTTCTAAAATCATCTTTATATGTATTTTCTCTAGCTTTTTTTAGATCAAAACTTTTCCAATAATTCAGGGTATGTTTTTCATAATTCGTTTGAATATTTTTATCTAAAAAAAGAATACCTGTATCTTTGCATTTCAAAACGTTTATATCTTTTATATCTCTTGTTCCTTTATGAAAAATTTCTATATTATCACCGATAATTTTATTATATCTTAAATAGCTTTCCATTTTAATATAAAATATATTAAAATGGTTAAAATACTTGCATTGATACCCGCAAGAAGCGGTTCAAAAGGTATTAAAGATAAAAACATAAAATTACTTAACGGTAAACCTTTAATACAATATTCAATAGAGCAAGCAAAAAAAAGTAAATATTCGAAACAAATGAAAATAATAGTTTCAACAGACAGTAATAAATATGCATCTATCTCAAAAGAATTAGGAGCAGAAGTACCTTTTCTTAGACCTAAAGAGATTTCACAAGATTTATCAACAGATTTCGATTTTATAAAACACGCGTTGAATTATTTAGAAAAAGAAGAAAATTATATCCCAGATATTGTTTTACAATTAAGACCTACACAACCATTAAGAAAAATAGAAGATATTGATAATTGTTTAGATATTTTTATTCAGAAAAGAAAAGATTATGATAGTTTAAGAAGTGTCGCAAAAATGGAAAAATCTCCTTATAAGATGTATTCTATTGTTAAAGGAGATTTGATTCCTTTATTTAAAAAGATTAATGATGTAGAAGAACCATATAATCAATGTAGACAGATATTACCAGAAACTTATTTACATGTGGGTTATATAGATATTTTTAACTCTTCTATAGTTAAAAAAGGAACAATAAGTGGTAATAAAGTTTATCCTTATTTAATAGAAGATAAGGAAATAATTGATATAGATAATAGCAAAGACTGGGAAAGAGTAGAAAAATTACTTTCTTAAACTTTCCTTCTTTTTTAGTTCTCCTTGAAATAAAATTCTTTTTCCCAGAGGATGTTTTGTTGCTCCTTCAATATCTCGTATTCCTTTTACAAGTTTGAATAAACCAGAAGGTTCGATACTTGAAGAATGATCACTACCCCATATATTTCTATCTAAAGTAATATGACGCTCTATCCATTTAGATCCTAAAGCAACAGCAGCAAACGTAGTTACTAAACCGTATTCATGACCACTATAGCCTATTTCCTTTTCCGGATATTTTTTTTCTAACCAATTAATATATTTTAAATTTAACTCTTCTGTCGGACATGGATATGTAGAATTTGTATGCATAATAACATCCGGATTACAATTTTCGATACATTTCACTACTTCTTCTTCCGTACTCATTCCTGTCGAAATAATAAGGGTTTCAAAAGCTTCTCTAGCTGCTCTGCATAATTGTAAATCTGTAATACTAGCGCTACCAATTTTTCCAATTTTAGTATATTTTTTCATTACTTCTACACTATCTAAATCCCACACACTAGCAAAAAATGAAATACCAATATTTTCACTGAATTCACAAAGTTCTTTAATCTGGTCTTCTGAAAATTCTATTCTCTTTTTATAATCTAAATAAGTTATTTCTCCCCAAGGTGTTGATCTCATTTTAGATTTCTGTGCTTCTGGAACACAAACATCTGGATTTCTTTTTTGAATTTTTACATAATCACAGCCGGAAACTTTAGCTAACATAATCATTTTTTTACATAACTCTAAATCTCCATTATGATTAATCCCTATTTCTGCTATTATTTTAGTCATTTTTTAATTATTTATTCATTAAAATAAATATCTTTATCCATTAATTCTTTCAATCCACTGGGATTAATATTAATTATTTCACAATCTAGATAATATTTATTTTTAAATTGATACATCTTTTTCCACCATTCAATTAGATTATTATCATAATTAGGTTTTTTAGATCCATTTGAATGATTCCAAAAATAATTATCATTTACATAATCGCTATGACAGTCACAGCCGACAAGGTATATTTTAGAAAATCCCGAATAAAGGGCAAATTGTGTAGCTGGGAAAACTATTGAATGATTTAAAAAAGAATTACTTTCTAAATCTAAATTTATTTTTTCACAATTAATATCGCAAGGCAAGGCATTAATATCTTTGAGTTTCAATACTTCTTTTGGTGAAAATTTGTGTACTCTTAAATTATTGTTTCTGCTAACCATACAGAATTTCTCTATATGATTACCTAAATTATTAACCTCCTTATAATGATTTCCATATATACTTTTATTATTTTTATATTCTAGATAACCATGGCCAAAAAAATAATATCTGATATTATTTTTCATTTCATCGTTTTTTATTATATGATTACAACCAATAAATACTCCTTCTTCTTGTTTCTTAAAATTTTTAAAGCTTGGACCTGAACCAAAAATATAACATGTTTCGCCTTTATGTTTACCTTTATATTTTAATAATTCATGATGATAAATTTTTACAATATTCATTTTAAATTAAAATGAATATTAAAATGAATATTATTTTTATTTTAGCTCATGATTTTTATCGAGATAGATCTCCTAAATTTTTATTTGATATGTTTACTTTTTATCAAAATAATTCTGATAATAATATAATTATAATATGGACTGATCATGTTTCTAAATTTAATAAGAAAAAAATACTTGATATGAAACCAGATATAATAATTTTTGGCGATATAGATACTATTAGATATGGAAACCAATTTGATTATATTTTTGATTTAGGGGTTCATGTGTCTTGTATATGTGTAGATTTTTTTTATTTAAAAGATTGTAAATATATCAAAAAATGTAATTCTTTAATTCATCTAGGTAAATGTAATTCTTTAATTATTAAGTATAGAAACAAATATCCTGAAAAAAAAATAGTAAGCACAAAATTTAGATATGTTAATACTCAAAGATATAAAGATTATAAATTAAATAAAAAATACGATATATTAATTTATGGTTCCAGAGGAGATTTCTATCCTTTACGGGTAAAATTAGAAAAAATTATAAGAAAAAAATATAAAACCATGATTTTGCCCTCAACAGGAGGATTAAAAAAAATACCAATATGTAATGAAAATTTATCAAAATTAATAAATCAAAGTTATTTAACTGTCGCCACAACAGGAAAATTAGAAAGCATACAATTTTTTAAATACAATGAAATAGCTGCTTCGAATAGTTTTTTATTAGGCGATATTCCCGAAGATTATAAAGAATTATACGAAGGAAATATAATTGAAGTTACATTAAATATGACAGAAGAAGAAATAATTATGAAAATAGATAAAGCTTTGGAAGACAAAGATAAGCTAATAGAAAAAACTAACAATTTTAGTGAAAAAATAAGAAACGAAGCTAATTTGAATGAATTTACAAAAGATTTAGATAATATATTAAATAATATAATATAAAATGTATGAGAACGGAGTAGGAAAAGGATATAAAATATTATCTAATTATTTACAAGAAAGAAATATAAATAATTTTAAACAACATCCTGATATTAATTATGCAATAGAACATGATAATGAAGCTATGATAAAATATGCAATAATATGGTTTGATTTAATATTAAAAAATCATAATATAGAATTAAAAGAAATTATAAGATTAATAGAATTGAATGATAATACAGGTAATCCAAAAAAAGTTTTTGTTCATAAAAATTTACCATTATGTAATTCAAATTCAATTAAATATTTATATTTTGGTCTGTTGAATATAAAATATATATTAGACAATCATATTGAAATAAATAATTTTATAGAAATAGGTGGAGGGTACGGCGGTCAATGTTTAATTTTATTAGAATTATTTAGATTATATAATATAAAAATAAACAAATATATATTAATAGATCTCCCTGAAGTAGTTAAATTTCAAGAGAAATATTTATCAGTCCATAAAAAAGAAGAAAAATGTATATTTTTATCTTTTGATCATTTCTATAGTTATAATTTTGGAAATGATAATTTTCTTTTTAGTTGTTATTGTTTTGGTGAAATTAGTAAAGATATAAGAAAAAAATATTACGATAAATTATTTAATTATATTAATAAAGGATTTATTATTTGGAATATAAATCCGGTAGATTTACCGAGGAAATATTTTAGTTTTGAAGAATACCCGCAAACGGGAAATAACAAATTTATTTATTTTTAATAAATTTAATTATTCTACAAATAAATAAAATATCATTATCTGTTAATCCTATATGTGTCGGTAAAAATAAACCTCTTCTACAAATATAATCACTATTTTCCATTGTATTTTCAGAATAATAAATTTTTGTTTTATTAATCTGTTCATAAACAGGTCTTGTTTTAATGAAATGTTTATTTAATAAATTTATATATTTTTCTCTATTATCAACATATATATCAACAAACCACGGAATCCAGTCCTCTGATAATGGTTTTTTTATTTCTACTATATCTTTCAATTCAGAGTAATATAGATCATATATTTCTCTCATTCTTTTCACTCTTTTATCTAATTTTTTCATTTGTTCTATACCGACTACTGCCTGTAAATCATTAAATTTAAAATTTAATCCAAATATTTCAAAATTGTCTTTACCACTTTCTCTTCGACCAAAATTTTTAATCATTCTTATTTTACCTGCTAATACATCATCGTCTGTAATAATAAAACCTCCTTGACCTGTGCTAATTATTTTTGGTGTAGATAAAGAAAAAAATCCCATTTTTCCGTAAGTTCCTAAATATTTACCACCTGCTTTACATCCTAAAGATTGGGCACTATCTTCTAGTAAAATTAAATTATTATTATCGCAGTATTTTCTAATCTCTTCTAAATTATTATATCTATTATTAAGAGATACGTGTAAAATAACTTTGGTTTTTTCTGTAATATTTTTCTTAATTTCTTCAAGATTTATAGTACAAGTCTCTTTATCAATATCTATTATGACAGGTTTTAATTTTAACATTTTTATAGCATTAACTGTTGCTATCATGGTAAAGTTTGGAACTATCACTTCATCATTTTCTTTTAAGTCCAGACTCATTAATCCTAATAAAATAGCTATTGTACCACTTGTTGTCATGATACAATTTTTTGTTTTTATTTTATCACAGATTAATTTTTCTAATTCTTCTGTTTTCTTATATTCTGTTATAAAATTATCTTCTAGAATATATCGGTAACAGGATTCTGCCTCTTCTTTACCAAAAAAAGGTCTGGATTGAAAAATATTATTTTTTATATTATGCCATACCATCATTTCATCTATACTCTCTTTTGGATGATAAATTTGATAATAACCTCCTATCATCATTCTTTTGGGTTCTCGGTTATGTTTTATATCTCTTGGATTACTAGAAATTATTTTAAATTTATTTATATAATTTAAATAATCATTCGGTTTAATAATTCTAAAATCGAGAGAAATACGTAATCTATTTTCTTGATTTTTTTCATTATAATGAGTACATGTGTTGCCGTTAAAATATAATAATTCACCTTGTTCTATTTTGATACTTTTAAAATCTTGTTTATCAGGTTCTGATTCTATAAATATACTAGCAGTATTTTCCATCTTAGTAATAGCTAAAATAAAATTTTTTTCGCCCAACGGATGATTACTTAAAGAATCCGAATCTTTATGCGGAGGAATAGTAACACTCTCCGGAAACTGAAATCTAACACTGGGGAAACTTTGATAAACTAAATATTTCTCATTGGGGAAAAATACAGAATGAATATTTCTTATTAGCTCACAATAAAGTATTTTGAATTTTTGATTATTTTTTATCTCTTTATAAAAAATTTTATGTATATCAGTTTCTGTATCATTAAGGACACCTAATGATAATCTATCTTTAAATTTTTCAAAATCTTCAGATATTAAATGCAAATGATTTAATTCTTCTATCTGATATAAATCTTTAAAAAAATCAATAAAAGGATTATCTTTATATTTATAAATTTTATGTTGTCCCGTTTGACGAGAAAATTCAAACATTTTATTATAACTTATATATTATAATAATATTGACATTTGAATATCCCTTTGTTCTAAATTATTTTTTCTATAAAAATAATTTAGATTTTTATTACAAGTTAAAGTTAATTTATAAGCATTTATAAACTTACCATATTCAATAGATTTTTTTATTAAATTATATCCTATTCCTTTTTTTCTATAATCTTCGCTGACAAAAACATCTTCTACATGAATATATTTGGATAAATTATGTATAAATTTTTGTTCAATTATCAATGTTACTGACCCTATAATTTTATTATCTTCTATACAAATAATAATTTTTCCCATAGATGTAATTTTATCAAAAATATTATCAAAAATAGCTTGATTCATTTCATTATTTATTGGACGAAAATTTTTAATCAAATTTATATATTCTATGTAATCTTTTTTTTCTAAATCTCTATAAATCATTTTAAAATCATATTTTACTTAAAATATGATATCTACATATATAACAGCTACTACTAGCAGTGATTTATCGAATAAAAATACAGGGTTAGGAAATGTTCTTTTTCAACTATGTTTTACCTACGGTATTTCTAGAAAATACAATTTAAAAGAAAATTATAGTGAGCTAGAAAAGCTATTAAAAATATTAGATTCTTATAATTTTAACCATAGGAATACTATTTATAGAAATATAAAAACAGATACTAATTTTACACATCAAATAAAATTAAGAGAAGAAAGAGATAGTCATCAATTATATGATAATACCCTTATAAGAAAAATAGAAAGATATAAGAGAAAGAATATTTTTATAGAATATAGTTATTTGCAATCTCATAAATATTTCGATCAATATAGAGAAGAAATACAAAAAATATTTGAACCAGATGAAGAATCTTTAAAGTATATAACAGACAAATATCCTGATTTTTTGAATCAAAAAAATAAAATATCCATTCATTTAAGACTAGAATGGGGAGGCGGTATAAGCTATAAAAAAGATTTTTTATTTAATGCGATAAAATATATCAAGGAGAATATTATTAAACAAAATATCAATTTTTATATCTTTTCTGATAATATTGAGAAAGCTAAAAATATCTTAATTGGTTTAGAAGCTAATTTAATTTTTTGCCAAGGAAATCCTGATTATATAGATTTATGGATGATGTCATTATGTGATCATAATATTTTATGTCATTCTACAATGGGTTGGTGGGGAGCTTACTTAAATAAGAACAAAGATAAAAAGGTTTTATATCCAAAAGATGTATTAAAATTATTCCATGCTACACTTCATTCTAATCCTGTGATTTTACAGAGAGAGGAAGATTATTTTATGAAAGATTGGATTAGCATAAAAGGTGAGAGTATTTATAAATAATAATATTCACTTTAAAGTGTTTCTTAATTAAAATGAAATACCTAGTGACCGGCGGAACAGGTTTTTTAGGAGAAAGATTAATAGAAAAATTAATTTTAGAAGGAAATCAAATAGTTACTTGTGCAAGAAATGAAGGTAAATTAATTTATCTTAAAAATAAATTTCCTAGCTTAACTATAATCCCCGGTGATATAAAAGATGTTTTAACATGCAAACAATGTTGCAAAGATGTAGATGGTATATTTCATCTAGCAGCTTTTAAACATGTTAGAATGGCAGAAGAATTTTCTTTAGAATGTATAAATTCTAATATTATAGGTACTATTAACATATTAAATGAAACTTTGGATAATAGTAAAATAAAATTTATTATTGGTATTAGCACAGATAAAGTAGCTAATGTGAATGGAGTTTATGGTGCAACCAAATATTTGATGGAATCTCTTTTTGAACAATATGAAAAAATTAATAATAAAACTAAATATAGATTAGTTAGATACGGTAATGTCCTTTACTCGACAGGTTCTGTTTTATGTATCTGGAAAGAAAAAATTAAAAAAGGTGAAGAAATAATCATTTCAGACGGTAAAATAACAAGATTTTATTGGACTTTAGACGAAGCAATAAATTTAATTTTTAAATGTCTAGAAAAATCAAAAGATTGTACCCCATATTTACCAGAAATGAAATCTATGTATTTAGGAGATATTCTAGAAGCTATGAAAATGAAATATCTACCGGAAGGAAAAGAATTAAAAATAAAAAAAATAGGAATACAGAAAGGCGAAAATTTTCATGAAAAATTAACTTCTGACGGCCTTGATTCTAGCCAAGTAGAAAAATACAAAATTAAAGAAATATATGATATGATTTAAATATTAATATTATTTAAATAATATTAATATAAAAATGAAAATATTTATTCCAACATGATATAAAACAAGTTTTATATTAGACCTTACTATATATTTATATAAAAAATTTATACCTAATATTGAAAAAATAATAATTTTAGGATTTTCCAAACCTGCTTTAAAAGAATGGTCAAATATAGAATTTGTATCTTTGTCACCCGAACAAACAAGTATAAATTTATGGAGTAAATATTTATATAATTATTTTGCTAACATACAAGATGAATTAATTTGGTTATCTTTAGATGATTTTTTACCTATTAATAATATAAATATAGACTGTTATAATGCCGCTGTCGATTATATGAAAAATAATAAAATAGGTTTATGTACTATATCTCAAACTATTTATTATGAATCTAAAGATTATAGAAAACCTGGGAAATGTATAGAAGGGGAAAAATATTTTATATATGAAAGAAATAAAAAAGACTTATATAATATAAGTCTGCAACCAGGTTTATGGAATAGAGAATATCTATGTAAAATATTTAATAATAATTTCACACCATGGGATGTAGAAATAAAAGGAACAAAAAAATCCTATACATTACCTTATATAAATATAGGGACTTGTAGAGGACCTAGAGATAATATAACTTCTCTGATGGAATTTTCATATGTTTCTTCGTTGTCTTCAAAATGGAACCCATATATTAATTTTCAAGGCTTTCCTTTGGAATTGATTAAAGAAATTATAGATAATAAATTAGTAAATAAAGATTTAATAACAATAGGAGATCCTTATGATAAGATCGTCTTTAATCCTGATGTTCATGATAAGTTTTTTTTTAGAAATTTACACAAATATGGTGGAGACCATGATTTTTTCTTAAAAAATTATTGATATAAAATGAAAATATCTGTACCTTGGCCTTTTAAAGAAGATTTAACAGGGGAAACATATCATATACTTAATGCCCTGAAAAAAAGAAATGATATAGAATTAGTAGATAATTTTGATGAAACAGATTATATATTTTTCATGATGGACATATATAATTGCTGGAATTGTAGTTGGTATTCTAATGATTGTTTTAATCAAGAAATTTTAAATAAAATCAAAACTAATAAGGATTACCATAAACATATTATCATAGATTATTTGGATTTTACTACAACTTCAAATAGTGTTTCTGATGAAAAATTAGACAAAGTATTTAAATATTTTAAAAGATCTATAGTAAATAGAAATAATAATTCTATTATTAATTATTCCAGAGAAATAATACCTCTTTCATATGCAGTTAGAGAAGATTTTATAAATTATGACAATACCTTACAAAATGACAAAAAATATAAATATGATATATGTTATTTATTTTCAAAATCTGGTCAAAGGAGAAGAGATTCTGTTCTAAATTATATTAAAAGATTATCAAGAAAATATAAAGTATTCACGGGCTATGTACATAATAAAAATATCTCTTGTTATTACACAAATATGAACACTAATTATTATGATATTATGAAAAGTAGCAAAATAATAGTTACTTGTAACCCAGATAATCAAGAAGGAGACCATAGATTATGGGAAGCTTTATTGACAGGAAATATTGTCTTTTGTGACAATATTCTAACACCAACATTAATCGATAATCCATTGATTGAAGGAGAACATTTAATTTTTTATGAAAATAAAGAAAAATTATATGAAAAAATAGATTATTTTTTATTAAGAGAAGAAGAAAGGGAAAAAATAGGTCTAGCAGGAAGAAAATATTGTAAAAAATATCATACTTTTGACAATAGAGTAGATTTTATAATAAAAAATATTAACAATAATGCCTAAAATAATCATCTCTATTGAGAAAATCAAAATTTAATTGAGAATGATGAACTAATGTAGGAAAACCTACTTCTCCTATACTAATCCCATCTAAAAGATTAGTATATTTTGTATTAGGATTACCTTTGTGAAATATTCCAATATGGTCATGTATTATTTTTAATTTTTCTAATGATGAAAAATAATAACCTCCGTCTAACCATACTTCCGGTGAACCAAGTCTAACTGTATTTATATAATTTTTTCCCGTTAATCTTCCATCATCATTTCCTGTTTTTTTTCTATTATCACAGCTTTCGCCTATATAATAGTTATTATTTTCTAATTTTTTTAAAGAATCATCTAACCATCTATTATTTATAGCTCTAAAATCTTCTTCAAAATGAGCCACATAAGTATTATTTTTTTCTTCAACTATATCATAAAATTTTTTATAAACAAGCCATAATCCAACTATAGTTCCTCCCCAATTATAATTAACTATAACATCATACTCTATTAACCCTCTTTCATCAAAAAAAGATATAAATTCTTCTTCTATTTTTTTTAAATATTCTCTATCCCTGATATCTACCATAATTTGTAATGAAAATATTTTATCATTTTCACTAATATTCTTGAAACATTTTATATGTTCTTCAAGATTATTTTTACAATTCTTTCCATAATAATAACATACAGAATAAATTAATTTCATTTTAATTGGTTTTATTATTCATTTCCCATTTAACAGTTTTTTCTAAACTTTCTTCGAAATTAACAGGTAAAACCCAGCCCATGCTTTTCATTTTTTTATCACTTAATCCATATCTCAGATCATGACCTGGTCGGTCAGAGTGAAAATCAACCATTTCGTAATTCAATTCTTTATCCATAATTTTAGCTATCATTTGTGCCATTTCTAAATTACTAATTTCTCTCTCGCCAGTTAAATTATAACTTTCGCCGATCTTACCATTTTTAATCAAAAATAATACCCCAGCTGCAATATTCCTGGCATGAATATAAAATCTAGTACCTGAAGTTTTACCGTCAGGGTAACTATGAATTTCTACCTTTTCTCCTCTCAAAACTTTACCAATAACTTTGGGTATAAATTTTTCATCATGTTGCATTTCGCCAAAAGCATTCATTACATTAATTCTCATGACCGGCACTTTATAAGTATTATGATAGGACATGCATATCATTTCAGCCGAAGACTTAGAAGCAGAGTAAGGATTAGTTGGATTATGTCTTTCATCTTCGCTAAACATTTTATCTCCTAACGCCGGACCATAGACTTCGTCGGTACTAAAATAGAAGAAGATTTCTAGATTATTTAATTTTCTAGCATATTCTAATAATTGCACCGTGGACATAACATTATTTTTAATAAAAGACAAAGGCGTGGAAATACTATTATCAACATGTGTTTCCGCGGCCATATGAACAATATAATTTATATCTCCTATTTCTTTCATCAAAGAGTCGCTTATTTGAACACATAAATCCCATGTTATTATCTTTACTCTGGGATTATCAATAGCTTTAATTTCTCTTAATCTATCAAAACCAAAACTAGCATAGGTCAATTTATCGATGATAACTAGATTCCAATCTGTATTTTTTAGAACATGTTCAACGAAATGACTTCCTATAAAACCGCAACCTCCTGTTATTAAAATAGTTTTCATTTTAATAACGTTAATCATTAAAATGAATTTATGTTCTGGTTATGAATTTATGAAAATAGCAGATATATGTATATGTGAAAATAATATAAATGATAAGTTAAAACCTGACATTAAAAAATTATATAGTTATAATAATGTAGATAAACAAGAGTTAAAAAAAGCTAAAAATATATTTATCAAGACAGATTATATAGATTATTTTTTTAGAAAATATTATAAATTTTTATCAGAAGATATAATCATTATAACTCATAATAGTGATTATGAAATAAACAAAAAATATAAAAATATCTTAGACTTGCCTAAGATAAAAAAATGGTATGCGCAAAATGTAAAATTTGAACATTCAAAATTAAATTCGATACCTATTGGTATTGCTAATCCCCAATATAAACATGGTAATAAATTATTATTAGAAAAAATAAAAAATAATAATTTAACGAAGAGTAATTTACTATATATTAATTTCAATACTAATACTAATCCTGGACAAAGAAATCATATTTATAATATTTTTAAAGATCTACCAAATGATTGTAATAAAAATTTAACGCAGGAAGAATACTTAGAAAATATAGCTAAATCAAAATTTTGTATAAGTCCGCCTGGTAATGGTACAGATTGTCATAGGATATGGGAATGTATTTATATGGACACAGTGCCAATAGTAAAAAGGGATATAGCTTTTGCACAATTTGAAGATTTGCCAATATTATTTATTGATAATTGGGAAGAAATTAATAATAAATATTTATTAGATAAATATAATAAAATAATTAACGAAGGAAAAAAAGATAAAATATATATTGAATATTGGATTAAACAGCTAAACTTGAATAAATAAAAAAGATTTACTATGCGAAGGAGGTGTTTTAAACCATTGGAAATTTTTAACTTTTTTATTTTAGAAGATTATCAATCAATATTTATTGTTTATAATTTATTAGATTCGTTTTAAAAAAAAAGAATATCAAAAATGAATATTCTTATAACAGGATCGGCTGGACTAATAGGTTCTAACTTTAGCGAATGGATATTAAAAAATAAACCAGAAATTAATATAATTGGTATAGATGATTTATCGGGAGGATATAAAGAAAATGTTCCCAAACAAATTAATTTTTTTAGGCTAAATTTATTAGATTACGAAAAAGTAGAAGATATTTTTAAAAATTTTAATATAGATTATATCTACCATTTTTCAGCATATGCCGCAGAAGGCTTGTCCCCTTTTATTAGAAAATATAATTATAATAATAATCTGTTAGTAACGACAAATCTAATTAATTTAGCTATAAAGTACAAGATAAAAAAATTTGTTTTCACCTCAAGTATGGCCGTATATGGGAAAGGAAATGCTCCTTTTAACGAAAAGGACTTACCTAGACCAATCGATCCATACGGTATAGCAAAGCTAGCATGCGAAATGGATTTAAAAATTGCTAAAGACCAACACGGCCTCGAATACTGTATTATTAGACCTCACAATGTATATGGGGTTAATCAAAATATCTGGGATAAATATAGGAATGTTTTGGGTATTTGGATTAATCAATATTTAAATAATCAAGCAATTACTATATACGGAGACGGTGAGCAAGAAAGAGCTTTTACTTATATCTCTGATATTATGGAACCCCTATGGAATGCTATAGTAAAGAAGGAATCGTCGGGAGAAATAATTAATTTAGGAGGTATTGAAGAATCCACACTGAATAACGCTAAAGATATTTTATTAGAAATTATAGGAGATAAGAATTATCCAGTTGAATATTTAAAAGAAAGACATGAAGTCAAAAAAGCATGGAGTACCTATCAAAAATCAATAGATATTCTTAATTTTAAACATCAAACAAAATTAAAAGATGGTTTATTAATAATGTTAGATTGGGCGAAAAAACAGCCTAAACGAGAAATTAAAAAATGGAAAAATTATGAATTAGAAAATAATATCTATGACTATTGGAAATAAATTATAGTAGCAAATTTTTTATTCTTTCTTTAATATCTTTTTTAATTCCAATCCACCATTCTTTTTGGATATTAATTCTATTTTTAATATCTTCTTCGTTCATAATTTTAATTTTTTCAAGTATTTCTTCCCAATTTTTCCCCTTTATTAAAGGGGGAACACAATCTTGAAAACAGATATTTTTTTCTTTTTCTTCCCCGGCTACTAATGGTATAGCCCCTGATACTATTGCGTCGTAAATTCTATTATTATCTTGATAGACAGGTTCTTCAATAAAAGGGTGATTAATTTTACCACTAAGTAAATTTCTTCCAGAAGGAATAAATATCGTATCATGATAGATTTCGTATACTTTATTATAAGGAATATTTTCTGAAACGAAGAAATTATTACTATAATTTTTAAAATTTTTTATCATTGTTTCTCTATCTAATCTCTCTTTTACAAATTTAT
>Ga0070746_10001086_pt1 | contig 16328 bp, 12 predicted proteins | sample VirMetDEL_Mar_21_FD_77016 | JGI IMG/M metagenome (GOLD analysis project Ga0070746, IMG submission 77016) | Aqueous microbial communities from the Delaware River and Bay under freshwater to marine salinity gradient to study organic matter... | ecosystem: Environmental > Aquatic > Marine >... | reverse complement strand
TGAATCAGAACCACTTTCATAAATAGATGAAGTTTGTGTAAAATTATCATACCAAAAAGACATAGATACAGAGGCAGTTAAAATATTAAATGAACCTGTATTATTTCTTAAGAAAAATGCATTTCCATTCCCAGCATCTCCCCCATCAACTATACTTGCTGTAAATGAAGTCATTGGATCTGAAGGGAAATAATAAGTATAAGAAGTTTGTCCAAAAGAAGCTGCTTGTAAACCACCTATATTTACAGAAGCACTTACTACATCGGGTGTTTCAAAAGTAGTTTCAAACTGCCCACCCATTGCCGATATTGATTCATCAAATATTGCCTCAATTTTATCTGTGTTTTTAGGTAAAATTACAGAATTAGAAATATGATAAATAGCTTCTATTAATTCAAAATCTCCAAAATCAGTTGATGCTGAATATATTGGGCCTACTCCATTAAATGGGTTCCAAGATATAGTATCAAATGAAGCAGATACATTTTTAGGAACATTAATTTCTAGTTCTACTTGTCCTTCTATATTAATTAATAAATCATTATCCCACCAAATACTTTCTCTATTAATAGGTTCATTTCTGGTTAATGTAATAGCAGGATATCCTCCTACTGATACACTATTACTTCCACTTTGTATTTGAATAGTTCCTAAAGTAAAATCACCTATATCTATAAATTTACCTCCTAGACTATTAGGTATTGGGAATATATCTTCTTTAGTTATATTTTCAATTGGTCCTGCTGTAAATCTAAAATCTAAAGTACTACTTCCTGTTGGGTTTTGTAGTGTAGGTAAGTATTTGAATCCACCAGCATATACAGGTTTTAAACCATCTAAATATTTTTGATCTCCAAACAATTGATTATTATCTAAAGATATATCTACTTCTTTTTTAGCATTAAATATATTTTGTAAGTCAAATATATTTTCATTATTTCTAGTTAATTCTATAATATTAGATCTCCCATCAATTAAATATTTAATATACACATTTGATCTTTCAGGGAAAGCAGATCCTGTTTCTACTATTTCTGAAAAATAGGCAAATTTAAGGGAATTTAAATCAATAGCAGCTGTTTGTCCATAAGATGAATCTCCTATAGTATAAACATTATATTTTTGAGAAATATTTTTACTACCTAAATATCTAGGGTTTTTACTACGTAATAAAGTATAATTACTATCTTGTACAGGGGCATCTAAGAAAGATGAACTTAATTCTGATAGTGTACCTAATGATCTACTTGTTATAAAACCTATATTAACAGGAACTATTGGATTTGATGAGTAATCAACATCCATAAATCTTATTGATTTTCTTGGTTCTGATATGTTGTTTAAAGTAGGGTTTAAAGGCATAGCAGAATAAGTTAACATAGTATTAGAATCTATTTCTTTATCAAAAAAGCTTAGTTCTGTTACTGTACTACTAGTAGGTAGAGTATAAACTGTTAATTCGCTACCACTATATTCTCCTGTAAAAGGTTCTCTTAAATCTGTAAAATTAAAAATTACTCCTGAAGCTGTGATTGTATTTGCAGAACTTGAAGGGATTAAAATTTCTCCAGTATAGCTAGTATTTAAATTTTCAGCCATTGGATTTGATCCAGTTACACTTACTACATCAATTGATCCACTATGATCTATGTATGTAAAAATAGGATTAAATCTTTCTTGTTTTGTTCTTTCTAATATTGTTGGTTTTATTACTAATCCTGTATTTAATAATGTTTTAGCAGGGACAAAATCCTTCAACATTTTAAATAAAGAATTATCAAAATATGATAATAATCTTATAGATTGTAATACATTTGTTTTTTGATAGTATTTTTTAAAATAAAAGGTTTTTAACTCATCTAATTTAGGATAAGTTAATGAGCCAGATAAATTAGGATCTCCTATGTATTCATCTATATCAAAAAATCCAAATTGGTTTATAATATCTTGATCAATACTATTTTGTGGTGATATTGCTATTTCTGCTATATCTAAGTCTGGTGTATAATCAATTACAGAACTGCTTAATTGATTAATTTGGACTGATACATACGGTGATAACGTTGAGCCAGATATTATCTCGTTGTTTAATACTCTTACCTTATTGTCATTTGTAGTAAATCCACCTAAATCTGGTCCTTGAACTGCATCTACTCTACTTTCAGATTTAAAACTACTACCTGTAAAATTATTTATAATAGCAAAGTTAACTGTTGATGACCCTGTACCTAAAAATGATCCTGTAGGAGCAAATGATCCTGTAACCATTGGGTGTACTGATGTTATTTTATTGTCTCCATCCGAACCTGATATTTGGTCATAGTTTCCTAAAGGTAATCTATATATTAAGTTATAATATGATGATGTTATATCATTATCAGCATAAGATGTTGGATTTAAAACATGTTCATCAAATATTGATTGAGATAAACTAGTTATCCAATATCTAAATTCTTGAAACTCACCATCAAAAATAATATTATTAGGTGCTATTACATTATTGCTTCCTGTTCCTCCTAAATAACCTAATAAATGAGTATTATCTGAAGAAAAATTATATGTGCTCCAAGCTTCATTATATGAAGCAGAAGTTGAACTAGAAATAAATAAACTTGAAGAATCTTGATATTGTATAAATGAATTGTCTCCATCAAATCTACTATTTTTAGTTATTAATTCATAAGTAACATCTACTGATCCAGTTTGGTTTAGGTTTGTTTTACCAGGATCTCTTCTTAACATCACATCCCAAAATCCTCCTGTAAAGAAAGGTTGTAACATAGGGCTAGTAGTAACATATCCTTGAGAACCAGATAATATAAATTTCATTTCACCAAATGAAGCTGATGTGTGTCTTAACTGTATTCCAAATTGTGTAGCACTGCCTGTATTTACTTGAAATAAAGATTGTGTAGCATAGGATGCAGATGGTATACTGGATGCTTTAAATCTAAATTGAACTGTATCTGGTACTTGGTCTTCTGCTAATACTCCATTCCACCAACCTTCAATATTGTTCCAATCTTGATCTACATCTTCCCATTTTTCTCCTATTATAGGCATTAAAGATGGTAACCATGGAATTTCAACAGAGCTAGACTGTCTTGTATCTAATGCATATACATGATTTTCAAAAAATTGAGTTATTTGTTGTACGTTTTTTTCAATACCTCCATATTCATGTATTCTTAAAATAGTATCTTCAATACCAAAACAATTTAAGAGAGCTCTTAAACCTCTATATGATCCCTTAGTTTTTAGTAAATAAGGTAAATTATGATAAATTCTTTTATATACTTCCTTACTTATATCATTATAGGGTGTAACTTCATTTGAAGCAGAAATATAAGTTTCTACTCTTAAGGATCCAGTTTCAGGAACTAATGATCCTGAAGGGGTTATACCTAATAAAGTAGTAAATACATCCTGATTTGTTCTATTAGAAGTATATAATTTAATACCTAATGAACGTAAAGTATCTGCTACTACATCTTTTGAAATACCTCGATCAATTCTATTATCCGCATTTGTTACATCAGTAATAGCTCTTGTATATGTCCATATAGTATCAAAATGTTGACCTAACATTGATACTAGTAACTCTAAATTTTGATTTTGAGTGTCCTCTTGTACATAAGTTGGTAGTGTGTTCCAAACATAAGTTAAATTATTAGTATCATATAAGGAAGCAGATAAACTTTGTCCCCCAAAACTTGAATCGCTTTCAATTTTAGAACCATACCAAACTGAAGCTGAATCTGATGTTGCACCAAAATTATCGAATGGAGGGGTAGAATTTGATTTTGGCCAAGATTTACTTCCTGATTCAAAATATAAAAAGTATTCATACCCATCAAATTGTTCTATTAACGTATTAATATTTTCTTGTAAAGTTGCCTCTGACGCCGAAATAGATGTTTGGTCTGTTAATGGGTTTAATCCTTGTATTGTATTTAAATCACTTTGAAAAGATTGAATTTGAGTTAATTTATGTTTAAAATTAGCTAATCTATCATAAGCAGATGAAAATTGAATAAAATTATTATAATCTGTATAATCTATATTGATAGAAATTCCTTTTTCTTCTAATACAGATTGTACTTGTTGATATGAAGATGTTAAAACTGTTCCTAATAATTCATTTGTATTAAAATATTTAGTAGGTGTATTAGTTTTATCATTTAAATCAATACTAGTATTAGGACCTCTTAAAAACTCTATCTGTTCTGTTTCTTCAGTTGTAAATTGAATATTAACTTGAAATGAGATTGGGTCTGATATTTCCTCAACTATCCATAAAGTATCTTTAAGAATATATTCTGCAGGTAGGGGTTCATATAGTTTTACAAATATGCTTGCTTGTGATGTATCTTCTGTATTTAATAAAGTATTTACAGCAATTAAAGTATTATTATCTCCAAAATTTAAAAGTAAATCAGAGTAAAAAGTTTTTTCTGCTTTAGAAGTTACATAATTAAAATAAGATGTACCTACAGCATTGTAAGATAAATCATTAGTAGAAATTTGTATCTCTGTTCTATCCGAAGATATTTCTTTAATAAAATATCTTGCAGTATTAGAAGATAAAAATACGGGTCTATAAAATTTATATAAAACATTATATTCTCCTATATTAAATCCTGAATTATTTAGGTCCTGATCGGGATCAATATAAAGAGTATTATATAGTGAGCTTGAAGGGTTTGTTACTTGAGTACTATAGCTTGCGTAATCATAACTTGAAGATAAAAGACTATTATTAGGGTCAAATATGTGATATTCAATTATATCTTGTTCTGCTCCAAAATCCCTATTTAATTCAAATTCATTTAAAAGGTTTATATCCTGTGATGAATAAATTTGTGTCTCTAGAGAACTAGCTGAAACACTAGAAATGCTTACTTCTTCTGCCATTATATACTAGTACTTAGGTTAACTATCTCTTGTTGGGATGATAGTAATTGTGCTCTTAATTCGTTTATTTCGTCTAATAATGCTTGTATTTGCTCAGATTGTCCCGTTACTCCTATATAAGCAGCACTTCTTTTAATTATTTCATCATGTGAGCCTGCTCCTTTTTGAGGAATTTCAAAAAATAATTTATCATATTCAGCAAAAAATTCTGGTATAGTTAAGGGTTCATCAATCGTTAAAACTTCTTCAGGTTTAACTAATTGTTTAAATTCAGTATCAATAACTTTAGGATAAGATATTTTTCCAAATACTTGCTTATTAAGTTTTATTTCTTGTTTTGCCATTATCTAACTACTTTAAAATAATTATCTTTATTTTCAATTATTAAAGTTTCATCTCCAACTGTAGTTTTTATCATTAATTGATAATATCTTTCAGGTTCTAACCCATCCATATAAACTTTAAAATAGTTACTACCACTATCTGCACTTAATTTAGTATATGAAGTATCAAAATCTACTACCATTTCATTTGTTTTTATATCCTTTAACCCCCAATATGAAGATGTAGGTAGTACTTTAGAGTTTAAATATACTGAAGTGGTTTGGAATGCTCTTGTTGGGAATTTATCTCTTGCTTTTACTCTAAAATCATATATAGCAGTGTCTTCAAATTCTTCTTTAATGTTTGTAAATGAAACTACAATATCACTTGATGTTACAGGTGTTAATGGAGTAGCAAATGAACTATCATCCCATTTAAACTCTAATTCAGGTGGATAAATTGTGTGTGTATCCATAGAAAAATAGTTCGTTTCAACAAATGATGATGAAAATTCTACACTACTAGTATGTTTAAGGATAAGACCATCATTAGGGATTGAACTACTATTCCATAATTTAACCATATTAGTAACATCCATTGAAATGTCTTTATCACTTGTATATAAAAAGGTTTGGGAAGAACCAGATTTATCTGAATAGAAATCTCCTCCGGCTGTTGTCCAAGCCATTGAACCTGATTCTTCTCTCCACCCCCATGAACATCCATTATCAGTTTTTGGTACATCACTTACCTTTCCAGTACCCATATTCCATGACCCTGAAATAGCGTAGGCCTCTATCATATAATTTAAAGGTGCATTTCCAGCACTTGCAAGGTATAAATTAAGTTTACTTTGGAATGCACTACCAGTTATTATATTATTAACTACATTGTTTATATCAGCCGTTTTAAACTGAATCAACGCACGTGTAACGGCAGGTAAATCACCCTGTGCGGATGATAAAACATTAATTCCATTATAATTTGAAACCTCTAATATTTCATCTCTACCTGTATTTTGAGCAGGGTATTGGGATAAAATAAAAGTATCTTTTTCGGGAAATATTTTATATACTGCCATTTTTATTAGTTTGTTACTACTCTTCCTTGTATATCTGTATCAGGAAATTTTATTTCAAAAATTGATGGATCTAAGGATGGATATAATACTTCATTTATTGTGCCTCCTCTAATATCATAAGCTAATTTTGAGTACCCATCTGATTCTCCTACTTTGTTTATAAATTCTAATTTTTTAACTGTTTGAACTCCTTCAACTTGGTCAATTACATTTCTAACGTTATTAATTAAAATTGGTTGGTTTATTTGCCATTTATCTATATCAAAATAATCTTTTAATGCATTTATACAAGCATTTAATACGGTTTGACTATTAACATTAGGTAATAAAATAACATCAAAGTTAATTCCTACATTAATAATAAATGCATCTTTTATTCTAATAGCATCTGTTAGCATCCTATATTCTGCTAAAAATACTCTTAAATTTTCTTTTAAAGCTGGATCTGCAATTACTAAATCATTTATATTGTTTTGTGATAAAATGTATAGTGATAAAGTATTTGTATCATATAATTCTTCTGAATTTTGAGATGTTTCTTGGTTCTCTTGTGTTACATATACTTTAGATATTTTTCCATATTTTGAAGGTAAAGATAAACTTCTAATAGCATAATCATCTTTAGTTACAGTTCTTAATTGTGTTGGGTATTGAGCTATAGATTTTCTTCTTATGTCTTCATTTGTATCTCCATCTCCTCCTCCTGTAGCAGCTTCTGGGTTTGAAAATGCTAAAGAGCCACTAACTGTAGTTTTTAATGTATTATCTAATCCGGATCCAAAGAAAGACAAAGAACCAGAATCTAGTATTGTTAAAGATTGTACTGAAACATTAGATGAAGCACCACCTCCTGCTAAGTATTCTACTGTTAAAGTAGTATTTGAAGGTGCTATTCCATAAGTTTTAGTATAGGTAAAGTTAGCTGGATCCCATGCAGTTGTCAATTTATCTGTTCCATAAGGTAATCCTAAACCTATATTATCTGAGTTAGGGGTTATTATTTCATCTGGGTTAGATGATACACCTGGGCCAAATTGTATTTCTAGTGTATTATCAGATTTAAATCTTTTAATAAATCTACGAGGTACTTTTTTTACTTTAAGTAAATAAGGTGTAGTATCATTATATTGTGCTAAAGTGGGATCATTTGATGCTATGTTAGTTACAGAATCAAAAATTGTTTCCTGTGCTAAATAAGGCACTTCATGATAGATATTACCATCACTATCTGTAACTTTAACTATTTCTATTATATTTGTATCCTGTACTTGTATGGTTGCAAATTTTTCAGGTGTAGTAAATGTAAAGGCAGCAGATTTTAAAGTACCTGCAGAGGCATTAGCTGTTTTTTTAAGTAAATAAAAATTAGGGTTGTTTGAACTGTCTACAGAATATACTGATATTGTAGTAGGATCAAAACTTCCTGATGATGTAAAATTAACTTGGTCTTCTATATAAAAGAAAACACTACTATCATTAGATGATCTAATTTGGGCCCCATTAGCTAAAATCATAGCATAGTTGTAATCTGGTTTTACTTGTCCAAATTCTGTAGTGGCAGGTAGTAATTGAAATATATCAATTCCAGTTATTCCTGCTGTAGTTACTTGGGGGAAATATCCATGTGTGTAAGCTAATGATAATAAATTATCTCTTTGTTTAGCAAATTCTAAAAAATTTTCTTGAACTTGATTATCCCCATAAAATGATAAAACATCACCTACATAAGCTGCCATTTCAATCAACATCAAACCTGCTGATGTATCTGAGAAATCATTGTATGTGTCAGGATAATATACTTGAGCGAATTCAAGTAATTTTTGTTTGAACCCGTCAAAGTCCTTATTTAAATATTGTATTTGTTTACTCTCAGCCATTGTTAAAGGTTATTTGAACTTCATCTTCAATGTTAGTGTTAATAATAGTATAACTTAAATATATGTTAAAGCTATGACTATTAGGTTGAAGTGTTACTTCTAAATCTTGTATATCAACTGTAGGGAAATAGTTTTCTACTCCACCTCTAATTAAATTATCTACTTGATCAATTATATCATCGGTTATTGGTTGAAATAATAATTCTCTTACCCCAGAACCAAAACTCGGATTAAATACCCTCTCTCTTTTACCTGTTAAAATAAAATTTATTAAATTTGACTTTATTGTATCTTTAGTTGTAAATGTAGTGTTTATACCAGTTGGACCATCAAATGGAACTGATACACCAATACCTGTACTAGGTTTGATATCTAAAACATCTATATTTCTAACTATATAAGGCATTATATTTTACCTGCGTCTTTCATTTTACCCATTAAACCTGAAAAATCTGGTACAGCATCAATTGATACTTGATTTATATCAGATGTTTTTTGGTTAGCTACCATTGCATCAACAGAATCTACTACTTTAGTAGGTGTGTTAGGCATATTACCTTGGAATCCTACAGCATCTTGTGATGACATCCCACCATTAAGGTTTCTCCAACCACCTTCAGTATGTGTTTGATTTAAAACATCTGCTAAAGCTCCTACTCCTTCAAACAAAGGTTGAGAAGGTTTTTGTGGTTCTACTATTTGTTGAGGTGTTTCCTCAATTAATTCAGATAACGAGTTGTTTTTTGTTTTTTGTTCTACAACGGGCTTCTGAACTATTTTAGTTTCAGTAATAGGGGTTTGCATAATTAAAGATAATTCTTCTTTAATTACACCTCTTACTTCCTCTCTAATTATTTTTCTAAAAGCTTCTAATTTCATGATTATAAATATTTATATTTTAAGTTTATCTCCTAAATGCTAGACGTAATGTTACTTCAACTTTAGAAGGTTCTGGGCCAATTTTTATTGTGTATTTATCTACTATAACAGGATCACTAATACCTGTTTGAACTTCGGTTTCAGTATACCCTGATCTTAATAATTTTCTAATCCACGCTGGTAGTGCTTGTTGTTCTACTTGTGTAAAGTAAGTTTCATATGGTGGTGGAGCAGGTCTTCTAGGAGGTCTATAGTTTAATGTTAATTGTTCCCATTCTATTAATGTAGACTCTCTTAAACCTTTATACCATTGTTCAGTTTTTTTCTTAACTTCATCAACTTTTATAGGATTAGGGTCAATAGTACTTAATACTTGTTCCTTTAATGTATTAAATAATTCTGTATCAGACAAGTTTTGTGAACTAGGAGATTTAAGAAGGTTATTTATTGTGTTTGGATCTATTGAAGTTAGTACTGAGAATGTGTTTTTTATGGCTTGCACCCTAGGATCATTATCTTGTTGCTCTTGTATTATATCACTTAATATAGTAGTAGTATCTATAAATCTACTATTAGATTCTTTATCTTGAGTGCTACTAGCACCTAATGTGTCTCCATCTCCCATATAAGGATCTTTAACAAAAGGACCTCCTCCTATTCTTGTTTCTATAGGTTCATTTGGATCAATAGGTTTACCTTCTATTTCATTCCCAGCTTGACCCGAAGATATATTACCAATAGATCTATTATTTGCTCCAGCTTTTAAATTATTAGTAAATATTGGGTTTGTACCTAAATCTTCTGCTAAGCTAACAGCGTCATTATCACTTATTTCGTTTGGTTCTTTATCAAGTGTATTTATTCCTATAATACCTTGATCTAATCTAACTTTTACTTTATATTTTAATTCATTAATTATGCCTGGTAAATCATCGGAGAAGGTTAAATTAGTAGCTGCTACTATGTTATTATTAGAATCTAAAGCTATACCTCTTCTTCTAAGAAGATCATCCTTATTTTTATCTATTGGTTTATCCTCTTGAATTTTTAAAGTAAAACCTAAAAATATTTCTTGGAAATTACCAAAAGCATCTTCGGGATCAGCTACATTTTGATTATCTAAGTATATATCATCTGCGGATTGGATTAAAGGACCATGTTTAGCAGCATCAAATTTATTAAAAGTATAATACTGAAGTCTACTTCTAAAGTCCTGTCCTAAGGTATCTTCAAATGAAACTCCTGTAGCTAACGAAGATAATTCTCCATAAAATAAAAGATTTCCATTTTCATCATAACCAAATACAGTATCAGGGAATATTAATAAATTACCATTTTCTAATCTTACAAATGTATTAGATCCTGTTCTATTAGATACTGCCGCTCCAAATTGCCCAAATTCAAATTTATCTAGACCTGGTATTCCTTCAATTAATTGTACATAAGATAAATAAGTATCTTTATTTGCTCTATCTATTTGTGATTGTAAATCATCCTGGGCTTGGTTAACTTTTCTACAACTTTCTAATTTAGCAGCAAGTTTAGCATTTTCTCTTAAAAATTGTTCTATATAGAATCTAACAAATGTTAATAACCCTATTGTTATATCAAATTCTTTTGCAATTTTAGTTAATAAATCAATAGCTCTACTAACAGCTTCTACTAATGTTTTTTTAGTATTAGTTGGGGCTTCAACTAATTTTATAGGAACAAATGGAGGTATTGGGATAGCTCCTATGAATATTGAAATAATTTTTAATATTACTCTTATTACTTTTAAAACTATTATTACTATTTTTATAACAGTATTAACAGTAATTATAAGAGCTAAAACAAAATCAATTGCTAGATTAAGTTCTTTAGCTCTTTTACTAATCCATTCAAAAATATTTGCTAAATCTTCATAGGGTATAAAATCCCTTAAAGCTCTATTTATATCTTCAATTTCATTTTTAAATTTTTCTTGTACGGCAAATTTTATATTAGTAAAAGGAAGGATTTGTCTATAAGCTTCTCTCAGTTTTCTTGATTTAGAAATTGCTTCTTCAACTGTTATTCCAGTAGATAGTACTCCCCCTACAGTTTGAATAGTATCAGTAGGTCTAGAAGTTCTTTTGTTAATATCTTCTATTTCATCTGATATATCTTTTATTGCTTTTTTAAATTTAGACACACCTTTTATACTAGATGGAATTCTTTGTACAATATTGTTTAAAGTTATAAAATCAAGGCCTCTTAAGTCATTTGATATATTAACTAAATCTCCACCTATATCTTTAACATCCGCAGCAAGTTTTTTTTCACCTGATATTATAAAATTTTGGTATGTTGCTAAAATAGGTTCTCCATTATCTGCTAAAAGAGGATTACCTTTATTATCTCTTTTGTATGGAGGTTTTTGTGGGTTTATACTTTCTACAGCTATAACATATCTAGTACCTATTACTACTTCTGTATTTTCATCAACATAAGGACTAGAATTAATTATTGGTCCTCTCATTGTAGCACCAATTTTAGGATCATCTGTTTGTGTTATAGTAAGATAAGTACCATTAGCAAGTTTATCTTTGTCTCTATTTAAATTAGCTCTACCTGTAGGGTTCTCTGGGTCTATTGATTTAATATTAGAGAGATTACTTGATAAGGTAGCTAATACAATATTACCTCTTTGAAATGGGAGGGATTCTATTTCTTGTGATAAAATGTCAAAGGTAGTAGTTGCCTTTATTTCAAAACCACCTTCTATAAGTGAAGAACCTCTAAAAGTACCTACTATTTTATCTATAAATTCTTGTGCTTCTCCAAGGATATTTGCTACAGGGCTATCAGCTGGGAATACTTGTGATGCAACAAATTGAAGTGGATTACATAGATCATATGAATTAAGTACTTGGAGAGTTCTAGTAGTATTAAGTAATGAAGGGTTTGAGCCAATGTTTCTAATACTGGCCATTAATTTTTTTCTTTCTGAACTTTTTCTGAAATCTACGGGTGTTATTTGTTGGCCTTGTTTTAAAAGTTCAGCATCAGGTCTACCAAACACTATGACATTACATACATTTTGTAAACCTTTATTAAATTTACTTAAAGAATTATAAGCATTCTCTAATATCTTTTTTGGTTCACTAGCGTTTCCTTTACCTAAATCAGCACTAATATTAATTGCTCCACCGAATGCCATAATTATTGAATTTTTACTTTTTCAGATAACGTTTCAACTAATAATTCATCTAGAGCTACTGCGGAGGCTAGTAAAGCATCACCAGCTCTGTTTACAGATGCTATATCAACATTATTTGAATCTGTAGCTGCTTGTAATTGAGGACATACCTGTGTGGTTAATACTAATAAAAATTGTTGTATTATAGTTAGTAGAACATCACCTTTTACTGCAGGGTGAATAGCTTCTAATCCTAAATCTATTTGTGGGGAGTTTATTATTGTTTTTCCACCACTATCTACATTAAAAGTGCCATTAGTTGATATACCTATTGCTTTATCTGCAATTATAAAAGCAGAATCATTTTTAGCATTTAATATTACTCTATCAGAATCAATTATAATTTGTTTTCCTCTATAAGGGAACTCGGGTTTATAACCAGTACTACCAGGTGCCTTATTAGAAGATAAAGTTTCTCTACGGGTTGGATTTTTATCTGTATTGTAGCTTGGGATTTCACTAGTATCAAAGCCAGCTGCTTCCATCTCAGGTATTCCCTGATTTTCCAGCTCTTTCATCATTTTTTTTGCTCTTGAAATTTTTCCCATATTATTAAAATTCTTCCCCTCTTACTCTATATTCATCATTAATTTGTTGTCTTTGTTTTTCAATATTAGATCTAGTTCTTGCATCTTCACCCGATCTATTTAATTCACTTATTTTATCTAGTTCTTCATTAAATTTTTCTTTATATTTTTGTCTAAATAATTCTTCAGTACTTAAATCAGGTTCCTGATTAATAGAATCAATAGGATTATCTATATCATCTAAGTCTTTAGGTGATGCATCAGGGTCTACTATATCTACCTCTTGAAGAAGTTTTGTAGTATTTGATTCAGGTACACCATCAATCTGAAAAGAGCCACGTTTAAATGAACCATATAATATAGGGATAGTTTGTCCTGATGTTAAGTAAATAGATGAATCATCGTTTTGAATATCTTCATAGATAGGAAACCAATTATTAAAATCTAAATCTAATTGTGATTGGCCATTTCTTAAAATTGTAATAGGTTTTCCATTTATCCCTACTGAGCTCCAAGGACTTTCTACATCTTTATTTTCTGAGGGTTGTTTTGCTGTTGAACCAAATCTAAGTGAATTTCCAAATCTTCCTTCTATTATAACATCTCCCTCATTTGGAAATAAATTTCTTATACCTGATTTTTCTTCAAAAGTGTTTCCGGGTTTAGGTTCTACTACTTGATTATCTTTATTATTTGAAATTCCTTTTTCTACATCAGTAAGAGGTACAGTGTCAGTATTTTTACTAGTAGATGAATTTGAAGGGAGCATGTTTAAATGACTCCTTCCCCAAATAGAAATAGCATTCATATAATAAAAATCTATAGCATCACTATTTTCCTCTAAAGCTATATTTCTAGAGGGACCAGACATTATAAAAACTATTTCATTAATTAAAGGAACCTTTCTAACATTATTATCAAGGGGAAAGGCTACAGGTCCTTGTGGAAAATTTTCTTTAGAGGTACTATTACCTAATAATTCAAATTTAATAGCTCCAATATTTGCAAATTCACCTGTAGTTTGGAATATAGATGAACCATTAGTAGATGTAACTAAAGATATATCTATAACTCTAGCAGGTAGTAATCCTCCATTTTGTATTACAGATATCGGATTACTATTAGGTACAAATGCAGAGTTCCCTATAGTGGGAAATTGACTATTAACTGGCATGTTTGGCCTCTTCTAATTTAGGTACTTCTATTTTATTATCTAATTCTTGAAGAGAACTAAAGAGCATTTCTTTATCCTCATCTGTTAAAAGTTCTTCTGAATCAACAGCTTTGCTATTCATTGCTCTTTGGACAATACCTGCCATTTTAATTAGAGCATCATCATTCTTAATAGCTAATTCCATATATTCTTTAATTAAAGGAACAATCATTGTTGCTTCACCAGGTGAAGTAATTAATGGTTTTAAACCTTCTATTAAAGAACGAAGTTGTACTTCTTTGTCTTTTTGGTTTGTATGTATTTCTTTTAAAAGATCGGCAAAGTTTTTCTTTCCGAATAATTTTATACTTGAAAAATCCATAATTTATTCTTTGGATATAAATATGGATATATAGAAGAGTTAGAATTTCATACTAACATACCCGTGCTCACTGTACTGGTTCATTAATTTAAGATAAATTTTCTTCATCTTTTTAATTACTTTAGTGATTTGTGGTGTTTGTTGGTCTGTCATTTCACGTATATAAATATATATTGCCTTTTTATTAAATAATTGAATATTTTCTCTTTTACGAAATAATTCTAATACAGCATCCGCTGTTTTAGCATCTTCAGGTTTTGGAAAATGGTCAAATAAGTATAAATCAAAATATTTAAGTAAGAATCCTATAAATTCTGATGCTCTATCTAAAGGTTCATCAGGTGAAGTATTGTTAACTAAATCTATTACTATAGATTGATCATTATCAATTGCATCTACATCTGTTTTTTGTTTTAATTTTTTATAATTATTATTATTATAAAGTATTAAATATCTTTTTGCTATAGTACCAAAATAAGAAAATGCTTTACCTTTTTCTTGTTTATATAAGTGAAGTTTTTCAAGTAAAAAGGTTATTACTTCGTGTTGAAGGTGTTGAATTGTATCTACTTCTGTATAATAAAATTTAAAAGTATGAATAATGTTTTCTGTTAACTTAAAAAAAGCATATTTTATACGTGCATTATATATAGCATTACGTTTATCCTGATCCGTTTCATTAACGTATTCAATAATAGCTTCTTCAGTATCAGCAGTAAAGTATTGGTTTTTGGTCTTTGGTTTTCTTCTTCTTAAAGTACCCTTTTTGGTATATTGGGGTCCTTCATCTTTTTGAGGTACAGTTAGAATTTTTCCCTCAAGAGATTCGTCTAGCGGTGCAATCATTTATTTATGGTTGATGTTGTACTCGTTAATTAAGTCTTGAATCTCTTTTATTCCTTTAAAAAACCATCCTATCTCATCATCAGATTGGAAGATTTGCTTTGAATCTATTTCTTTAATTTTTTTATTTGACTCCGACATTATAGTAGATATAGTTTGAATATACTCATTTTGAGTATTAATTATATCTTCTTGTTTTTCATTTTTCTTTAGCAAATTCCAAATTATATAGGAAATAGTTCCAAAAACTAATATTCCAACATTAATTAATATTACTATAGTAGTTGTTGTCATTAGAGATTTTTAACTAAATTCATTAAATTATCGTTATCAGAACCTATTTTACCTAAGTTAGAATTAACTCGGTCTTGTTTTGTTGTTTTGGTTTTTGGTTTTGGTTGATCACCAAAAGTATCTAACCATTCTCTTTCAAATTCAATCCTAGCGGCCATAAGGTCAGCTTGATGAATAATAAAGGGAAGTGAAGTACGAGGTTTTGTTTCTGGCATGAAACCTTTTAAATAAGGTTCATTTGCCTGATCGTATAGACCATCGTGGGTTTTAATTGTGATGAATTCATTAGTAGATAATTGAATTCCTGCTTGTTGTAATAAGAATAAACCCCTGTCTGGGACCGTCATATATTCATTATTAGTGTTAAAGGTGTACATTTCACCTAAATTTTTCTTTCTCCATTCATCCTTAGATGGTAAAACGGCAACATGTTCTAATGTACCAATCTTACCTAAATCATGGTTTAAAGCGGAAACAAATAATTCCTCCTCTGTGTAGGTATCTTTTGTTCCCATTTCCTGCCACACCTTATGAACCTTAAAGGCAGCAGTAATCACACGTATAACGTGATCTACATAACCCCCTGGGAAACAGTTGTGATACGCTTTTTTATGAGAAGCAGGTAATAAAGCAATTCTTTCGTCTAGTTTATTATAAAAATCTAGAAACTGTTGTTTACGTTCACCCTCAACATATTTTTCAATACCATTCAAAAGAACGTCGTAATTGCTTTTTATTTGCTCCGCTGTTAAAACCATTTATTGTTGTGTTTCGTTATTTAGATAAGTTTGAGTTTGATCAATAATTTCTTTTATATTGTCAATCGTTTGGTTA
>Ga0070746_10001085_pt1 | contig 16329 bp, 30 predicted proteins | sample VirMetDEL_Mar_21_FD_77016 | JGI IMG/M metagenome (GOLD analysis project Ga0070746, IMG submission 77016) | Aqueous microbial communities from the Delaware River and Bay under freshwater to marine salinity gradient to study organic matter... | ecosystem: Environmental > Aquatic > Marine >... | reverse complement strand
GTCCCAGCGCACGTGCTCTATTATTGTTGAACCCCCTACCCTTAATTGTCTGATGCTCAGACACTTAGCCCCTCATATCTGTCATACTGTCAGCCCTGTCACGTTGTCACTGTCATACTGTCATACTGACACATTGTCACCCTGTCACCTGACACATTGTCACCCTGTCACCTGACAAGCTGTCACCCTTTCACCTGACACATTGTCAGGCCGCGATAGGGGGTAAGTGTACGTTGTACCCTAACTAAATCGGGCACCGTTTTTTGTTGGTATTGTTATGCTAATACGAGGCGAAATATCAATACAATTTTACCAGTAACGCACCCCCAAACAGACCCCCATTCGACCCCCTAAATCGACCCCATTTTACCCCCCATTTTAGCCCCCATTTTAGCCCCGTTTTGAGCCCTATTTGCCCCCCATCTGACCCCTATATACGTACCAGAGGCCGCCAAAAACACCCCCCAAACACCCCCATTTTAGCCCCCTTTTTAGGGGTGTCCATTGGACACACCCGCCTCGGAAACCCTTGCTATAGTTGAAAAGCGCTAATTTTCAGGTACACGATGTTAAAACCGTACTTTTGCTAACTCCCACAGTATCAGCACTTTAGAGCGATTTAGTGACCTACATCACCAAATTCGGCCATTTTTGGGGGTGAGGCATATACGACCTTTTTTTTTAACGGCCAGCAGAAAACTGTTAAAATTCATAATCCCCAGTGTTTACTGGTGTTTCCGGAGGGGTAAATTTACTATGCATGCATAGCATTTTGTGCCTTACGCTCTGAATCCCTTTGCTGGCGCGGGTTTCCGGCGTTTCGACGCTATTTTGCCACCAGTACGGCCACCGTCACCCCGATTCTGGACAAATCTACCCGAAATTGGCATTTTTTTACACTTTTCGTAACTGCTTAAGCCTCAGCACTTTAGCTCACACGCTTCCCCCCCATACGTATTATACTAAGGGGGCTGAGGTGACCCCCTCGAAATTTTTTTCGGGTGTCCGCGTCGAACGTAAGGGTTTATACACGTACATAGCGGTGTCAAACAAACGCACCCAACGGGGTGGCAAAGCGACACCAACACCGACGAGGCAAATAGCTAAGCGGCCGGGAGCAGCACCGGATAAACAAAAGCTGTGCACCCTGTGCGTTGGGTTAACCCCCTGATATGGTTTGTTAGTTGTAGCGACTAACAGTAAACACTAAGCAGATTTTAAAACAAATCGAAATGAGTTCAACCCCTGAACCCGTCACCGTAGCAGAATGAGCCACGAGGGTCGTTTAATCGACGTACGTAGGCATCCAACTTTGCGGAGCACGACGGAAACAGTACGGGGAGCGACTCGATGGCCTTACACCGGGGCTTGGCATTGCGGCCACACGCTGAGCGAGACAGCACCCCCGGCAAACATTAAAAACAACAGATTATGATTGTCGAAACATTCAACCCTACCATCGTAGCCTGCGGCGCTGCGGCATTCGCAGCGATATCTTACATTCTCACCATCCTAACCAACGACTGATGCAGAGCCTTTTCACCGATGCAGAACGCGCAGCAATGCGCGACGAACTGACCTATTCGAAGCCCACACACGGCTTCCACGATTCAATTGATTACACTAACTCCAACCGCTACGGCACTAACGCCAACGGCACTAAATTCGAAGTAAAATGACCGCACACGAACAAGCAATCCAGACGGTACGAGTACAAGGCTCGCAATCGTACTTTGCCCTCAACACGCTAACCAACAAAGAGTTGGTGAACGCTATGAGGCACGCACCAATGAACACACCAATCGAGAACGAGGCCATTCAGGAGGAGATTCTCGCAAGAATGGCACGATAGTTGCCACAAGGGTAGACGGTCTACGTCCCGGTTCGACTCCGGGATGCCCTCAAGAATTCAAACCTTAATTTCAACAAAATGAACAAGATTATTCAAACCCTCAACAAGCAGCTCGAGGAGCTCGCCCGAGAAACCGTAGTTGACACCTTGCAAGAATGCCCGATTGATGAACTTAAAGAAGCCCTCGAGGACGGACAGGCAGGCGAGTACATCGACGACCTCATCAACTCAAACAACTGCTACTTCGAAGCGTTCTACTACTTCGATACCTACTATGGCGAAACCGCAGGACGCGGCGACAGCGGCGAAGTCAGCGAAGCTATCCGCGACGCTATAGATGACGAGTTTGGCGATTACCTCTATGAGGACTCCGACGAGCTGAAGACGCTCGAGGGTGTGCAGCGTGCCAACTGGTTTGTGAACCTCTATGCCGAAGCGATGGCAACAAGCGTGCTGCCCTACGATTACGAGGCTTGCTTGCTCGAGGCCATCAAGAATATCGAGGCATAAACAAATCATAAGGGTAGACGGTCTACGGTCGGGTTCGAGTCCCGGCTGCCCTCCAAAAATCAAAAGCTATGAACAGAAACATTTCCATCATCCAATCGACCGGCGAGCCTGCTAAAAACTTGCACGGTTCGTGCGCAGTCCTTGCGTTGTCAAACATCATCGGTATGAGCTACGAACAGGCGACAGCGTGGACGGTAAAGAATCGCCTCGCATACAAGGTCGTAAAACAAGACGGCATCGAGCACGTGGCCGGGACATCGTTCTACCAAGGCGAGGGCTACCGCAGCTACAAAAAGTTGCGCCCGAATTGCGAGATAACGAGATACCTCAAGCCTTTCGGCTACGACTACTACGTGAGCAAGGCAGGCCAAGACGGTCGCCCCACCATCGAGGAGAATCTCAAGGGAGCACAAGCGGACAAGTTCGCGAAGAACATCAAAATCTCCACCTTTATAAAGAATAACCCACGCGGACGATTCTTAATCCTGACACGTGACCACGCTCTCGCCCTAATTAACGGCGTTCTCTACAACAACAACAACGAGAACGGACTATACACAAACCAAATCGTAAAATATACCGTAAAATTCTGAGTAATGCAAGACCTTATCAATAACGTCTATGAACTGAGCGCCGCGCTCGGTCTCGACATCATCCCAACGACCGAAGAACTGCAGGCTTAATCGACCTGCTCCCCTAATAGTAGAACCCCTTAATACTTTTCAAAAATGAACGACTTTTTCAAAACTAACACCACCGACACCATCAACGTAAACGGAAACCCACTGACCGCGATGGATATTGCAAAAATCGCAGGGCTTGGTAACTCCCGGATTGCTTGGTGCGGCTCTGACACCTACATCAGCGCGAACAAGATTTCCAACACGCTCGCCGACTTCTTTACCGATAATGATGCCGACCGCGAACAGTTGGCCGACGACTTGTTTATGACCGTGTCGTGGAGTTATAACGGCAAGAACGAGAGATTTGAAGAGCAGAGCGCTAAGGTTATGCGGGACGCGCAAAGCATCATCCTCGATTGGGCTACTGCTCGACTCTACACTTGCCTTAAGAAAGGGGTTGTTAGTGAGTCCCGGTTCATCAACCTCGACAAACTTGAGGCTATGCTTGATGTCAAACTTGGCGATTCAGTTCGCGAGCGCCTCAGCTATGTTGAGGTGCAAAAAGATGTAGACGGGGATTGGGTGTTCGATAGCGCAACCGGTCGCAGCTACCGCGAAAACGCAACCGTAGGCATTCTTACCGAGATTGCCGACGCGGTCAACCTTGTCGAGTCCGCAACTAAGGAGGCTCTGCACTTCGTGCGACGAGGCGTTACCGACTTCGAAGAAATCTGCAACGAAAGCTACGCGCTCAACATCGACCGTATGCCTGCCGGCGATATCGAAGACATCAAGCAGGCCATCGCCGACTCCGGCGTGACTCCCCAAGAATACACGGCGTACTTTTCGCAGTCGTACAACGAGTGCCAAATCGCAATGAGCGAGTCAGTGAAGGGTCGTTGGGACTACAACGAGGGATGCGAACTCAAGACCTTCGCGACATACGCCGAAGCTGACGAGTTCCGCGAAGATTTCGCCAAGTCCTACGGCGTTCAAAAGAAGCGAGTCAAACTAACGAAGGAGCTTCAGGCACATCAAGCCCACCTCGATGACCTCAAGTCACAACTCGAGGCTTTAAACGCCTAACGCGATGCAACAATTCCTTCCACTCATCGAGGCCATCGTGGTCATCGTGGCGCTCGGCTCTGCCGCCATTATAGTAGAGACCCTTATCTCAATCTTTAAATCCTTCACAAAATGATTCTCATCCAAGACAACGACGAGGCGCGTGACCTCGCCATTCAAATCGTAGAAACGCTGCTCGATGAATGCCCGCACCTGCTATCGGCGCAAGCCCAAGAGTACAACGGCAACTTCACCGACGGCACGTTTGAACTGCAGGACACTATCCACGACTTTATCAACTCTAAAATTCAGAACGTATGAACGACAAAAACATCACCAAGATTCAGAACCTGCTGACCACCTGCCTCGACTGTGCAGGTGTCGAGCCTGAGCAGACCATCGCGCCCGTCATCAAGAAGAGCCCGGCAGGAATCAGCTACTACGTTGACCTCTGCATAGAGGACTACAACGAAGAGCAGCTTGCCTACTTCGTTGGCTTCCTGACCGAACAAATCGGATTCAAGAACATTTGGTTTGACACATACCCATCAAGCGGGCGCGTTGACTTCGAATTAATCGTGCCGCTCGAAAGTTTGGCACGGTGATTGCAATACACTGCCCGAGTTCTTTGACGTACTAACCACAGCAAGCCGCCCGCCGGGGGCGCAAGAGCGGTTCGACTCCGCTGCTTGCTCAAAATGGCCTACTGCCGCGTGCCACACTATGTAGACGTACATAGTGGCCGGGAGGATGCACACGAGGTTCGAGTCCTCGGTAGGTCACTAATTCAAATCTTTTAAACCCAAACACTATGGACAACATCTCAACGTGCAAAATCACCCCGCGCCTCGCACAGGCGCAAGCCAAGAACACTTGCCTACAAATCGAGCGACTCATCCAAGCGTGCGGCATCAGCAAGGACGACTACACCGAAGTAGTGTGGCAAGAGCTCAAGGGCTCGTTGTACTTCGACTTCCAAGTTTACGACCTCACGCCTGAGTTGCAGTTCCAACTCGGCGCTTTCCTCGGCGGTGCATTCGGCGCTGCTTCAATTAACACAATGGCCTTCTATTGCAGTACCAACAAGTACCGAGGCCTTATCCGCTACGAAATCCAAACCACTATCAAAAATGCCAAGTAATATCAAGATGCCTCCGGGCGAATGGTTCGTGCCCTCAGGGTACGCCCTTCACAATTTCATCACCAAAGCAATCAAGCGCGGTGACGGCGTGTTCAATCACCTCGCTATCAACCCTGACGGCGAAACCTTTATAGTAGGAACATACTTCGACCTGCCGAGCCCACAACGCACCGGCACTCTTTACCAACAAGACACCTATGCCAAGCAAAAAGCGTGGGAGTTTATGTCAAACCACAAACTCAGCTAATGTGAAAAATCCCGAAACACAAATCGGCGGCAGCCACTACAACAAAATGCAGATTCAGCCCGTAACATTCATAATGGCCAACGGCCTCAGCTATGCCCAAGGCAACGTCATCAAGTACGTCTGCCGCTACGCTGACAAGAACGGCATCGAAGACCTGCAGAAGGCCAAGCAGTACATTGACTTTATGATTAACGCCCTGCTCGATGACTGACTACGACAAGAACGAACTCGCGTTCCTTGCCTCGCGCAACGAACTCGAGCGCAAGTTCCACGAGATACGGGACTTCCTGCAGACCACATCGCCTGACAAGATTGGCAAGCAGCGCTATCAGAATCTATTCACCATCGCGGGACTCGGCCTCACGCTCATACTCGAGAACAAGTTGATGTTCGACGAGATTGAGAAGCTACGCAAGCAAGCGCGGCGTGACGTTGCCGAGAACCTTGAACTAATCAGACAAGTCAATGCCCTCCAAGCAAGAATTAATGGCCAAGTGGCCGAAGACAATGCCCAAATGGAATGAGAAGTTCCCCTGCCCGACAAGCATCACGCTGTACAAGAGCGCGGTTGCAATGAGGCAAATCAAGAAGGACTTCCCCATTCCTCCCTTCCCAAACTTCAAACAAATATTTAAAGATTACAAAGATGCCCAAACTAAATGAACTAATTGGCGTGAACGAACGCGCCTCAGGATACGTCACCTTCAGCTTCGATATTTACATCGACAATGTTCCTGTTGAGGATGAGCAAATCTTATACGCAGACCTAATGAAGCTATTTAGCAAATGGCTGTCGGTTATGGAAACCCTGCTTCCCGAGCACTCACTCCTAAACAAGCGATGCGAGCTTCATATGGAAGACGTAGACGTCACCTATGAAGATGACTATGACCGACTCGGTTCAATTGACTGTGACCTATAAACCCAACAATATGACACAAGAACAACGAGAAGCCCTCAAGGTTGTCGAATCCGACATTCTCTTCGAGGCTAACGCCGAAGCGTATGACGAGTACATAGAAGTTGAGGGCACTACCATGGCCCGACTACCGGGTGGCGACATCGTGGCAATCGATACCGGGCAATACGTGCTCGGCTACCGATACGCTGAGGACGGCACGTTGGTTTGCACCCTGTTTACCGACTACGGTTTCTGCAAGAGCGAGTGCTCGTACGCAGAAATCGACCCCCAAGGAAATATCGAACTTTACTAATCAAGAAAATGAAAGAAACAGAATACAACCAAGCTGAGGTAAAACAGTACCACGACTACCAAGACAACCGAGCACAGGCGCAACACCTGCTTTCCAAGCTCAAAGCCAAGGAGGCCGAGGGTATGGGTATCACCAAGGTGTTCTGGAAGGACGGACAGCCTACTTTAGTAGAGTGTAGCTCCCGCCTGTACTGGGAAGGGCAGCTCAAGAAGCGAGGCTTCACTGGACGGCCTGAGTACCCCGCCTTGCCAGCCACCGAATCTCACGCTCGTCAACCGGCCACGTGGGAGGCAAAGCGTGATGCCAAGAATCGAAAAACATACACGCTTGAAGAAACGCAGACAATGAACTTCAAGACCAGCGGTCACCTCCCCGCTCACTACTACATGGACGAGAGTGCACTGGAGGCTTATGTAGAATCCTTAACCAAAGAAAAATGAATCATACTGACGAACGACTAATGGTGCTGACGGTTAGCTACGAGGATGTAGTTAAGCCAATGGAGCAATCAAGAAGCAACAAGGTGGAGTCCGCAGAGGTCAAGAGCATCTTGGAAGTTATCGAAGCCATGTTGCTTGATAAAGACCCTACCGCCTGCTTCTTCAACGTAGAGTATCAAGAAGACCAACATTTCAGAAGCGGGGTGTGCGACATCTATGACGTTGCCAAGAACGACATCGTATTAATCAACATCTATTACACATGAGCGAACAAGAAAAAGAGCAGTATATGCGAGTGCTATGGGCCAAGGTTCTTGCTTGGGAGGCTATCCAACAAGGACGAAAGCTGACCGGTATCGAGAAGATTATGGCCATCTCTCAGTGCAGCGAATTTGACTGCAAGGTTAACCTCGGATGGCCTGACCCAAGTCTCAAAGAAATGTAATAAATTTCTTGCATTTGTCAGGAATAACCCTTATAATAAAAATACGTCACCACTAAAAACAATCACCATGGACAACCAAGAAGCAAGGTTGGGCGCTCTCGCAATTCTATGCGTTACCTTAATCGCCCTATTCATGATGACGCTAACGACAGTCTTTGGGCAACAGATAGTGCCCGGGCCGTTCGGCACCTATCAAATAGTACAACCCATTAAATACAAAAGCCATGTAAACACACACCCCGCTGACGGTTGGATTGAAGCCAACCCCGATGCTAACACAGTATCCAACTACAAGTTGGGTCAAACAGTCAAGAATGAGTTCAACCCCTTTAAACAATTAACAGAAAACATGAATGCAGATGAAAAGGCTAGGTTCAAACAGTTGGCCGAACAATACAATCTGGCACCAACCGATTTTTGGAAGTCCCCACAGGGTTTCGTTATTATCTCGCGCAGAGGTATTGAAAAAATCCAGAGCGGCCTCGGTGCTACTATTAGCTACGACGTTGTACCTGAGTTCTCTGACCTGTCTATACCTCAGTATGTCATTAAGGCTACCGGTAAGATTCGTTCGAAGACTACAGGTACGCACCGCAGTAAGGATGGCGGACATGAATTTCCTGTATCACAAACGGTGGAACGTGTAGTCGAAACATTCGGCGAAGCGAATCCCAAGAATTGCCGTGGAGGAGCGCAAGCGTACATGGTGGCTATGAGCGAAAAACGCGCCATGGCACGCTGTATCCTTAAGCTCAGTGATTTTTACATGCTAAACGTCTTTTCGGAAGACGAGATTGATGAGTGATTGGGAAGAGCTGTTAGATGGCAAGCCCAAGTTCAATGCGTGGCAAGAGCAGACCTACCTTCTTTACCTGCTCGCAAACTCTACGCTTAATGAATACGAGCGCGACATAATGTCCGACGCCATCATCGACCCCGACCTCACCCCTGAGTACGCAAGGGAAATAGCTGATTGCCTCAGAATCAATCAGCTGCACTTCTCAAACATTCCTAATCCGTCTCAAACCCAAATATCAAGGTTTGTAGACCTCATCTCAAAAAACCTAAAGTAATGAATATTCCTAAAAGTGTTTCCATCTCTATTGACCTCAACAAGATTGACGAGCAATACATCATCCAAGGAAAGAACGGCGCACGGTATGTGGACCTCAAGCTAGTGAACAGCCCCGACAACCAATACGGAAGTGACTACTTCGTTTCTCAGGGACTGCCCAAGAGCGTCCGAGACGAAATCAAAGCCAATGGCGGCGAATACCCCAAGACACCAATCGTGGGCAACGGTAACGCTTGGCAGATTATGGAAGGCCGGTTGAACTCCAACAAGAACAATTCTGTTGTCGAGACTAAGCAGGAGGAGTCAAACGACATGCCGTTCTAATGTTGTCGCCAATCGACGTTATGCTCAACTTGCGGCACAAGTTTGAGGTTATACTCGATGTGGATAGCGGGGATGGGGCTTGCGCCCTGTCCCTGCTTGACAACGCTATCGAGTCAGCAAAAGACACATTACAACATTACGGAGAGCCGCCGCCCGTAATATTTAACTTAAACGAGGCCATCGAGAAGGTGACGGAAGAGCACTTCTCCAAGCTGAACTTTGACGAGGTGCACGACCTTGCCGTGCAGATGTTGGAGGACAGGATAGCTCAGCTAACACTACAATTAGAGCATGCAAAAGATAATCGAACAGATTCAGAGGGTTGACTCCGACGTATGGGAATCGCTTATCGGCGACCCTGAGAAGAGCATACCCTCTAAGACTCAGCCCGCAGCGGTAGGCGCCGTGATAAACTGGGCATCCAAGCAGGTTGAGTCACCAATCATTTTGATTGGGCAAGAGGTGCATATATGGAACGGCAAGTATTACGAGCGCGGTTCTATTTACGACATCTTAGAGTGCGCTCTTCGCGTCCTAAACCTACCTGTGGCCAGCGCTATTGATGCAGACTTCATACGCAACGTGGAGAAAGCGTTAAGTGTAGCCTCTGACCGGTACGCCCTCGACATCGATATGAACCCCAAGGGAATCAACTTCGCCGATGGCGTTCTGTTCATGAACCAAACCTCAGTAGACTTCAAGGCGGGCCACAGCCATAAGAACGTATTTACCTACTGCCTTCCGTTTAACTACTTGGGAGAGCGAGGTGAGTCCAAGGTGTGGTCTAAGTTCATAAATCAAATCGTCCCCGACGAGGAGCTGCGTAATTACATCATGGCCTCATTTGCTAACGCCATCGCTTGCGACCCTATGCGGGCTCAGCGAATGCTTCTTCTTATGGGCGTGGGCGCTAGCGGCAAGTCGACATTGATTGACGCGGTGGTGTCAACCATCGGTAGCCGAAACGCTTGCCGTGTGGATGACCTTCGTAACCTCACCAAGGACGACAGCCGATACCGCATCGACCTCGCTAAGAACATCCTGTGTATCTGTGGCGACGCATCGGGCAATATCGGTAACAAGGACGTGCTCAAGCAAATCATTTCCAAGGAGGAGATTAGCGGTCGCAGACTGTATAAGGAGATTGAGTACTTCTATCCCCGTGCTAGCCTGCTCGTTGCCTCCAACGAGATTGGCTTTACCCACGCGCTCGGTGACTCGGGCATCAGTCGTCGTATCGACATCATTCAGTTCAACAACCCTGTGGCTGAGAAGGACCGTGACCCGTTCATTGGAGAGAAGCTGGCAGCGCCTGCTGAGCAGAGGGAGATGATACTCGACATGATTGACGCTATCATAGATATGCAGAACAATCACGGGAAGATGGTTCGCCCTGACTCTCTGGCTAAGGCGCTAACCGACCTCATGTATGATGGCGATTCATTCCTTGCGTTCATGGGGTGGTGCGGGCTCGAAGCTGATGGTGAGACGTCGGAAGATGAGAACACCGAGTGGCTGCACCAATCCGCTTTGCGCGACGCCTACAATAGATTCAGCGGCGAATACGGCAACGCCACGTTAGGCATGAAAGGCCTTAAGGGTAAGTGCCGAGTGCACGGTTGCTCTATGAAGTCGGCAAGCGGTCGTTCCCACAACTTCAAGTTTAAGGTCGTAGACAACGACTTGTTTAGTAAAAACTTTTACATTAGAGCAGAATGAAACTAGAACAAAGATACCATAACACTCGCCTGCTTTCGCTGAGTGAGGTGTGGCAGCTAGCAAGCGACCTCAAGGCTGAGTGCGTAGAGGCCAACTACCCTCATAACAACTTGGTGGCTTGGTACCTTCGCAACAAATGCTACCTTCCTTTCTCTCTTATCGCAGAGTTGTGTGACTATTCAAGTAGCGACAAAGCCTCCCGTGCTGTAAAGGATGTGATGGACTCAAGCCAGCTCGTGTCCATGAGTTCTGAGTACATGGAGCTAATCGAGCTGTTTGACTGCCTCTCTTCTGAATTCTACAACCTAGGTGGCAACACGCTGCTAGAGCGAAGCCCCGATGAGTTTAAGACCTGCATGCTGCTGGAGGCAGCCGAGTTCGTGGGGTACAAAGACAACCGACGAAACGGCCAATGGTTCGAGCCTACACCCAAGCACTCTTCCCTCGCTACCTACATGGAGATAAAGAGGATGGAGGAGATGGGCTGCAGCTGTGAGGACATACTATCCAATTTTACATTCAAATCAAACAAATGAGTCTATATTCAGTTTTCATGGAACGCATCCTCGAGCTGTTCGCCGAGGGCAAGTCCAAGGCAGAGATAGCTAGGATTCTAAAGAAGGAGTACGAGCTGCCTCAATCAGAAGAGACCCTGCGCCGGGGTATATCAAACCAATTAAGCTCCTTGCCAGAGGAGACCGACCATTCTGCAATCGAGGCCTTCGCTAACAAGCACGGCATCGACATCGGGGATATTGCGTCTTACTGGCTTAAGGATGACAGCGGCATAAGTGTTAACGTAAAAACCAATAAAAATGAAATCACTTGGGAGAAAGTACGGGAAGAGATGCTTACTACTCTTGCATCTTATCGTCCGAATTTCGAGTATATACAGTACGACAAGTGTGTGGATGGCCACTGCTTGGTTATCGACCCGGCAGATGTTCACATCGGCAAGCTCGCGGATTCATTCGAGACCGGTAGCGATTATGATTCACAGATTGCGGTTAAGCGCGTTAAGGAAGGCATTCGTGGAATCTTGCAAAAGGCGAGCGGGTTCGAGATAGAGCAGATTGTTTTTGTGGGGGGTAACGACATCCTTCACATTGACAGCCCTGCTAGGAAGACTACGAGCGGCACACCGCAAGACACTGACGGTATGTGGTTTCGCAACTTCAAGATAGCTCAGAAGCTGTACATCGACCTCATCGGAAGCCTGCTTAAGATAGCACCTGTACACTTCGTGTTCAACCCCTCAAACCACGACTACACGCATGGCTTCTTCTTGTCTGACATGATTTGCAACTACTTTGAAAACCACAAGGGTTTTACTCGCGACGCAGACTTGCGGCACAGGAAGTACTATGTTTATGGCAACAACCTCATTGGCACCACGCACGGCGATGGCGCAAAGAATCAGGACTTGCCGCTGCTGATGGCTACGGAAGCCCCACAGGAGTGGGCGCGGACGAAGCACCGCTACATCTACACGCACCACGTGCACCACAAGATGAGCAAGGACTTCCAAGGTGTTACGCTTGAGAGCTTGCGCTCGCCTAGTGGCACAGACTCGTGGCACCACAGAAACGGATACCAACATGCCCCCAAGGCCGTGGAGGGATTTATTCACCACCCCGAGCACGGTCAGGTAGCTCGGATAACACACAACTTTTAAGATGATAGAATTTAAGTGCAAGGAATGCGACCACTTACAGACAAGGACAGATACCACTATAAAAGTCATAGACGGAGAACTTCGAATGACTGGAGATACTTGCGAGAAGTGCGGAGGAAGATGCGAACACGCAAACCCAAAGAAGGGTGTGCCCGGGATGTCGTTCACCGACTCGGGGACCGGAAAGAAGAGGGTATTATGAACAACGCTAAAACAAAAGAAATGGAAACACAAGTTAAAACACCGTGGGGCGAAGTCGGCTACCCCGTATACAAGCGAACCTACTCGCGACCGACAGAGGCCGGGAAGACAGAAGAGTGGCCCGAAACGGTCGAGCGCGTAATTGACGCCTGTCGAGACCAGCTAAACGTGGGCTTCTCTCAGTTCGAAGAGGGCGAGCTGCGAAAGAATATGCTTAACCTCAAAGGCACCGTTGCAGGCCGATTCCTGTGGCAACTCGGAACCAAAACGGTAGACAAGTTAGGACTGCCGTCCCTCCAGAACTGCGCATTCGTAGTGGTGGATGACCCTATCCGCCCGTTTACTTGGGCGTTCGAAATGCTTATGCTCGGCTCGGGTGTGGGGTTTAACATCCAGCGAGAGAACGTGTACCAACTTCCTAAAGTCAAGGCTCGGGTCAATGTAGAGCGTCAGGATAAAAACGACGCCGACTTCATCGTGCCAGACAGTCGAGAGGGCTGGGTAGAGCTTCTCAGGAAGACATTAGAAGCCTCCTTTATTACCGGAGAAGGGTTTACTTATGCCGCGCACATGATACGCTCCAAGGGCTCTCCTATCAAGGGATTTGGAGGTACGGCTTCTGGCCCTGACGATTTAGTGTGGGGCATCGGTGAGATTAACGGCATCCTGAACAAACGTGCAGGCCAACGCCTTAGCTCTGTGGATTGCCTTGACATCATGAACATCATCGGTAAGGTGGTCGTGGCCGGCAACGTGCGGCGCTCAGCCCAGATTGCCTTGGGTGACCACGACGATATTGAGTACCTGCGTGCCAAGCGCTGGGACTTGGGCAACGTCCCGAACTGGCGTGCCATGTCCAACAACTCCGTCATCTGCGAGGACACATCCCTGCTGCCAGAAGAGTTCTGGGAAGGGTACAAGGGCAACGGCGAGCCTTACGGCCTCATCAACCTTGAGTCGTCTCGACGTATGGGTCGAACCGGTGAAACTCAGTACCCCGACCCTGACGTGCAGGGGTATAACCCTTGCGCCGAACAGTCGTTGGCAAACTTTGAGACCTGCTGCTTGGCTGAGGTTTACTTGCCAAACATCGAGTCGGACTACGAACTGCGACAAGTACTCAAGTTCTTGTACCGCATCAACAAGCACAGCCTTTCCATCAAGTGCGCCATAAAGGAGACCGAGGACATCGTTCACAAAAACATGCGTATGGGAATAGGCGTGACGGGCTACTTGCAGGCAAGCGAGAAGCAGCGCTCATGGCTCGACGGTGCGTATGAATACATTCGAAACTATGACACAGAATACTCTAAACTACACGGATTCCCAGCATCTATTAAACTTACAACAGTCAAGCCATCTGGAACGCTTAGTCTACTTGCTGGCGTTACATCAGGTGCTCACCCAGCGTATAGTCAGTACTACATTCGACGAATCCGAATGTCGTCTGATAGCAGCTTGGCCGCTACCGCCCGGAAGCAGGGGTACCCTGTGGAGTACGTGCTAAACTTTGACGGCACGGAAGACAAGTCTACTGTAGTGGTCAGCTTCCCCTGCAAGGTGCCAGACGGCACTAAGTTGGCAAAGGATATGACTGCCGTAGACCAGCTCGAGGTTATCAAGCGGTTGCAGAAAGAGTGGTCAGACAACTCAGTGTCTGTCACCATCTACTACCGAAAGCATGAGCTCGACGACATCAAGCAGTGGCTCGAAGACAACTACCACGACGTGAAGTCTGTCTCGTTCTTGTTGCACAACGACCACGGTTTCGCTCAGGCTCCTATGGAGGAGATTGACGAACAAACCTACACAGAGATGGCCGCTAAGGTTACGCCAATCGAAAGCCTCGAGGCGCTCACCCTTGAAGACATCGAAGTGGAGGACTGCGACACGGGCGCTTGCCCTGTACGATGAAGCACTTGGGAGAGTGCTGGGTCTCTAGGCTATACTACCTAGGAGCCCTTTAAAACGACAAAACCCCCTACCGCGCCACAATGGTGCAGTAGGGGGTTTCTTTTTTCACCTCAAAAACCAACCACGGTTAAAGTTTAGTTTTCTCGTAGCTCCTTCCGGCGAAGTAAGCTCCAAAGGCGGTCAATGATAAAACTTCTAGCAAGGATATGTAATCTTCCTTGACATCGAAGTTTAAGCTCTCGGTAGAGTCAACTATCACCAGTACTAGGTAAAGTCCCAGCAAGGTAATCAATGACATTGGGCGTATCATACGAGTCAGCTTGCTGCCTGATTCATTGTCAGACACCCAGCGTGTAGTAATAGCCTCCTGAGCAATACGCTCTGCTTCGAGCATGCTTTTGTAATAGTCTGGGTCGTTCTTCTGCTCGTCGGAAAGTAAGTTCTTCACCAGACCGAGGACTCCCTTGTCGGGAATCGAGTCTTTAAAAACTTCAAATACGTTCGGAGCCTTTTCCCTTAGCCACGCACCTATCCGCGTTTCCTTTATTGTCTTCTTCATTTAGCCATTCTTTTACGTCAAAACTTGGACACGCCTTGGTAACTCCCGGCAAATCTCTATGTCCGCACACGTACTTTATATCTGGGTACATGCGCATGAGTCTGTTAATTAAGCGGTACAGCGAGTCTTTTTGAGACTCCGTTCTATTGTCTTCGGGCTGCATGTCTTTGTCCACGCCACCGATATAACATACTCCTATGCTGGTTTTGTTGTATCCGTATGCATGGCTTCCTGTCCTGTGAACGTCACGCCCTTCTTGAATTGAGCCGTTACGAAGGACGACATAGTGATACCCCACATCTGTCCAGCCGCGTTCGTTCACGTGCCACCCTCTTATGGTGTTTACGCCTATGTTCATGGTAGGCGGCGTGGCCGAGCAGTGTATAACTATCCTGTCAACAAACCTCATGTCATACCAGATTTTGCAAGGAGTATCTTAAGCTCTTGAACAGCCTCCATAAGCTGGTCCAACTTCTTGTCCATAGATTCTTCTTTCTTTTCTAGATTTAAAATCCTTGACTTAAGTACCATGACTTGTTGGTTAATCTTTACCCAAGCCCCGATTCCTCCGCTAAGGAGAATAATGAACTCTAGAATCATTCCTGTAGTTAATTGTTCAATCATAACTTACCGTATTCTCCCACAGGGATGTCAATTGTTACTTGTACTCCATCGGGCTGTACATACGTCATCTGTCGCGCTTCTGTAACATCCCACGTTTGGTATGTAGCGTAGTACACACCGTCTTCAAGTTCGCATTCTTCAATGGACTCTTGGTCGTACATGAATACCATATTGGGCAAACGTCTGTCAACCCAGCCCTCAATGAAATCCGTATCTTCTGTAACGGCCACTCTGTATGTATTTCCTCTAATCATTATCCTGCTACTAAAACTCCGTTTCTTTGTGCTGCTGTTGTCGCGCCTGTTCGAACTTGATACCAGTTTTTGTTTACGGTTTGACCAAACACCTCTTTAAATTCTTCACTGTCTTCACCACCAATCCAAAACGCGCCGCTTTTTATGCCTATACCTAAATGCTCGCTTGTTGAGCCACTGTAGATGGCTGAGTCGTAATGTGTCCACCCTGAGCCTGCGGAGGTCAACTGGTAACCACTGTTGCTTAACTTTTTGTCCGTAGTGCTGTTGTCAGGCCGCATGTACGAACCTGCCTCACCGTTAAATCTGAGATAGCCGTCAGAGTCGATGTGACAACCGCCGTGATAGCTGTGACCGCAAATCTTAGCGCAAACGTAATCTGTTGAACTGTCAACAGCTAAAAGTGGCCCGTTGCTATCTGATGTTGTTGTTATCTGTGGGCCAGCG
>Ga0070746_10001083_pt1 | contig 16341 bp, 22 predicted proteins | sample VirMetDEL_Mar_21_FD_77016 | JGI IMG/M metagenome (GOLD analysis project Ga0070746, IMG submission 77016) | Aqueous microbial communities from the Delaware River and Bay under freshwater to marine salinity gradient to study organic matter... | ecosystem: Environmental > Aquatic > Marine >... | reverse complement strand
ATTAAATTTAATTGTATCATAGTTTTAAGTTATATAAAAATATATTTTCTTTTAAAGTAGTCTCATCAAAAGCTCTATCTTTATATTTTAGTAATTTTACTGAAGAACATCTATTCATTTTAAAATCAGTCTTAGTTCTAACTCTTTTTGACCATTCTACATCTTCTCCATATCCCCATGGCAGTCGATTATCCAAAGGGTTATCTAACATAAAAGATTTTTTACCTATCCAAAAAGCACCAGAAAAATACATAAGCTTAGATAAATGAGACATATCATAAGGAATTAAATAATGATTGTTATTAAGTATTGGATTACCATCTTCTGCCCATAAAGACCAATCTCTATAACGAGTATTATCAGAATTAAGTATCCTTGTCATACATATATCAAACTCATTACCATAATCCAAAAAACCTTGATACCAATCTGGACTAAAACTAATATAGTCGTGTAAATAAACTATATTATTATAATTAGATATATTTGTTATAATATTTTTTTTGATAGATATATCCCCTGAGGGATGAATATCATTATACTGAACAAACCTAGTATTGAAAGAATTAATATTTAAATTTTTTCCTACAACAATAATTTCATAATTAGGTATTTTCAAATTATGTATACTTTGTATACAATCTTTTATATGATCTGAATCACCGCCAGTAACTATTCCAAAAGTAAAATTCATTATTTAAAAATACATAACTATATTATTAGGGTGAGTTTTAGGATATTCATCAATAAAATTAATTTTTTTATTAAACAGATTAATTAATTCGTTTTTAGTTAATGAATTAATATTAAATGCATCACTAATAAAATTAAGGATAAAATATCCGTGTTTACATTTTTCAATTATATTATTATAATAACTGACTTGTAAGTCTTTACAAATTTCAGAATATGCATAAGTACTAATAACTAAATCATACTCTTCAATATTGTTATCAACCTCGTCAATAGGTAATATCTTAATATTAATATTATGTTCATTAAGATATTTTTTTGTTAGTGCTGAAGGTTCATCAAGATCAATAATAGTATAATCAATATTATTAAACATCTTATTTAAGATTAAACACTGACCTCCATAACCACAACCTATTTCAATTATTTTTTTATTATTAAAATTTCCAAAAATTTTTGTAAAATCAACTAATGTCTTTACATACCTTAATGTAGTTGGAGATATATTACCTATATCAGGATACTCATATTTTACTGGACTGCCTATCTCATCATTTGAGATAAAATCTGTTTTTATTTTTTTATAAATTATATCACTATATTTTTTTATATAATTAAGATATTTTAAACCATCTTCATAACTTACGTGTTCTAAAATTTCTTTATAAGATGGTTTTTGTTTAAACGTAGAAAAAATTTCATCATTTTCTACAGCTAATTTACAAATGTTTTTATATTCAAAAGTATCACTTATACTATTCATTTACAGTATTATATATAGGTTTGTTTTTTATATCTAAAGCGCACCGAACTTGATCATTCAAGTCTTTATGATGTTCATTTAATGGTATGTTATCTCTATATAAATATAAAGGAATAGAAATAAACATGGTTTTAGATCTCCCAGCTAATTCTAAAATAGGCTTCATTATAGCTACATCTCCAGCGCTTGTATATAGTTTATTATTAATATCATAGAAACTTATTTTAGGATCAATATGTTTCCATAATTTAAGTTTAAAGGTTCTTAAATGGGAAAATATCCAGCCTACAGGAGAGATATATTCTGAAATGCTTATACCTTTTATCCACGGTTTACATATACTCTTATTGCCTGTAGATGTAATATAATTACCGTAAGATACTAAGTGAGTTGAGTTTTTAATATATGCTTGAGCGATAAGACTAAAAACGTTAGGGTGCAAAAGTAGATCATCTCCATCAACGTGTACTATTACAGCATTAGGATTATATTTAAAAGATTCAATTGCTTTAATATGATTGGAAAGTGGACCTGTATTATGTTTATTTTGCAAAAATACAAATTTATTATTAATATTATTTTTTATAACCGATGATGTATTATCTGTTGAGCAATCATCAATTATAACAACTTTATAATTTGTATATGTTTGAGACTTAATAGAGTCAATACATTGTTTTATATACGACTCACAATTATAGCAAAGTACTACTATGTAAAGTTCAAGATTCATCTATAATATTTTTAGCAACAAATGTTCGTTCAAATTTATCTAGATTATCTTCTGTATGCCAATAAACTTTATTAATTTTACCTTTATCAGTTACATCAAACTGTAATACTTTTTTACCTGATAATAAACCTTCAATACTTGTACGACCTAAGAATATACCTGAAACAATATCACATTTTTTGTAAAAATCTTCTACGTGCCATTGAGGCTGTATACTTTGAAAGTTTTTATGTTGAAGATTATAATCATCTCTACCTACATGTAGTATTTTAAAGTTTTGTTTTTCAGATAAATCAAATAAATACCTCATGACATTTACTCTAAGATAATCTATACTACCTGGAAATAGAACTACTTTATTTTTTATATCTAATTTACGATTTCTAATAGGATTAAATCTACTAAAATCAAACGGATTATAAATAAGATCACATTTGATATCAAACTTTTCTACTATAGATGGTCTAATACCTACATATTTAGTAACTCTCTTATCGAGAATAGGTTGTTCGAGATCTAAAACTTCTGAGTGTATTATATTAATAAAAGATTCACTCTTTATATTTTTAAGATAATCCCACATAACTATACCATGTGAAAAAATAACTTTATCGAAATTTCTATTTTTAATATCTTCTTTATTTAGAAATGTAATGTTATTAGTTTTATCCTGTAAAGGCTCACCTGTAAATCTTGAAAATACAGATACTTGATGGCCTAAGTCTTGTAATGCAGTAGCGAGCTCATAGAAATATATTTCTGAACCTGTGAAATTCTTAAAACTAAGACAACTAAGTAAAATATTCATGACCAGCCTAATGCGTCTGCAGTACTTGAAAAATTATTTACAAAAACATCTTTACATTTCAATGCAATATCTCTATGTTCTTTTTGAGTATCTTCTTTAGAGCGAAGATCAATATAATGAATCCATGATCTAATAGAGCCTTTCATATACATAGTAGTTTCAGTACATAGAGGTAAAACCATACGAGCACACTCCTTAGCAACACCTTTGTCAATTAAGCTATTGTACACAAGTTCTGCAGTATGAATATAATCATCAATTGCTTCTTGATGTTCTGTTTCGAGGATATGAGTTTCATCTCCGACCTGTCTATTAGTCTTGCCTTGTAATCTCCATTCTATATTTTCGAAAGATGTAACATTACTATACCGCTGACTAAATTCTTGGAAAGAAAACGATCGATGTCTGAGTATCTGCGCTGCAATAGCTCGAGAGGTTTTTATTTCAACGCATAGGTCTACCATTTCAAAAGGAGACCAATGTTTATGTTTAATTAAATAGCTTAAAAGTTTCGGTGCGGTTTTAGTATTATGTTGATTTGAAGGATTAGAAACCCGAGCACAATATGCAATAAGATCTTCAGGTGTTTTGATGTTATTTATGGTTGGATGAGTGATTGAAACTAAATTAACTTCCATATAATTATTATAAGATACTTTGTAATAAATCAATAAATAATTATAACAATTATGCCGAAAGCAAAACGGGAACCTAAAAAGCCTTCACGGGCTTCAAGGGATATAGAGGAACGAATTCATAAAAATTATTTTACGAATTTCGAAATTAACCAAGAGTTTGAACTCAATGATGTTCATAAATCCTTCCTAGAACTAGCATTAGATAAACGAACAAAAGTATCAATGATTGATGGACCTGCTGGTTCAGGTAAAACATATCTATCTGTACTTGCTGCTCTTCAGTGTCTCAAAAATCACTACGTAGATGAAATAGTTTATGTAAGAAGTATAGTAGAATCTGCATCAAAAAGCTTAGGTTCTCTCCCAGGGGAAGCTGATGAAAAGTTTTTACCATGGATGTACCCCTTGTTTGATAAATTACAGGAATTACTTACAGAATCAACAGCTAAAAATTTAATCGCAGAAGATATAGTAAGAGGTATACCGGTTAATTTTGTACGCGGAGCTACATTTAGAAATTGTTGCGTTATAGTTGATGAAGCACAAAACTTAACATTACCAGAAATAATAACCATATTAACGCGAATTGGTAATAATTGTAAATATTTTATTGTAGGAGATAAGAGACAAGCAGATATAGGTAGTAAGTCTGGCTTTAGTAAGGTGTTCGATTTATTTAGCGACTATATATCAGAAAGAAAGGGCATTTTTACATACGAATTTACCTCAATGGAGGTTGTACGAAGTGAGATACTTAAGTATATAGTAGAAAAACTAGAAGAATTACATATGAAACCGTAAAGCTTTTGCTAATCTACTATGGAGACTCTTTTTTTGTTCTCCACTTTCAACTAGTCTAGAATATTCTTTTCTAAATGCCTCAACGAACTCTTTAGATAGTTCGAGATTACGAGGATAGAACATTCGTGTCTTTAACGTTAAATAACCTTCACATAGCTCGTCATATTTCATTTAATTATTTATTAAACCCCGAACGCTTTTTTAATTTTTTCCATTTCTTCAAGCTCTTGAGGTGTAATAATATTACCCGGTTCTATAAAATCTCCGTCATCATCGAGATACATTTTTATTAATTCAATACGCTCTTTTCTGTTACCAAAAACCTCGACAATACCCGGGCGGTCTCCTTCAGAAAAGAAGGTAGATTTTGGATTATTCATATAATCTCTATGTACGGCTTTGAACAGATTGTCAATTTCTTGTATATAATCTTCATTTGTATCTCTTAGTTCGTCTTCAACGACCTGTACTGGAGCTACTTTGGTAATGGGTGTAAAAAATATAATATCTAAAAATCGAAGAGTTTCTCCGATCAAAGGCATACATTTTTTTATAAATTCATGATCAATATCAGATTCTTTTTTTTGTTCAGCCCATATACTGTATATGATATTGTCAAGAGGACAGCGATCAAATATAATTTTATCCCCTTTAGAAGTTTTTTGAAGTTCATCAATCATGAAGTTCAAAATTTCCCACTGAGTATCTTTATTAGTAACGGAAGAATGGCTTAAGCTCTTTTCAACAATTACATCTCTATATGTCTTGGTAGGGGTTGTATACATAGGCCACTGATCCAAGAAATCTTTGATTAAAGTACTCTTACCCTGACATGCTGTTCCACTAATCGCTATCCTCATTAGTTATATTTACTTATAATATTAAACTTTCAAGGCTTTATCCCATATAACTAATTGTAATCTTGGACTAAAATTGAAATAATGTTTTTTAGCTAATTCTGCTACCATACTACTAACTTCAGAATGTTCTTGTCTACTACCACAACAAGGCATTAACCATACTCTACCCGGAGCAATATCAAAACAATCAACATACTTATCAAGCACTTCTTCCATATCCTTTTCTGTCTTGATAACAAACTTAAAACCAGATCCTTTAGAAGCATGCCATTCAAGTACTTCAGGAATATATCTTTTATTATCTGGGTCTCCATTAGAAGAAAGTTTAGGAGATGTAGTGAATGTAGCTTTAATGTTACCAGCTAACCATTTAGCGCTAGGTTTGAGAGTAGCATTAGTTTCAAAATCAATACGCGGGACCCAGCCCCATCGCAAAAACAAGTAATCTATAAACCTAAGAAGCTTAGTTTGTTGAATCAGAGGTTCTCCACCTGTAATTTTGAATATAGCACCATTAAGTAAATGATTTTTATAGCCACTTTCTTCAAGAAATTTAACTATCTCTTCAAAAGACATTTTATTTTTTATACTCCAAGATACAAAACTATCACACCCATGTGGTGAGTCCGCGGAAGCAAAACCCTTACATGTAAGGTTACACATAGATAATCTCATAAAAACAGATGGCTGTCCTATAAATTCACCCTCTCCTTCAATAGTATAAAAGATCTTATCATCAGATAAGAAAAGTTCATTTGATCCTATAGATTCGTCGCTCATAATTAATTTGTAGTCTCTTCAAATGGATTTTTCAACACCTTTTCTACTGGAGGTGCTTTTTGTTCATAATTATCTTGTTTTTTATTACTCCAATTGATATCATCCCAATTAGAGTAATACTCTTGTTTATCTGAATATGGTCTAGCTTTACTTCCTTTGCTCATAGTAATCCTTTATATATTGCACTATTTTTTTCATGTTCCCAAACTTCAACTTTTTTAACAAAACATCTACCGTCAGTCATATCATCAACAAAACTTGAAGCGAGATTAAAACAAAACTCTGCGAATTTTTCAATACCTACCCCATCCATAATCCGTAAGTCTATAATACCTTTTTCATGTAATTCTTCGAAAGTAGATAAAAACGGATCATCTTTAGATATGACAGTAGTGTGATCAAATTGTTTCTCTAGTTTACTTTTTAAACCTTTGAGGGCTCCAAAGTCTACAACCCAGTTCCTTTCATCTAGCTCATTACAACCAAATAAAAATTTAGCTACTAAACGATATCCATGTAAGAACTTACAATGACTTGTTGCTTTCGGTTGTCTAAACGCACAACTACCTAGCTCTATAACTTTTGTGCTTCTAAATTTACTCATAACTCAATTATAAAATAGACTTGAAATAAGTCAATAATTAATTATAATAGGTGATATGAGAAATAAAGAGTTTATTTTACCTACTGCTAATAGTTCTGCTCCGAGAACAGAAGAAGAACGACAATCAATTATTGAAAAAGCAACAAAAGCATACGAGGCATATTTAGATGCTTTAGGATTTGATTGGCGTAATGATCCTAATAGTACAGATACCCCTCGTAGAGTAGCTAAAGCTTTTGTTAACGACCTAGCTACTGGTTGTTATGATAACCCTCCTAAAGTGACTTCATTCCCTTCAGATGGTTATGATGGTATTGTATCACAATGTAATATTCCAGTAAAAAGTCTTTGTAGTCATCATCATTTAGCATTTACTGGAGTTGCTCATGTGGCCTACATACCTAGTCTAGAAGGTAGGGTTATCGGATTAAGTAAGCTCAATCGTATAGTAGAATTTTTTGCTCGAAGGCCTCAGATTCAAGAAGGCCTAACAATCCAGATTCATAACTCAATCGACGAAGTATGTGAGAAGAATCAGGGAGTAGCAGTACTAATAAAAGCTCAACATACTTGTGCTTGTTTGAGAGGCGTTAAGCATGATGGGTGTTATATGGTAACATCTAAACTTTCAAAAGATTTTATGGATGATTCTAAAACTCGACAAGAGTTTTACGATTTCATAAAGATGGCAGAAAAATAAACTAAACTCCTAAACCGAAGTCGTTAATGATCTTTTGTAAGACATTGGCGACTTCTTTTGCATTCTCAGGAGTAACATCATGAGTTACAGTATCTTTTTCTGACGGAGAGAGCTCTATATTATCTAAATCTACAAATAAAGCTTTTTTAATCAAGTCAACATAAAAAACCTCACCTTCTGGTGACAAGGTATCAGCTTGAGGTTCAACAGGAGTACTATCAGGATCTTGAGCAACTTCGTCTTCATCTTCTTCATTTTGTAGTTCGGATGCAACCTTATTGAGCTTAGAAAGATATGCAGACTTAACTCTTTTTTCTTGAGAAGATAGTTTATTTTCCGGTTTACTCTGAATAGCTGATATTACAGCTGTAGCTGTTGTTTCAGATTTGGAATCTTTTTGATCTACGTACTCTTCAATAATAGATAAGAACTTGCTCATTATAATTATTTATATCATAAGCATCTTATTTTTAATATCTCCGAAGAATTTTTTATCTAAAAACGTTAGTTCATATTTTTTGCAAAATTTTTCAATCTTAGAAAAATAAAATTTTTTACGAGCGATTTTGTCTTGATTACTACTAATTATATTTGTTATTTCTTCTCGCATTCCACCATCATCTAAAGATTTTATAAAATATTCAAAACTAACAGTTGTAACAATATTTTGTACTGGAAACATTTTGATAAACTTATCAAATATTTTTTGCTCCTCTAGATCAATATCCTCATCAGTAGAGTTAAATAAAAGGGTTGGAATATATTTTTTGTTATTATCTATAATACATTTACAAATATTGGATACATATGTATGATAGAAATATTTTTTAATTATAGACTTATTTGATAATTGATTTTCAAATATATTTTTTACAAGTTCTATATGAGAATTAGCAAAAACTTGATTAAGATTAACTAATTTATACTTTGTATTAGGTATTACATGAGTTATGTACTTGGTTTTCATTCAACTCTCTTATTTTTTCAAAATTATTTTCGAAAAACTTATCATAATCAGTTATAGTATAAGTTTTATATTTAGTATAATTTGAAAACTTAAAACATCCATGCAATTCTTCAGAAAAGAGTACAAATTTACATTTACGAGTAATTTTAACCAATAAAAACCATAACTTACCGTTTTGTGCTTGTTCAATCCAGCTATCTAAACGCTTGCAATCTGTAAAAAATTGGTGGAATTCTAAGTCTTTATAATTTTTACACTCTAACTTCCAGTTTGATATAGATTCAGGTACAATAATATCTCCATCCATCATCCGACGCTGGGCTTCAGTAAGAGTACAAACGCGAAAAACATTAGCACCACCGGTATAAGCACCAGAATTAGGGACACGCATAAAGTTTTCATTGAAAATATCGCTTAAATGTTTAGCTACATCTCTTTCCCAGGCATTACCTTTAGCCTTAGCTTTACTTGGCATAAAAATATATACTACTTAGCCAGATCTTGCAAGTCATACACCTTGTTTACTGCATCTAATGGCAAATTAGACGTCCAATAGTTACCTTCATCGGCTGGATTGAGATCAGGTAATTTATTTTTATCTATTGCTAATAAAAAGGCTCTCCCTTTTTGTTTGTATTCTGTAAAAGCAAACCTACCTGCTAATTGTACACTGTCAGACACGTAGCTCCCAGTGATACCCTTACGAGTATTACCTGCTCCTCGAGACACAACTTGTTTATGCTTAAGTAAATTTTTATATTCAGCTGATGACATACCTCTATAAACCTCGTCAGGATTAGTTTTAAGTTGAGCAATCTTATCAACTATATTTTCTTGATCTTTACCTTGAGGTGGTAAGATGAGGTAATCGTGTATGGATTTATTTTCGTTTAGTTTTTTTTTACGTTTCTTTTTAACTTTACCTTTTCGAGAGATTGTAGCCCCTAGTGCTTTTGGTATACGAGCATCTCCAGGAGCATAAGTATCTCCAGAATTATAACTAAAATCAGCATCACCAGCTAGACCAGCATCAGCTACTGTGAATTCGGTTATATACCCTAAATAAAGACTGTCAAAATCCATACTTAATTATTTAATCAAAAAGTTGCATATTCAAATAAATGAAATAAATGGTTTGTAGAGACCGTCGAGAAGTAGTATATAAATTTATAGTTGATTTTTACAAATATATATTACAATGTATATATGAGTATTGATGAAATATTAGATCGTTATAGTGACGAACTTAAACCTGAAATTAGTCTAAATAAACTAAATTTAGGAGATCATCAAACTAAGTTACCATCATTAAAACATAAATGGGCTGGACGTTATATAAATCATAAAAGAAATTTAATTAAATTAAAAGTACAGAAAAAAAGTTTATATACTGATCTAATAGAAGAATACATAGAAAATTCTCCTGTAAAAATCAATATTAATATTGCTGAAAAAGCAGTACATAATAATCCTAGTATACTTAAGATTAATAATAAAATTGAAGAAGAAGAGTTAATTTTAGAGTATTTAGATAAAATTCAAAATATTGTCAATAATATTCAGTGGGATATTAAAAATTTAATAGAACTAGAAAAACTAGAACTACAATGATAGTATTTGAATACTTCAATGAAAATCAATGTACTATCATTGGTTCTGAATTAAATATAATTAGAGAGTTTTTCAGTGTAGAAAACAAAGCAGCTAATTTTCAGAGACGTTTAAGATCTCGCTTTATCAAAGATAGAATATATGCAATTACTCCTAAAGGTAAATGTGATATAGGTCTTATAGAAGAAATAAAAAAATATTGTAAAGATAAAAATATACAATACAAAATAGCAGATCAAGTACAAAAAATACTTACTCCTTCTTTTTCATACCCAACTCGTAATTATAAACTTAAATTCGAACTAAGAGACTACCAACAGAATATAGTCGATAGATGTATTAATTCAGGTAGAGGTACTATAGTACTAGCAACAGCTGGAGGTAAAACTCTTACAATGGCTAGCTTACTAGAATTTTATTATCAAAATATTAATAAATTTTTCAAAGGTTTAATTATAGTCCCTGACTTAGGCCTTGTTAATCAAACTCATAAAGATTTTAAAGAATATGAAGTAAATTATAGTCACTCTATATGGTCGGGTAATAATGAGTTAAATTTAAATACTAATCTTGTGATTGCGAACATGGGTATACTTCAAAGCGATAAAAGTGATACAAAATGGCTTGAAAATATTGATATACTTATTGTTGATGAAACACACAAATTACGAAAAGATAACAAAATTAATAAAATTATTAAGAGCATAAAAACTTTTAATAAGTTTGGATTTACAGGCACTCTACCAGATGAGCCTCTAGATAAATGGAACATTTATGGAAAAATTGGTCCTCAATTATATGAGAAAAAAGCATATGAATTAAGAAAAGAAAATTTTGTAACTCCTGCTAAAGTTTTTATTCTAGAACTAAACTATAAAACTAAACAAGAAGAAATTTATAATAAAAACTCTAATGTAAATTTTTACTTACAAGAAGGAGAATTTATAAAATCCAATAATTTTAGAAACAATATAATTAGTGATTTATCTAATAATTTAGATAATAATACACTTATACTTATTGATTATATTGAACATGGAGAAATACTTTTTGAAAAACTTTCAAATAAATGTAAAAATAAAAAAGTGTTCTTTATAAGAGGGGAAGTTGATGTAGAAGAAAGACAGCGAATACAAAAACTAATGGAGGTAGAAAATAATATAGTTGTAATAGCTATATCTAAAATATTTTCTACAGGTATTAATATAAAAAATTTACACTATATAGTTTTTGCAAATGGTGGAAAAGCTAAAATAAGAATAGTTCAAAGTATAGGTCGAGGCCTGCGGTTGCATAAAGATAAAAAGCAGCTTATAATATTTGATATCGCAGATAATCTTATATATGGTCAACGACATATTGACGAGCGCAAAAAACTTTATAAATCTGAAAATATAAAATATGAGCAAACAAAATACTTCGAAAAGTAAAAAGAAAGAGTATTACGTAAACCCTAAAACTTTTTACGAGCAAATTAAAGATTATTATAAGACAGATAATCTTGACGATCAACTCGCAGAATCTATTAACAAAATTGCTATAGGTCTTAGCTATGCAACGAACTTTATCAATTACACATATAAAGATGAAATGGTTGGAGATGCAATTGTAAAAATGTTTACCGCTCTCAAACATAAAAAGTTTAATATAGATTCTCATTCTAACCCATTCTCATATTTTACTACAATAGCATATCATGCTTTTATTAATAGAATAAAAAAGGAAAAGAGATATAAACAAACTATAAATGAGTATCAAGAAGTTGTATACGAAGAGATTATGTGTGAAGATGGTAATGGTAAAGTTTATGTAAAAAATCTCGACGAAGAGAATTATGAGTAAGGTTGCGTTTTTTACAGATTTACATCTCGGAGTACACCAAAATAGCGATAAGTGGCTTAAAACCGCAGTCGATTGGGCTGAGTGGTTTAAGAGTGAGGTCGAAAAAAACGAAATAGATCAAGTTATTTTCGGAGGAGATTTTTTTCATTATAGAGATGAAGTTAATGTTAAATGTCTACACGCAGCAAATATTATTCTTGATATTTTTAAGAATTTTAATATTACTATGATTACTGGTAATCATGATTCTTATTATAAAGACACATCATCTGTTAATTCCTTATCTATTTTAAATTCAAAAAATAATATTAATGTAATTGATACTCCTCAATTAATTAAAATTTATGATAAAAAATTAATGATGTGCCCGTGGGGTACAGAGTTAAAAGATGTCAAAAATGCAGATATAGTTTTCGGTCATTTCGAAATACAAAACTTTAAATATAATAATTTTAAAGTCTGTGAAAGCGGTTTTAAATCAACTGACTTACTTGAAATGACTAATCTTATTTTTTCTGGCCATTTTCATAAAAGAGAGGAAAGAAAATATAATAACGGAACAATTGTTTATGCAGGTAATTGTTTTGAAATGGATTATAGTGATATGAATGATCAGAAAGGATTTTATATTATTGATTTTACAGATTTATCATATACTTTTACTCCTAATAATATATCACCAATACATGTAAAGATCAAAACCAGTGAAATTGAAAAACTACCTAGCTATAAAGATAGATTACAGAATATAATTCTCAAACTTTATGTAGATAATAATATAAAGATAAATGATCTTGATTGTATTATTTCTAAACTCAATGCATTTAATCCGTTCGACCTTACAGTAGATTATTTACACAAGTTCAATCCTGGTGACAATCCTTTTAATCACGAATTTTCTGATTTGAATACTAGACAATGTATTATAGAATATATTGAAAGTACGATTGATAATGAGTACAAAGGGGATGTAATAAAAAAAGCAATAGATATATACAAACAATTTGTATGAAGTATGTAAATTTTAATAATATAAAAATTAAAAACTTTCTTTCTATAGGTAACGAAGAAGTTGAAATTAATTTCAAAAGAGGTATCAATATTATTACTGGTAATAATAAAGACAAGCTTGATAGAAGAAATGGTGTAGGCAAAAGTACTATTGCAGATAGTATACATTTTGCAATATTTGGAGAGACAATAAGAGAAATACCCAAAAGTAATATTGTTAATAATATTACTCAAAAAGGCACATACGTCGAATTATCATTTTCAGTATCAGAAAATAATAATATTGATCATTATAAAATAATAAGAACTCTTAAACCTACAAAATGTTTTCTTTATATAAACGATGAAGATAAAACCGAGAGTACTATAATTAATACAACAAATAGAATTAAAGAAATATTATCAGCTTCAACTGAGTTATTTCAAAATTGCGTAATTATGTCTCTCAATACTACCTTACCATTTATGGCTCAAAAAAAGGTAGAAAAAAGAAAATTTATAGAAGGGATTTTGAATTTAGAGATTTTTTCTCAAATGCTTCAGAACGCACGCACCGAGCATAATGAGATCATAAAAGATTATGATACTACTAGTAGAGAGTTAGTACATCAAAATAATTACAAAGATATTGTTACAAAGCAGCTTGTCAATAAAAAAGAAGAAAATAGAAATAAAATTTTAAGACTCAATAAAGATATTGAAAAAAAAGAAAATAAAGTTATTTCTCTAAAAGAACAAATAATTGAACCTGATGTTAATTTAATAAAAACAATTAAAGAAAAGAGTTGTTTAATAGAAAATAAGATTGAAGAAATCAATTCAAATATAAACAACTTTAGTCTCAAAAAAGTAGAGTATGAGACTGAAATAAAAATGTTTGAAAAAAATTATAAAGTTCTTGGAACCGAAAAATCAAAATGCCCTGTGTGTTTACATGATATATCTGCAGATGATAGAGATCATATCGAACAAGAGAAAAAATTATTTAAAAACAATATAAAAAATCGTACTGAAGATATTAATGATATAATTATACAAATAAAAAATTTAAATGATCGTAAAGAAGATTATGTAAATAAACATAATAAATGTACTAATTATCTCAAAGAATGTTTAACAGCTATAGATTCTAATAAAAGAATTAGAAAATCTATACAAGAAATAAATGATGAAATAGAAGAGATAAATGATGAAATAAATAGTGTAAATAATATTTCTGATGATGTAACATCAATTGAACAAGATATACAAAAATATACTAAGGAAGCAGATCGATTACAAGCAGATGTCGAAAAACTATCTCACGAAAATAAAGTTTTAGAATATGTAAAGTATATTTTATCAGAGGAAGGTGTTAAATCATATATTGTTAAAAAAATTCTTAATATTCTTAACGGGAGACTTTTATACTATTTAGATAAAATGGATGCTAATTGTGTATGTAAGTTTAATGAATTTTTTGAAGAACAAATAAAAAACGATAAAGGTCAAGAATGTTCATATTTTAATTTTTCAGGAGCAGAGCGTAAAAATATAGATCTTGCTTGTTTATTTACATTTATGGATATTAGACGATTACAAGGAGATATATCTTATAATATTGTAATGTTTGATGAACTATTAGATTCATCTTTAGATGAAAAGGGTGTAGAGTTAGTTTTAAATATACTTAAAGAAAGATCAGATCAATATAACGAAGGCATATATATTATATCTCATCGTAAAGAATCTACTAAAGAAAGCTCCGGGGAAACGATTTATTTAGAAAAAAATAATGGAATTACGAGAAGAGTAAACTATAATAATTAATATGCTATCACCTTACACAAAATTAGGCACTATGCCGTTTAGTATTAGTGTACCTACTTCTATTAGGCCAGCACCATTACAAACTGAAGAAAAAAAAGGTCAAGTAAACAATCATAATAAAGACCTTGTAAGATGTCTTAACTTTTACGCAGATTATTCAGGATGCGGTCACTGGCGGATGATGTGGCCTGAAAATATGCTTCGGGCAAATCAGTCAGTTAATATATCTGGAGGTACTGTTATGATCGGTGATGCAAATTTCTATCAAGGGGTTGAAACTATACGTATTCAACGCCAAGCAACAGAAAGTCAAAAAAAGTTTATGGGCTTTCTTAATGAAATACAAAAACAACAGGAAAAAAATAACCAGAAAAAAATGAATATTATTTATGAAATAGATGATATTATTTTTATTGAAGATATACCTGGTTATAATAAGTTTAGATCTGCTTTTGATAGCCCTGAAGTAAGACAAACTTCTATGGAAATAATGAATATGGCTGATGAAATGACTGTTACTAATCAGTTTATGAAAGATTATTTTACTGAAAAAACAGGCCATAATAATATAACTGTTGTACCTAATTTTGTACCAAAATTTTGGATGGATAGGTTTTATGATAAAACAGAGATTTCTACAAACTTTGAGAATAATAAAAGAAAACCTCGTATTTTGTATTGTGGCTCTGGAGCTCACTTCGATGTTGATAGTAGAGTAAAACACGTGGATGATTTTCACCATGTTAATGATGTTATTCGTAAAACAGTAAACCAATTTCAGTGGGTATTTTTTGGTGGTTTCCCTTTACCTTTGAAAGATCTAGTAACATCTGGCAAAGTAGAATTCCACGGCTGGAAAACCTTAATGGAGTATCCATACAAAATAAAAGAATTAGCTCCTCAACTTATGTATGCTCCTTTGCAGGATAATAACTTCAATAAAGCTAAAAGCGATCTTAAATTTATTGAAGGGTGTTGTATGGGTATACCTACAATTTGTCAAGATATTATTACCTACTCTAATGCTTTTTATAAATTTAAAACTGGAGATGAATTAATTGATCAAATTAAAACTCTTCTTAAAGACCGCAAAAAGTATGTTGCTGAAAGCAAAAAAGCTAGACGGTATGGAGAATCAAGATGGCTTGAAAATAATATAGTTCTATATGAAGAGCTTTATATGTATCCTCCAGGATCTCCTGAAAGAAAAAATTTAAATAAGCTAAATAATATAGTTGTAAATTAATTAGATTTTAATATACTTCTATTATGTATAGAGGTTTATCATATATGCCGCATGAACATAAAATGCGGCTTTTTACTTGGTCTGAAGATGGAGATCGTATCACTACAGATATAGAATATAATCCATATTTTTATTACGAGACCAATAATAAACATCTACAAACAGCAACCTCTTTATATGGTACAAAACTACGCAAAGTAACTTGTAGATCAGAAAAAGATAGAAGAAATAAGATTCAAGATCTAGGTATAGATCGTATATTTGAAAACATAACCCCTTATCAACAATTCTTAATTGATTCATACTGGAATAAAAACGAAGAGGATGGTTTTGCTAAATTCCCTCTCAAGAATAGGTTTTTTGATATCGAGGTATATTCTCCAGATGAATTTCCAACTCCAGATGAAGCTAAGTTTCCTATTAATATTATTACTGTTTACGATACTTTAGAAAAAATGTATTACTCCTGGGGTTT
>Ga0070746_10001082_pt1 | contig 16345 bp, 18 predicted proteins | sample VirMetDEL_Mar_21_FD_77016 | JGI IMG/M metagenome (GOLD analysis project Ga0070746, IMG submission 77016) | Aqueous microbial communities from the Delaware River and Bay under freshwater to marine salinity gradient to study organic matter... | ecosystem: Environmental > Aquatic > Marine >... | reverse complement strand
GCTGCTGAAAGAGCCGTATTGTCTGGAATTTGCAAATACGCTGACAATATTTATTTGGAAATTTCTGATCTTATTGATGCCGAATGTTTCACTATAGATAGTAATAAGCTGATTTTTGAGTGTGTCAAAAACCTATGCGAAGAAAATGTCCCTGCTATTGATATAGCTTCTATTCTTTCTCAAGCTAAAGAATTAGGATATTCAGATTATTTTTCTAAAAAAGAAGAACTACATCATCTTCAGGCTGTTTTAAACTTTCCTATACATATAGATAATATAAAAAAGTTTGCTGGTAAAATATGCAAACTAAAGATAGCTAGACTTTTAAAGAAACAACTTGGTGATGCACAAAAGAATATCGACTCTATCAATGGGTCAGAAACCATATCTCATATTATTTCTCTAGCAGAAGATCCTATATTTGATTTCACTAATCTGATAAATAACGATGATGCTGCACCAGAGCAGATATCTAAAGGATTAGATGAATATATCAAAGAATTAATGGAAAATCCGATAGACCAAGTAGGTATTCCTACAGGTTTCCCCGTATACGATCAATCTATTGGTGGGGGCCTAAGAAAAAGCACTATCAATGTAATTGCAGCACGGCCAAAAACAGGGAAAACATTACTATCAGACAACATGGGTTTAAACATAGCAAAGAGAGGCATCCCTGTTTTAAATATGGACACTGAAATGACGAAAGTGGACCATATAAATAGACTTATTGCTATGATGACAGAGATAGAAATCAACAAGATAGAGACTGGTAAATTTGCAGAATCTCACGCTTCGTTAAATAAAATAAACAAAGCAGCAGAAGAGTTGAGCAAAATGAAATTTTATCACAAATCTATTGCTGGTAAATCTTTTGATGAGCAACTATCTATTATGAAAAGATGGCTAATTAAAGATGTGGGACTGAATGACGATGGGACAGCTAAAGATTGCGTTGTGTTCTATGATTATCTAAAGCTTATGGATACTCAAGGATTATCATCAGATATGAAAGAGTATCAGCTATTGGGTTTTATGATGACAAGCTTACATAATTTTGCCAGTAAATACAAAATACCAATAGTTTCATTTATCCAATTAAACAGAGATGGCATAACCAAAGAAAGTACTGATACTGCTAGTGGATCTGATAGAATTATTTGGCTATGTAGTAACTTTACTATATTTAAGAGGAAAAGCGATGAAGAGATATCCGAAGATGGTCCCTCTGCTGGAAATAGAAAACTCATACCTATTATCAGTAGACATGGCGGAGGATTGGACGATAATGATTATATCAACTGTAATATGAAGGGCTGGTGTGCCAAAATTACAGAAGGTAAAACTAAACTTGAATTAATGAATAGTAATATTGATGAAGAAGAAGGATTTGTAGTTGACAATGATAAAGAAGAAATACCGTTCGCATAGTCAAAACGAACTGAAAGTAATATGTGATTCTCTTTGCGATAATATAGAAGATGTATTATCTTCCCTAGATTTATATGATTACAGAGATAATTCTAAAATGCTAACTATGCCATGCCCTATACATGGTGGAGATAATGAGTCTGCTCTGAATTTATATTATGAGGGAGACACATATAGAGGAAACTGGAAATGCAGAACTCATCAATGCGAAAAATATTTTAAGGGTTCTATCTTAGGGTTTATAAGAGGTGTCTTATCTTCTAGAAAGTATAATTGGTCTCAAGACGGAGACAAAATGTGTTCTTTTCAAGAAGCTATGAATTTTGCCAAGTCTCTAGTATCTGACCAGATTGAAACAGAGATGGTATTTAGTGCAATAAAACAAGATAAAAATAATTTTGCAAGAATTGTGGATAAGTTTGTAGAAAAACCATCTACAGAAAATAAAATTAATAGGCAAGCAGTAATAAACAATATACAAATACCATCAGAATACTATAAAGACAGAGGTTTTACAGAAAGTATTTTGGTAAAGTACGACGTTGGGCTGTGTGACAATCCTCAAAAACCAATGTATAAAAGAGTTGTTGTACCAGTATATGACCAGTCTGCTCAATATTTAATTGGCTGTACAGGAAGAAGTATTTTTAATAAATGTGATATTTGTTCTTACTATCATGATCCAGAACATTTATGTCCAGAAAAAGAAAAGCAATGGCAATATTCTAAATGGAAACATAGCTATGGTTTTAAGTCACAAAATCATTTGTATAATTTCTGGTATGCAAAAGAACATATATTAAAAGATAGCTATGCTATTATTGTCGAAAGTCCTGGTAATGTTTGGAGACTTGAAGAAAACAATATACATAATAGTGTGGCTATTTTTGGATGCAATCTTAGCGATAGACAAAAACTTATTTTGGATTCTTCTGGTGCTATGACATTATTTGTTATTACAGATAATGATGAAGCTGGAAAGAAAGCAGCACAAGAAATCAAAGACAAGTGCGAAAACACATATCGTTTATTTTTCCCAGAAATATCAAAATCTGATATTGGAGAAATGACTAATGACGAAATCGATGTACAGATTAAACAGTTTATAAAGGATAACATATGATTATAGCATTTGCTGGAAGAAAACAATCGGGCAAAACTACTGCATGTGAATTTACTGCTAATGTTTTTTCTCAAACAACGCAACAAAATTCGGCAATATATAACTTTGCTGATCCTCTTAAAAAAATGTGCATTGATATATTTGGCTTAACTTATGAACAATGTTATGGAACAGACGATCAGAAAAATGAATATGTTAATTGTAAATGGCCAGATAGTGAAGAGGTTATGTCTGCTAGAGAAGTAATGCAATATGTTGGTACAAATGTATTCAGAAAAATGCAACATAATGTATGGTCAGAAGCCACTATCAGAAAAATTAAAGACGAAAATCTACCATTGGCATTAATAGCAGACTGTAGATTTCCTAATGAGGTTGAAGCAGTTAGGGGTGCTGGTGGTTTGGTTGTAAAGCTCCACCGAAATATCTATAACTCTTCTCATGAAAGCGAAACAGCTCTTGATGAGGATAGATATGACCACGGTAATTTTGATATGATTATAGATAATAGTAATCTAAGCATTGCAGATAAAAACAAATTAATATACGATTTCCTTAAAACCAAAAGGGTATTACCATTATAATTACATATTTTCGGAGCTCATCATATAATACCCACAATATGTGTGAACAGCAATATCTGTTCGATTATGTATTGGGATATAGATCTCCATCTAATAAAAAAGCAGACAAAGGAACAATTGTACATAAGGTTTTAGAAATCTTAGCCTTTATCAAGTATCATACTCAAGAGGGAAATAGAACTTTTGTTGATGATATTGTAGGAGAAATTGATGTTCAAGACTATAATTTGGATGGTATTATAGATTCAGTATATACCTATTATACAAGCGCATTTACTCATCATGAGTGGAAACCAATAGATTTCAAGGACTGTTCTAAATGGACATATAAAGCCATTAATTATGCTGATGGTATGTTTGACCCAAGGAATAGAAACATCCTATATCCAGAACAACAATTTGATATCGTGATAGACAAACCTTGGGCTAAATACAAATATGAAACTAAAGACGGTATTCTTGAAGGTAATTTAGCCATCAAAGGAACTATAGATCTAATAGTAAAACCCAATGACAACACTCTAGAGATTGTGGACTGGAAAACAGGAAGAAGATTGAATTGGGCCACAGGAGAAGAAAAGACCCAAGAAAAACTAGAAAAAGACCCACAATTAATGATCTACTATTATGCTGCACAAAAACTATATCCAGAAATTGATCACTGTATAGTTACCATCTATTTTATTAATGATGGTGGTCCTTTTAGTATGACTTTTGATAAAAAAGATATATATAAAACAGAACAATTATTAAAAGATAAATTCCAAAAGATTAAGAAAACATTAAAACCAAGATTAAGCAAAACTTGGAAGTGTACAAAATTATGTCATTACGGTAAGACTACCTTTGAAGATACCAATATACAGCCTTTAGTTGAGTATAGGGACAATCAGGTGTGTTCTATTGGGAGAACAATGACTAAATGTGAACAAGTTGCTCATGATATTAGCGTAAAAGGATATCAAAACACTGTTGACGAATACACTGTTCCTGGTTACAATGTAGGACACTACCAAGCCCCTGGAAGCACAGAATGAAAAACTATATTCCGCTGCATGTACATAGCCATTATTCACTATTAGATGGACTCAGCAAGCCTAAAGACATAGTAAAAAGATGTCAAAATATAGGAGTAAAATCTTGCGCGATAACAGATCATGGTTCTATCTCTGGTACTGTTCAGTTCTATAGCGAATTAAAACAAAACAATATCAAACCAATATTGGGTTGTGAATTATATATTTCTAAATCATGTTCTAAAGAGAAAAATAAAGAAAACAGCAAGCTAGACCATCTTGTTGTGCTGGCTAAAAATTTAGCAGGATGGAAGACTTTAATCAAAATCGTGTCTGAAAGCAATAATCCAGATAGATATTATCACAAGCCCAGGCTTGATTTGGATACTCTTGGGGATTTGCTCGATGGTAATATACTGGCTATTACTGGACATTTAGGCTCTACATTAGCAAGACAAGTAATGACCGATAATGCTATAGATGATGATTGGAAAAATAACGGTAAAAATCATATAGATAAATTAACAGATGTTTTTGGTAAAGGCAATGTTTTTTTAGAAGCACAACTGATAGATAAAGATATTAATCCTATACAGGTAGAACTAACAGAATGTATAAGAACTCTCGGGGATCTTTCCGAGGCTAAGGTTATATGCACACCAGATGCTCACTACGCAAAACAGAGCGATGCTGTAGATCAAAGAATACTTCTTTGCAACAATATGAAAACAACTTTATCGCAAATTAATCATAAATTACAAAACAATATGCCTATCCCTTTATCTTGTTTTTTTAATAGCGATAAATATTATATTCCTTCTCCAGAAGAAATGTTAGAACTTCATACAGAAGAAGAAATAGAAAACACTATTTATGTTGATTCTTTGTGTGAAGAGTATAATATTCTTAGCCAGCCTATTTTACCACCATTCAATTATCCTAAAAAATATACATCAGACTCAGACTATCTCAGAGACTTATGTAGAACAGGATGGAGGAACCATAATCTTAACAATTTGTCTAAAGAAGATCAGGATCAGTATGTAAAGAGACTTAAATATGAATTTGATGTTCTTCATGGTGCAAATCTATCAAGTTATTTTTTGATTGTTCAAGATATTGTTAGACATATCAGGGAATCACGTTGGCTTCCTGGTCCTGGTAGAGGAAGCGCTGCTGGTTGCTTGGTGTCTTATTTACTTGGCATTACTTCTATTGATCCAATGAAGTACGATCTTATGTTTGATAGATTCTATAATGCTGGTAGAAATACGAAGGATAGAGTATCTATGCCAGATATTGATATCGATGTTCCTATTGATAAGAGAGAAGATATAATTGACTACATCAAAAAAACCTATGGGTCTGATAAAGTTTCACAAATGCTAACATTCAATACTATGAAAGGTAGAGGGGCGTTGAAGGATGTATTAAGGGCATATGGAAATCTTTCTTTTGAAGACATGAATAAAATAACTAAAAATATTCCTGACGAGGCCAAAATTTCTGATGAATTACAAGAAATGAAAAAAGAATATGGTGAAGCATCTATTATTAAATGGGCATTAGAAAATAGATCAAAAGATCTTAAAGAGTGGTGCTTTTTAGATGAAAACAATAAACTGAATGGCCCCTTGTCAAAACGCTTTGAACAAGCTATTAGACTAGAAGGAACTAAAACAAATCAATCAAAACACGCAGCAGGAGTAGTAATAGCTCCTGAACAACTAACAAATATTTGTCCTATGGTTTATGATACCAAAAACAAAAATCTCATTGCTGGCATGGAAATGCAAGATCTTGAAAATATAGGGGTAATTAAATTTGATATTCTAGGCGTTGCAGTACTAGACAAGATTATGAATGTTTCACAAATGTTAAAACAAGGAGTATAGTCATGAAATTTAAAGATCTAAAAATTAACGATGTGTTTGTTAAAAGCGGAGAGACCACCCAGTATGTTAAAGTGCCTGAGCAAAAAGTCTCTTGCTGTAAAATTAAACTAAACGCTCAAACTGCCGATGGTAAGACAACAGCAGTATTTCGACCATTAGATGAGGTTCAAAAAATTGAAAAATAAAATATGTGTTTTTGATTTTGAAACAGATGGAAAAGACCCATCACAATGCAGTCCCGTACAACTGGCCTGTGTTATGATAGACCCAGACAAATTAGAAGTTATTGATAATTCTGAGTTCAATATCAATTTCAAACCAGAAGCCTTAGAAAAAGATCCTGATCATGAATATGATATAGATTTATTGGAATTTCATGCCAAGGCACAAAAATGTAGCTCAACAGAAGTGTTGAAAAATTGGCAAAAATATCCATCTCAAAAACAATCTTGGAATCAATTTGTTAACTATCTTAATAAATATCATACTAGAAGTTCTAGGAAAAGTATTTTTTCCGCACCTATTGCAGCAGGATATAATATTTTGAGATTTGATATGCCTATTGTAGATAGAATATCTTTGAAGTATAAAAATGTTGGAAAAGATAATTCTAATAATCTGTTTCATCCAAGAGATAAAATAGATTTGATGCATCTAATGTTTTTGTGGTTTGAAAATAACACAGATATTAAAAGCCTGTCTTTGGATAATATGAGAGAATATTTTGGCATATCTAAAGACAATGCTCATGACGCATTAAAAGATGTTAAAGACTGTGCAGATATTCTTACTAGATTCCTAAGGCTTCATAGAAACCAAGCTAAAAAGATAAGGTTTAGGAACTCTTTTGCATGACTAAATATTTTGAATATAAAAAATGTGGCTGTAAATTCCCCCTGGATGATAATGGTAATATTATATTTGATCCTGATATTATCAAGATTAATCTTGAATGTTCTCTTACTTGGGATCTTATATCAAGCGGTAATACTAAAGGATGCTTCCAATTAGAGTCTAGGCTTGGCAGGAGCATGGCTAAAAAACTCAAGCCAGAATCTATTGAACAGTTAGCGGCTCTAATTAGTATTATGAGGCCAGGGTGTCTTGAAGCTGTAAGGGATGGCAAGACTGTTAGTAGTCATTTCATAGACAAGAAAAACGGATTAGAGTCTGTAGATTATTTTCATCCATCTCTTGAACCCATTCTGTCTAATACTTTTGGCGAAATGGTATATCAAGAACAAGCTATGCAGATAGCTAAAGATTTGGCTGGGTTTGACTTGCAGGAAGCAGACATGCTTAGAAAGGCTATTGGTAAGAAAAAAGCAGACGAGATGAGTAAACTTAAAAACAAGTTCATCAAAGGATGTAAAAAACTAGGAATCATTTCATCAGAACAAGCTGATCAAATTTTTTCCTGGATTGAAAAAAGTCAAAGATATAGCTTTAACAAAAGCCATGCTGTTAGCTATGCTATGAATGCCTATTTGTCAGCATACAGCAAGGCTCACTTTACAAGAACATTTTTTGCATCATATCTTAAATTCGCAAAAGATAAAATAGATGCACAACAAGAAATTAAAGAATTGATTCAAAACGCATCTCAAATGAATATTCATGTTTCTACTCCAGATATTCGAAAGTTGAATAGATATTTTGTTCTTAAGAATAAAATCATTTATTTTGGACTTACAGACATTAAGGGTGTTGGGCAATCAGTATTTAATAAGCTGAAAACATTAATAGATGAAAAAAGCATACAAGAAATTGGATGGGTAGATTTATTGTTTAGTGTTCTCTTAAATATCAACAGTAAAGCCGTCAAAGGATTGATATCTTCTGGAGCTATGGATCATTATGGTTTTACAAGAAATAAAATGCTATTCGAATATACAATAGCTAGTGATCTAACAAAGAAAGAAGCAGAGATTTGTAGAAAATATATTACAGATAGAGCTTCATTAAAGCAAGTATTAATAAACCTGCTACAAGACAAGATTACTAGTAGAAGAAAAAATATAGTTGAGAATCATCTGAAATCTATAGAAAAACCACCGTTTGATTTACAGGATTCTATAGAGTGGATATCTGATCAAGAATACGAATTACTAGGATACTCTATGTCATGTTCTAAAATAGATATGTATGATATATCTCACACTAACTGTACATGTGGAGAATTTCTTAGGTCTACTCAACAAGAAGTTGTTATAGCAGGAGAGATCGAAAGTATAAATGTAGTAAAAACCAAATCTGGCAAAAATAAAGGCTCTGATATGGCATTTGTCAGTCTGTCTGACAATAGTGGGGTTATCGATTCTGTTATAATTTTTCCAGAAGCATACAGAAGCTATCAAAATATTCTATTTGACAACAATATTGTTATAGTTAAGGGAACTAGATCCAAGGAAAAAGATAGCCTGATAGCCGATAAATTTTTTATTCCGCAAGCTTGACATAGTTGTAAGTAAAACTATAATAGTCTGTGTTCGTTACATTTTTTTGAATTTTAGGAGATTTTGAAATGAATCAAGTGATTTTAAGAGGAAATTTGACAAGAGATCCAGAACTCAGAACCATTGAAAGTGGTAATAGATCAATTTCAGTAATTAATTTTACTGTCGCAGTATCTAGGGAATATACTAAATCCAGTGGCGTTAAGGACAAGATTGTTTCATATATCCCCTGTGAAGCATGGGATTCTGGGGCGGAACTAATTGCAGATTCATTTAGAAAGGGCGATCTCGTCTTTGTAGAAGGCTCTATGAGAAATGATAAGTGGGAAAAGGATGGGGTCAAGCATAGTACTATGAAGGTTAGGGTAAATAACTTTTCTAAGCTTACTAGACTAAAGAAGAATAGCAATACTGCTGACCAACAAGAAGAAGCAGTTGCATTTTAATTTAATCTATAATTAAAGCTAGGCAATAAAGGAGATCTCTAGATATATGAGAAAAAAAAGAATATTGATGGTTGGTGAGCATCACATCGCTAAATCAGGGTTCGGCTTGTATACTAGAGAGATCCTGTCTAGGCTGCACAAATCAGGGAAATACGAAATAGCTGAGTTAAGCTGTTTTAATGATGGAAGCAATTCCAAAAAAGTTCCTTGGAGAGTTTATCCAAATGCTAAGGTCATAAACCAAGACGAAACCAAGTTGTACAATAGCGATCCAAACAACGTCTTTGGAAAATGGAGATTTGATCAAGTTGTATTAGATTTTAAACCTGATATTGTATTTGATATTAGAGACCCTTGGATGTTAGAATACCAATCTATTTCCTTATTAAGGCCATATTTTCATTGGATAATAGCACCCACAGTAGATTCTATTCCTCAACAAATGTCATGGCTACAAACATTTAGTCAGGCAGATATAGTTCTTGCTCATACAGACTGGGCGGTAGACTATCTAAAACACTCTAGAAACACAATGAATGCAGTTACTAGCGTATCTGATTCTGTAGACACCGATGTATTTCGTCCAATTAATTTTTCTGCCACTCTAAATAGAGCACAACATATGGTTCCCAAAGATGCCTTTGTTGTTGGTGCTGTTATGAGAAATCAAAAAAGAAAATTAATACCAAATCTAATGGGTATTGTTAAAAATGCCAGGACGTTAACCAAGAAAAATATTTTACTCTATTTACACACAAGCTATCCAGAAAGAATGGGTTGGGATATTCCAACTCTTCTACAAGAATACGAAGCATATAACTTTGTATTATTTACATACTATTGCGACAGTTGTAGCAAGGCACATGCTTCAACCTGGAAGGGCTCAGGTGTTGCATGTCCATTTTGTTTTAATAAAACAGCACATCTACCAAACGTTGTAAAAGGCTTATCGGATGCTCAACTAAGAAATGTTTACAATCTTTTTGATTTTTACATACAATATGCTATTTGTGAGGGTCTTGGTATACCACAGCTAGAAGCTGCTGCTTGTGGTGTTCCTATATGTTCTGTTGATTACAGTGCAATGAGCGAGGTCACAGATAAACTAGAATCTGATAAGATTACTTATGCTCTCTTTAAAGAAATGGAAACTGGAGCATTTAGAGCATTGCCTAACGATGGAGAAGCAACAGTTAAAATTATACAACATTTACAAGATACTCCACAAAACAAAAAGAAAAGAAAAGAAAAGATTAGAAATAAAATATTAGAAAATTATAGCTGGGATAAAACTGCCCAAAAGTATATGGATATTTTTGATGGCCTAGAACCCAAAAACATGTGGGATACTCCATTAACAACAGATCCATCCTTTCATATAAAATATAGTTCCAATAGGCAGTTCGTGCATGACATTGTAAATAATGTTATTCAGAGCCCCCATCTACTCAAATCTCCATTTATACAAAATATTGTTAAGGCTCTTGATGAAGGATATGTAAATAACAATGGTAGTATTGTTAAATACAAGACAGAATCAGCACAAAAAACTTTAGAGCAGATACTAAATCATAAGGTTCTTCTAGAAAGAATCAGAAGCAAAGAAATAGAGGATAAGTCTGAATTTATAAAACATGGACAATAATAGAACAATCTTATATATAGGTCCCTATAATGAAGAATCAAATAGGGGAAGATCTTCTTTAGCAAATATAAGAGCTCTATATAAAAAGAAGCATCTATTAAAAATAGTACCCATGTATTATCCGGGGCATTACTGGAACGAAACACCAGAAGATCTCCTTGCTTTGGAGAACAATATTTTTGAAAAGTATGATATTTGCATACAGGACTGCGACCCTATGCAATATTGCATGAATGTTCAAATAAAAAAACATATCGGTATTTATTCTGCTATAGATAATATTGATGAGCCAATAATAAACACTAAATTATCTCTTCTTGATAAGATTGTAGTAAATTCTCAAACAAGATATAATAGTCTAAAACATATATTATCTGGCAATTTAATGCAAAGCGTAAGGTATTGCCCATCTTATGTTGATCTACAGCATATCTTAGATTATAAAAAAGAAAAGTTAGATTGGGCCAATGAAAATCCTGGCAGATATTATTTTTATTCAGAAATATATTTTAATGATCAGTACGATTGGGAAAAGTTAATTTATGTATACATGAGCAGTCTAATGAGTAGAAATTGTGGACTTATCATAAAAACATCTGGATTAGAAACTAAAGAAGATACTGATCAAATTAATCAAAGAATCAATGAAATAGCATATTCTGTAAATATCGGTGCCAAAAAAGAAAATATGCCACACATACTTAGTGGAATATATGATGAAGATTCAACCATGAAGCTATATAATTCTGTTGATTGCTTTATTGATTGTTGCAGGACCAACGACTATAATAATAATATCTTTTTGGCAGCAGCACTAGGAAAAGATCTGATTTGCAATTCAATGTTGGCTGCTAGTGAATTCTTTGATCAAACATATAAAGTATCTGCGAACTTATGTAACATTCCGTCTTTTATGTATAGCAACAATTATTCTATGAACGACAAAAGCTTGAGAGAGGCTATGTTGTCCTCATATTATAATAGATACAATCCCAAGCAGATAACAACACAACAATTAGAACAATATGACATATCAAATATTGATCATTTATTATGCTAGTAAATAATACTATTCTAAAAAATATCAACAAAAAGAAAAATATTCTGTATTCTCATACAGATAATAAAACTTTTATTAAAATGCTAAACAACATTTATGGAGCTTCTCACGTTGCCACAATAGATGAGTCTATTTTTGGTCATAAAAATATAGATCTGATTATTTGTAATAATAGACTAGATTCTTTAGAAACTTGTATTGCACTATCGTATTACTATCATAGTCCATTATTGATTGTTGATCATAAGCCTAAGCCAGATGGTTTAAACATATCTCAAGTAACACAACCACAAATTACTTGTTATCAGATATCTATCAACGAAGGAATTGCACAATCATGGGGCTGTAATGCCTGTAATGAAATGCTTGAAATCAGCATTGATAACCAAGATAATATAAAAAAATGGGAGACATCTATTAACAATATATTAGCACAAATATTTAAGGTTAAGACAACATCATGAAAAAAAATATAGCAATATTAATCGATGAAGAAATAGAACACCCTAAAGACTATAGATATCATTCTCTTGATGAATTAGAAAATTTGCCTGATTCACAATATGAAAATATCTATATAGGAGATTTATTAGACTATATTCCACCAGATCAGATACAGGAACTATTAGCAAAAATATCAAAAAAACTAGCAAAAGATGGAAAGCTAAATATTCAGGGGCCCGATATTCTTCAGATGTGTTGGTATTGTTCTAAGTTCAATTTAGACATATCCAAGTTTAGGTATATCATTTTTCAAACTGGGAAAAAAATATGTTATACCCTAGATGAGGTTGTTTCTATGGTTTCAACAACCGATTTGAAAATAGAATCTGCATCATACATCAATGCATACGAATACTCTATAATGGTTGTGCAAAATGAACCCAATTAGTTTTATTATAACCTCACCATATTACGATAGCGGTATGAAATCATTGGGGTCCAAATCCATATACACTATTAAAAAAAATACTATTTTAGAAAGACAATATTCTGCAATTAAGAAAAGCTGCAAAAATATTACACATGAAATAATTTTAGTTAACAATGTTGATCACAATAAAACAGTAAAACATATTCAAAATAAAAAACTTGACCTAAAGTATGTTCATTTAAATAAAAACAATGTAAATCATGCTGGTTGCTTTTTAAAGGGATTAGAGCTTGCCAAATATCAGACTGTGTTTAATATAGAGTGCGGACTGATTATGACACATTTCGCAATTGCTGACACGATAAAAAACAATAAGAATTGCGATATTAATATTTGCTGTGTTGGGAATAGACATAAACAAAATACAGATTTACAGATTGGTTGCATCACTCAAAACGATAATGTTAGCAATGTGTTTTTTGGTTTAGAAAATAAGCATATTGGAATCAATTGTATTAATGCAAAAGCAAAGTCTTTTATAATGGAAAATTTTTCTATACATAAAGATAAAAATAAATATGTTTTTGAAATCATTAATAGTTGTATATCTCAAAATTTGATTTGTAAAAAAACAGACATTAAAAGCAAAGATGCGTATCTCGTTTTCAATAAAAAATCATTACAACAATATACAGGTTAAACATGACAAATAATAGAGCAGAACACCCTCACATTTCTAATCACCTTGCTTTTGCATGTTCAAGATTTCATCAGTCACACTATGATAGTAAATGCTTTAAGGAATTGTTATCACTGTCCATGAATAGTGGTTTCCAACAAACTTTTAATTATGCTATATACTGTGACGAGATGCAAGTAAAGCACAATATTTTTATTCCTCAATTTCATACATATTATCTTGTTGGAGACGCTAAAGATGTTATTGTTATGGATGAGGGTCTTATTGATTTACCAGCAGTATATCCCCACCATAAATATTACATCTATGATAATAAAGAGCTATTTGAAAAGTTTAAAGAAAAATATAATGATATTGTACACATCAACGAGATAAAGGATATTCTACATGTACAAGCAAATGAGTGATAGTAACAAGAGAAAAGTTCTACATAAATTATATGTAGAAGAAAAGAAATCTTTTGGAGAGATTGCTGAACAATACGATACCTATCCTAATAAAATTAGAAGAGACGCTATAAAGTTCAATATTCCAATTAGAAATAAAAGTGAAGCACAGAAAAATGTTTTACAGACAGGAAAGGCTTCTCATCCAACCAAGGGTAAAATAAGAACAGAGAAAGAAAAAGACAAAATTTCACTAGGCGTGTATAATGCTTGGGAAAATATTTCTGAAAAAGAAAGAAAGAAGAGAAAATTAGAGAGTAAAAAAAGATGGGATAATCTAGACGATAAAACTAAACAAAATATGCTTCATTCTGCGCATGTGGCTATTAGGAAATCTAGTGTGGAAGGCTCTAAACTAGAAAAGTTTTTATTAGCTAGTTTGATAGAAAATGGATTTAGGCCCGAATTTCACAAAGAGGAAATATTAGCTAATACTAAATTACAAATCGATATTTATGTGCCAGAAAAAAACGTAGCAATAGAAGTTGATGGACCTTCTCATTTCGAGCCAGTCTGGGGGCAAGACTCATTAAACAAAAACAAGAAATATGATGAGAAGAAAACAGGATTAATACTTGGCAAAGGTATGAAGCTGATTAGAATAAAACAGACCAAGGACTACTCTAAGGCAAGAGCCAATGTTCTATCAGAAAAATTAATAAAAACATTAAGCGTTATTCAGGAATCGAAGGACAAACTATTTCACATAGAGGATAATAATGAGTAAAAATAAGAAACCAAGCATTAATGATATTGAGTGGACAGATTATGTTTTGGAACTCCTGTCAGACGATGAGAAAATTAAGGGAAACCCAACAACAGACGGATTAAGAAGAATTTTTGAGGTAGCCATGAATTGCTCTATTACTCAATCCTTATCAGAAGTGTGTCAGTCTCCTGATCCTAATAATGGCAATAGGGCCACTGTGGTACATTCTCTGACATATATTTTAAAAGATAGTGGTCTGGATAGTCCATTTAATACAATCACCGTAAATGGAGCAGCTGATGTTTACTGGGGGAACTGCGACAAGATCTTTAGAAATCATCCTGTAGCAGTCGCAGAAACTAGAGCAGAAGGAAGGGCTTTAAGAAGAGGATTAAGGCTTCGCAAGGTTGTTGCTGCAGAAGAACTTGCAGAAGAAATAGAAGACGATATTGATGGACATAATGCTGGAAAAATTTCCAACAATCAGTTAAATTTTATGGACGTTCTTTGTAAGAGACTAGACATTAATGCTGCTAAATATTTAGAAAGCATGGATTTATCAGTAGACATTGATAAACTTGACCATAACAATGGTGTATCTATTATAAGAAAGTTATCTAGTTATCAACAGGATACTAGCAATATACCCGAAACCATTTTAGGATATGAGGAAGGCTGGAAATGAAAGCATCATATAAAGTCAGCGATACATTACAATTCGAAGTTGAAGGCGAAGGCCAAAAAGAAATTTTTAAGGAACTATCATCTATTCAAGAAATCTTTGGAGAATCAGAATGTGGTATGTGCAAAAATACCAACCTTAGATTTGCTGTAAGAACAGTAGAAGATAATGAATATTATGAACTTAGGTGTACCAAGTGTGGAGCTTCTCTGGCTTTTGGTCAACACAAAAAAGGTGGAACTCTTTTCCCCAAGCGTAAAGATGATAAGGGTGAATATATGCCAAATAGAGGGTGGTATAAGTGGCAAGGTAAATAATGTCATTTACTTTACTAGGAGCAGGAGGCCCCAGCGGCTTTAGTTTAAAAAGCGACAGCTGGGAGCCAAATCTGTTAGGCTCCACTGAAGGCTTGGAGGGCTTCTATTGCTGCTGTGCTTGCCTTCTTCCTGTAGAATGGAGAATTATTGAAACAAGCTATCCACTGCTAATGGTCAGTGGTCCTGTTATAATTCGCTCAGGAGAAGAGCCAGCGCCTCCAGAAGGAACTGGTGATCCTAGTTATATTTTTTATGGTATGGGAGCCTTAGGGGTGTGTTGCTTTACACCTCCATATCAAAATTATCCAGGATACATGGAGCTTCAAGTCAGGTGTGAAAATCCTCTTAAACCAGAAACAACAATAGATGATTGGAGAGCGGTTGACTCATGGGTAGTTCAATACGGAGAACCAGTACACTGTTTTGATTGTAATGGATACCAAGAACCATGCTGCCCAGGAACAACAGGCAGAATATATCCACCAATACCTCCATGTTGTACTACAACAACAACAACCCCACCACCAACAACAACAACAACAACAACCCCACCAACAACCACCTGTCCTCCATTCAACTGTCCACCAACTCCACAACCACCCACATGTGATCCTGGGTGTGTACCAAAAGAGATATACCAGTGGTTCTATGACAGGTGTACCAAAACAAGGGTGAGGTGTGTTGTTGATTATTACTGCGATTGTGGACCGCCACCACCAGGACCACCAGGACCACCAGGACCACCACCTCCACCACCTCCACCACCAGGACCACCACCAGGAACTCAACCACCAACAACAACAACAACAACAACCAAGCCTCCAGGCCCAGGATATCCATTGTCTATCGATGTAGACGATCTAGATTTCGATATAGATTAATGTATACAAAAGAACTGAAAAACTATAGCCAGCCATATTTATACAGAACAAACAATTCTTTAAATATGCTATGCTGCTAT
>Ga0070746_10001080_pt1 | contig 16353 bp, 23 predicted proteins | sample VirMetDEL_Mar_21_FD_77016 | JGI IMG/M metagenome (GOLD analysis project Ga0070746, IMG submission 77016) | Aqueous microbial communities from the Delaware River and Bay under freshwater to marine salinity gradient to study organic matter... | ecosystem: Environmental > Aquatic > Marine >... | reverse complement strand
TTAATCGAAGGGAAGACAGCCATCAGACTCCAGCCAACAAACCACCGGGGCGTTTCTGTTTGATCAGTTCTTGCTGGACTGCAAGACCGATTGCCTTGCCAAGCTGATTTGCTTGGTCGGCGTTGCCCTCTACGTTACTGCCGCTGGCATCGACGTTCACGGTGACGTTGGCACCGCCCATTGCGTTGTTCGGGATAATGCTGCCGCTGCGTCCTGGCATGAACAGCTCAGGTCCTTTCTCGCCAACAAGATATGATGTCCCGCCAGAAACTTTTCCACCTTTCGCCATTCCTCCACCGTAACTAGGAACTCCACCTAAACCACCAGAAATACCTGGAAGAATGCCCGGCTTAGCCAAGGAACCGCTTAGTCCAGGTGCGGTCACGGATGAAGCGGCAAATGTTGCACCGCCAGGGAAAAGACTTGCAATAATTTTGAATGCCATCATTCTTATGGCAGCCTTGATAATGTCGGTCGCCATATTCAAGAAACTTTGAGAAACCGATCGGAACAAATTGCCGAGAGCTTGACGTGCAGTGGCAGTTCCTTGAACCATGCTTTGAATTGATTCTCCAAATGCGTCGGCAATCGACGCTGACAAACTCTGAATCTGTTTCATTGGATTTAACAGATCGGTCAAATTTTGCTTTAATTCCTTGAGATGATCAGCCCGCTTATCCGATGGTTTGAAAAGATCGACTTCTTTGCCATCAAAGGTACTTTCGCTTGGCGCAATCCGAGCGCCAGCCATAATGTCCGCAATATCTTTTCTTAGCTGTTTGACTTTCTCGCTATATTCTATTTCATTTTCTAAGAATGCCTTAATTTTCCGACGAGGCTCCATCTCGGAATTTAATATCTCTTCGCGCTTAATAAGCTTTTGGATATATGCAATCTCTTGATGATCCTGTTTTATTTTCGCAGCAAACAGTAATTTTTCAAGTTGTATTTGCTCCGCAGTAAGATCCTTCCTAGCCTTTCCTTTGTCCACTATTTGATTTAGTTTTTTCTGCTGTTCTTGATATTGTGTTTCTTCTCTCTCGCCTGCCATGTTTAATTCATCGCGCAACTTCAAGATTCTCTTGTTGCTCGCCTCAAGTTCATTCTGCATGGCAATCAGTGCAAAACCACCTCCGCGATTGCCAGAGGCTTCCATCATTTTTTTGTTTTGCTCTATCCTCTGTGCGATAAGTGCATTTGTATGAACTTCGGCAGCAAGTGCGGCACTAAGTTGTTTTGTAGTTCCGGCTGCAATCGAATTATTAAAGCGATCTGTTGCTTCTTTGGCGTCTTTAACATCCTTGATATAAATAGCAATGGCAGCCGCAATAATGGCCCACGGCAAGGCTTTAATAGCAAATCCAACTAATGCGACCGCTTTTTGCAATGCGCCCATTCCACCAGCAGCAAAATAAACTTGTGCGCCAAAAAACTGGAATAATGCGGCTTGCGTTTTTAGCCATGATGCCAATCTCAACGCATAAACCGCCACAATTGATTTTCGCAAAGCATCAAATGCAAATGCGGCAATACCAATCATTGCCGCCATATCTTTGATCGGTTGAGGAATAGCTGCGACCACTTTTACCATCTCCGTCAGCAAATCGACTGTCGGCCTTAGAGCTGGCAAAAGCGTGTTACCGATAGCTTGCTGTAGTCTCTCGACTGCATTTGTAAACTCTTTAAATCGACCAATATCTGATTTCTTGGCAACTTCGGCAATAGCATCAGCGCCTTCTGTTTTAAGTCGTTTGAAGGCTTTGATCAGCACATCTGTGGTAATCGCGCCCGCCTTTGATAGATCCTTCAATTGCCCGACTTCAACCTTGAGTTCCAATGCAACTGCATTAAGAACTCCCGGAAGGTTTTCAGACATTGAAACAAATTCGTCGCCTTGCAAAGTTCCACGACCCATTGCCTGCGACAACTGCCTAAAAGCAGCCGATGCTTCCATTGCAGTAGTGCCGCTTAATTTGGCAACAGTGTTAAAGCCTATGTACGTTGAACTAATATCTTCCAGTGAAATGCCAAGCGGTCTAAGGCGAGCATAAATTGAGTTAATATCCGCCAGTGATTCTCTTTGACTTAAGCCAAATGTTCTTTGTGCTTTAGTGGCGATTTCAAGTGCTGTGTCATATTCGCCATATTTTTTTGTAATTAAACTGAGCTGTAGATCAAGATCATTAAGAGTTGCAGCAGTGGTAACCGATCGACGAATAAATTCACCAATAGCCAAATTCCGAACGGCTTTTGCCAGCGAGTTCATGCCAGCCGCAGCTTTTTGTGAGCTTGTTCCAGTTTGATTAAGCGTACTATTTAATTTGCGGATATTATTTTGCGCTTGATCTACTGTTTGATGAAGCTGTGCAGTCTCTTTCTTCGTCTGACGCAAAGGGTTGATCGCTCTTACAGCTTCAACAATCAGCTCGATTTTCGACTGCGTCGTAGATGCCACTCGGTACAACCGATAATCCGTGACTTCATCTTATCAATAACGAGATTTAGCCCGCTCCATTTCTTTCCTTTCTCTTTCGGCTTTTAATTCATAATAAGCCGCATAATGTACAAACTCTGCCTCAGTTAGCTCCGTTCTTAATCGGCTAACTGTCATCCCTAACTCGCAGGACAAGAAAAACTCAAAAAAGAGCCAGTTGTCCTGCCTTAATCGTTTTTTGCTTCCTCAGTTGACTCTTCTTCGCCAAGACCGAACAGAAACAGTTCCAGCTCATTAAGCACTGATTCAGGTAGTCCGCGCTGAAGTTTTTCCCGATCAGCCGCTGCAAATGGCTTAGTGCCATCTTCAAACTCTGCTTTTTGGCAAAGCATTTGGGTACTGATGTCCAACGCTTCGTCCGACCCTGCAAGAGCTGTCGCTTTTTTCCGATCAGCCCTAGTAATCGGAGGGAAATACAAATCCCAGCTTTTACCGCTGGGATGCTTAAGAACAAACTTGCGACGTTGGTTGAGGTCAAAAGCCTCAACCAGTTCGTCAGCAAGGCGCTTAGATGCAGGCATTAGAGCTTATTAAATCGCTCCGATACTACACCTCATCACTCAAGATTGGAAGTGATCGTGCCGCTCGTAATGAAATTGCAGGTCACAATGACCAGTTCACCGACAGTCGAGGTAATCTCCATGTCAGTGATGATTCCAGCAAAGCTGACTGAATCAGTGCCAGTAGTCGAGCCGGTGGTAAACAGCTCGAAAGTGGCGTCGGCAGGGTCTGCCGTAGTTACAACGTCTTCCAGGAAGCCAGCTTGACCAGTTGCATCGGGGTCATAAACCAGTTCAACTGTGCCGGTGCCAGAAATCAGGCTGCCGACAAAAGAACGGAAAGTGTCGCCGTGGTCGGTGACATCTAGGGTTTCTTTGGTGATGCTCAGGCTCCAGGAGCGAGTGCCGACGATGGTGGCGTTGGTGCTGCCAGCAGCGTCAAACTGGACACTGCCCTGTTCTCCGCGAAGAATGGTCATGGCTTAAAGGCTCTCGATGGATTCAAAGGTCACTTGTACCTGAGTCTGGAAAAAACCTTCAGGCGCTGGCGAGACAGCAACATCAGGTCCAGATGGTGCATCGAAGTAAACCCCCGACACAATTATCCTATTGTAAAGGTCGCGGATCCGCTTACCAATCACATAGTTACTGCCAGCACCGACTTTAATAGGGGTAAAAATGTTAAAAGTAACAAGCCCAATAATTAAGTTGCTGGAATTGACCGTGCCACCAGCGGTAAGATAATTTGATGCCCCGAACGTTACAAGACACTGGACCCAAGAGCTGCCAAGTGCCGGTGCGTAGTCGGAATTGTTGTATACAACAGGAATAACTGGAGACTGTGCCAGCTCAGTCGCCAATCGCGTTTCTATTGTTGCGCGAATTGCATTTAGATCGGCAGCAGCCATTAGCGTCCTCCTACAATGTCACGCATAAACGCCGGAACATAAATAACGGCGATGACCTTTTCTGCCAATTTACTGGGAAAGCCTTTTACCGCATTTTTCCTAGTTCGCCATTTCCCCTTCCATGAAGGTGGCAAATTGGTTCCATAGGCGACAGGCTCTGCATATTTCACAGTGTTAAACACTCGGCCTTTGTATGGATTATCAAAATTGACAAACCAAAATTTCGCCAAGTTGCCAGTAGCTTTTGGCGTGCCATACTGTTCCGGTTCAGCATTTATCAGTTCACTCTGCCAGGCATAAGTCGTTCTTTTGACCAAATCTTTGATTTGGTGATCAAACAGGTCGCCAATTTTGTCTAACTTTATGACTCGCGCCATCGCTATGCCCTCAGCATTAGCTCATATGCAATGGCGACATTCGCCTGCTCTACAGTCTTTACTTCAGAAATTTCATAAGTGATATTAGCGATAACGACTTTGTCTTTGACAGTTGGGGCCGAAGTTATTGCTGACGCTGCAATTATTAGCTTCTTGTCACTATTTCGAACCTGCTGATTGACTTCGCTAAGTCGGACTCCAAGGTTTACAGAAACATCTTGGAGAACTCCTTTAACCGTTACATCGGTTTCAGTAGATCCAATGGTCCCTGTTGCAGTGTTATAGCTTCCTGCCGTAACAATTCTCACTGTTACATCCCCGCCAAATTTGCCAATAACCTTATTGGCGACCTTGCGTAGCGAGCTAGAAAGCGCCATCAGATTCGATACGCAATACACGCCCCATTCTGAAGCGTGATGCTCGTGATGTACCCCGCGAGATGAGCCCCCTGGTCAACGCTGACACCACTAAAGCTGTCATCAATGATGTTTGTGCTGACGATCGAGTCGATCGTGCTGTTTTCGTAAAAGTCGATCTGAATAAAAGTGCCAGTATGCGTCTCCGTATCATTTATGACTTCTGCGCCGATCGCGTAGTCAACGCCGGAGATCGCTGAGCCTGCTTTTGCCATGTCAGATCTTGTAGGCGATTACAGCGCCACCGCTGTTAAGCGTGAAAGCAGTAAAAACTCCCTGGATTACAAACCCAGCAGGTAGCGACTCACCAACCAAGCTATTGCCGGTCCAGTTCTGCGCCGTAAGCGCACTGAAGCTGGTGTTGTTCTTCAGGATCGAGATCTTGTTCCAGCGCCCAGTTCGCGCAGTCGTGTTGCTGACGAAATCAGCGCCAATGCTGTAGCTCGGGTCAATCTGAACGCTTCTATGCATGATCAGAGCCTGTAGGCGACGACAGTGCCGCTGGTCAGCGTGATACTAGTGAACACCCCGGACATCTCGCAGCTCGCATTGAGGGGGATCGCTGAGAGGGTGTTGCCGGTGTAATCCTCAGCCGAGAGGCTGGCAATCACCGAATCCTCAAGGGCAACGATCTTTCCGAAACGCCCGGTATGGGCGCTGGTGTCGTCAATGAATTCAGCGCCGGGATAGGTGTAACCCATGATCAGCTCCGCTTAACAGCGATGTTGCCTGGTCCACTGATTCTAAGCCCGGTGAAATATCGCTCAACCATTGGCGGAATCCGATCAGCACCAGTTGCGCCATAGGTGTTAGGCGTAACGTCCAAACTGCCGATCTTGACATTTTTGTAATCTTCAAGTCCGCTAAGACCGAGACCGTCTTTGTTGTTGTTTAGGTAAACCGCAAGGTCCGCCTGCGCCTTTTTGATCTGATCCGGGATCTCGGTGTCGGTGAAATAATCCGTCGTAATGCGGAAAGGAAATCCGACAGCGTAAGTATTGATATAAGTATCCGGTTTTCGTACTCCTGTGCGCGGCCATTGGAGAGACTGCGTATCAGTCGCACGGGCACCAAGAAAACGTTCGCGGTCGATGCGTTGCGCCGCTGTGTACAAAGCTCGGTTTTTTTGGTCATCTGTCGCAGATGCCCAAGCGGTAACGTCGTCGTTTTGTACGAGACCGTCAATTAAATCGTTGGCGTCATTCAGCGTCAGGTAGCTGTTTGCGCTTGCGCCCCCGACTGTTGCGTCGATTGAGATTGCCATCGGGCGTCTCTGAAGATTTCTCGGTTACAAGCTCAGGAAGAATAGAGGCCGCTGCCGAAACAGCAGCCTCCTGTTCCTTTGCTCGCCTAAAAGCGAACAAACCCATGATCAGGAAGCCGAAGCCTTGATCACGGCATAGTTGATCACCACAGCTTCGCTCAAAGAACCAGCGGACACATTGCCGAGGGTCAGATCAAACGAACCAGCGGCAACAGCACCACACCCAAGGGTGTAGGAACCAGAAGTGCCGCCAGAGGCGATGCAAGCGATAACCACATCGGTGGCTGCCACTTCGCTATTGGTCACGGTGAAAGTGACCTCAGCGCCAGCTGCAAGAGCCGCGCCATTCATGGTGATTTGCCCGCAAGCGTTGTTGAGGGTTACACCAGTAGATTTATCTGTGGCCTGGGTAACCGCTCCGCCAGAGACGTAGCCGATTGCCTTACCAGCAGAAACCTCGAAAGAAGATGCCATTGTTAGTTCCTCCTATCAGTCAAAGTTGGAGGTGTTGGTGGCACGAACAATGCCGAGGTTCTTCAGCTCATAAACCTTGCTCCAGTTGGAGACGGTCTCAAGCTGAGCACGGGTGGGGTTAGTGGTAGTCACTGCCCACTTCGAGCCGACCGGGTGATAGCAATAGTGCAGGTCAATCGACATGGCATCGCTCTTGGCGAGGATGTCACGATCGGTTTCCGTCTGCATTGCCATTTGCTCGCCGCTAGCAACTGCTCCTTCGGTGAAGAAGTAAGTTGCATATTCGGTCGAGGAACCGCTGCCCTCAGTTTGCACATCGTCAGAGACGATAACGCGCAGACCCATGTAGGTCGGGACAGTGGGGTTGCCAAAAGCAGCAACCATCGAACCACCCGATTGAGTGGTGGTGGTGCCGCGAGCATCGGCAGTGCCCACATAGTCGATTGCACGACGCTCAACAAGGTCGTAATAGACCTTGGAGTGCATACAAATTGCAGTCAACTTGTCGCCTTGATCGCCCAGCAAAGAGCGAGCTTCGGCAACATGACGTGGGCTAAGAACGGTGGGGGTATCACCCGATTCACCGTCAATAGTCAGGTCAAAGAATGCAGCCGACGAACTGGTGGTGCCCAGAGTGCCGAACACACCTTTCAGGGAAGCAAGAAGATCCTTCTGACGCTGGTTAGCGACATAATCGGCAACTTTTGCACCGATTGCGGCCATGGGGTCGCTACCTGCTGCAAGAGCAGCAAGGTCCCGTGCTTCAAAAGCCCGCCCGCGATGCAGGATCACGCCAACTTGCTTGTCAGCAGTGATCTTGCCGGGGGTCAGAGAAGAGCTGTCGGACAGCACTTCAAAGTCACCCGAAAGATTTGCCTTCCAGAAAGGCACATTGATAAAATCACCGCCCTCAGTGGCATTCAGCTCGGCCATCGGACGCACAACACCGCTAGCCAGGAAGGCATCGCGTTGAGTGGTTTGCTCAATGACGTAAGGCGTAAATACCTCAGGAACGATGATGTCCGACCGGAGAGTCGCCATCGTCTAAATCCAAAAGTGTTTATCGGTGTTGGGCGTAACCCAATCGGCTCCGCGTAGCTTTGCCTTGCTCCGCATATTAACGGACAGCTTGCGCTTTTAGTCTTTCATATAAATCACGATCAGTTTTAAACAGTCGGGATTGTTCCGTCAGGTTGTAGCTTTCAGGCAAGAATGGATTGCTGATGCCAGCAGGTATCTCGCCAGTGCTACGGCCAATCGGTGCTCCACTGCCTTGAGGTGTCGGCTGCTTTTGCATCCAAGTTGGCAAGGTTTTGGCCCATTCCGCGATCGGAGTTCGCTCATAACCTTTGACGACAACAACTGTGCCATCTGCTTCCCGTTCAATTTGATCCTTCAAAATTTGCGTGTTGAGGATCATGTCCGGGTCATGGACAACATCTCTTAGAGCCACTGCAGCAGGGCTAAGAATTTCAAGCTCGCGCACACGCTGCTCCAGTTCGCTAATGCGCTTGTCTTTTTCTGCTGTTGCTTCTCGGAACTGCTGCTCTAAAGCTTGTCGCGCTTCAGAGTATTTACCTTGCTGCTCCAGATCGGCTTGTTCGGCATTGCGCTTAAATTCTTTCAGCGCCAAGTAATCATCTGGGACTTCACCGATCAACTCTTTCTTTTGGAGCTTGCCGATTAATTCATGATTTTTGCGCTCAAGAGCCTCAATACTTCTCTTGAGCAATTCGACTTGCTCATTAGACTCGGCTTCATTTGAAGCTACTTGCTGTTCCTGCTCTTCAGCCATAAACAGAAAAACCGTTTTGCGGTCCTAGGTTAGTGGCTAATATCCGATAATGTCAAACTCATTGCTCACTCCTCGTTTTGATCTTCATCTGTGCAAATAATTACTTCGACGCCTTGAGCCAAACGGCCAAGCAACGCACCAAGGACTTCGGTGTTGTTTGGGGTCGGGAAGATAAACCGACCCTCAATCATGCCATCAGAGCACTTCAGGTAGGTACACCCACCTTCCCAGATACGGCCTTTCATTTCTTAGCCGTCTTTTTCTTCTGTGTTTGCGACTTTTTTCTTGGGTCGGGCTTCCCGCTTTTTGCTGGCTTTTTGCTGTAACTCTTGGGGTTCATCGCGAATCCAGTCAATGTCCTCTAGTGCCATGTTAAACCGATTTCGCCATTGCACTTGACCATTTGCCAGTTTTACCTGGCGGGCGACAATTTTTTGACCTTTATAGTCGATCACCTCAAAATTAGATTCGGGCATCGGGGTAGCTTTCCGCAAGTTGCTTCAATGTTAGTTGTGATCCGTCTGATCTGACAAATCTCCTTAAGGCGTCCTTCGAACCATATTTTTTCGACAAATACTCATAGAACTCAACTCTTTTAGGCGACTTGAAGACCTTGAGTTTTTCATTCGGATTTTTTTCGAGCCAAGTGGCATAATCCGTAAATCGACTTTTCTGTATTTCTTCTGCCCCTTTGATCAAAGCAACTCGGATAGATCGGCAATTCCAATGAAGCGGAGGAACTGGCCCTTCGCCCCATTTGTAAATGTTGCCATCCAAACTTCGACAAAGAGCAGTTGTTCTGCTGTCTAGCAAAGCGCGGTAAATATATTTTTGAGTTATGTCGGAGTTGGCTAAGGCGACTTCTTCTCTTGCTGCATCGGTCACTTGTGTGACACTGGTGCGGACAATAGTTCGAATTTGATGAGTTGGCTTGACGGTGACAACACCGCCCTTTTGCGCTAATTGGTCAATAGTTCCGCGACTACCTTCCTGAAGCTTGCCCTTTAATCGCCTGACAATAGTCTCGACAGAATCGCCCATTAAAAGGCCAGTCCGAATGGTTTGACTAAAGATCTGAGCCTGGTTAGTCGTCATATTGTTAAAAGCATTTCGAATGATCTCGCCATTTGGCAGTGTCAGAGTCGTTCCATCTGCAACTGTTATTTGGGCAAAAGTCCGCACTGCTCCAGGCAAATCATCGCTCAAAGAAATAATGTCAAGCGAAGTCGGGTCAGTTGTGACAACAGCTTTAGCAAAATCTGGGCTAATCTCGACGCTTCTTACGATTGTTTCTGCCCCAGGCGGTCTAATCGCCTCAAGCTGTTGCACCATAAAATCTCTTTCTAAAATCGCCAAACCTTGCAGTTCTTCGGTCATCAGCAAGGTGCTGTCACCTGCCCAAGTATTAAGCGATTCCTTTAACTGCACCAAAATAGTCCGAAGACGATATGCAGTAATAGATTCTGGGTCTAATGTCGCCAGTCGGTTTGTCGCTTCAATAATTACATCGTTGTAGGCTTTTATGATTCTTATGGCGACTCCATTGCTGTAGCGATTGAGGTCAATAGCTCGCCTAAAAAACTCGGTGTGCTCTGTCATTTGTCAATCCCCATTTCATCAATGCAAAATGGCGAAACAACAGTTACATCGGCTCCAGCAGTCAATGCGCTTTTGACGATGTGATGCAGAACATATTCTTTTTCCTCTAAATCGCTTTCTAGCTGTATTTCCTGAACATCGCACTCTTTGCCATTTTTGTGCCAGGACACCCGAATCACCGCAAAAATCGACTCGACAAGCTCACGCTTTGTAAAAGTCACAACTTGTTTTCGCGGCTTTCGAGCGTCCATGGTCAATCCATCAGAATTACAACTTTTACATCGGAAGAGTTGCAATGTCCTCAGGTTCGGCAGATTCTTCTGGGATTTGTTCATTCCCTTGAAGTCTGGGCTGTTCCATTTCGATGTAGCCACCTGCTTGGGTCGATTCAATCTCTTCTTCAACATCAAATTCATCGCCCAAAACTTCGCCTTCATAAAGCTGATCGAGCAAAGTTTTTTGAGTAATTGTTCCGGCTGTATAAAGAGCCAAAAGCGATTGAATTTCTTGCGGCTCCAGACGAGTGCCGAGAAAATCACGATTAACAAAACTGCTTCCGACTTCCGGGATATTTAAGTAATGTGCGTGATGCGCCAGGCAATTATCAATCAAGTCTTGCATATTCTGCGCGATCACCATCATTGTGCTGTCGCCTTGGCTGCGATCAATGCGCTTTGATTCTGCGGTCTCGGCAGACAACTTCTGACCAAGCACAGCAGACAAGCCGAGTTCATTGATTTGCTGAGCGAGCTGATCAAGACGGCGGAACTGCGAATCAAAAGCGTTGCTAGGTGGAGCGATGTATTCTGCCCGCCCGTCACTCGGGAAGCTAATTGCTTCTCCTGGACCGGCAGTAACCTCTTCTGCCGATTGGGGGAAGCCATAAAACGCCAGCATTGGCACGGCGCTGATATGAAGCTGATTGTCGAGGTCACTTTGAATTTGATACGCCTTTAAATTAAGTTCCCCAATATCTTCCAAAGGCGGGCGCGACTCCATAAAGTTCACGCGATTTGAATAGGCAATCGCAAATGGAATGTGATCCATGGTCGTATTGCCGCTTTCATGCACAACAAATTGCCCATTTTTATGAAGGCGATGAACTTCAAAAGCGCCTGGCGTCAAAACTCGAACCTGTTCGACTTCTTTTTCGCCAAATTCACCATCTGGCACGATCACTTTTTCAAGCAGTCGTAGTTGCGTCAGTTTTTGTTCGCCATCAATAACTTCAGTTCGCCAACCGAGAATTTCTCGTGGCGTATAAGTCACCCAGTAGGGGCGACCAAGAGATCCGGCAGCAGGTGCATCAACTAAAACGCCAATGTGCCCATATCGGACCATTTTGCGGCAAGCTTCATAAGTCCAGACATTTAGATCGTTGCCTTGCAGATCGACATTAAAAAGCTGCTCGCGCACAACGTCTGAAACATCATTCAAACGAACCGGCTTGCGTGTCAACATGCCAGCCAGCATCCGCTCTAGTCGGACGTAATAAGGCGGACAAACAGAGCGAGCCAGACGAGAGTCGTAACTCTCATCCAGCTCACGGGGTTCTTGTGGCAAATAGCGGCGATGACGGCGACGCAATTCATAAGTGCCGCCAAGCAGATCCTCGATCAGAATCCAGTGCGGCTCTTGATTGCGCCATGCAGCATTTGGATCATTGACTTTGGCTACGCGAGCAGTTAGTTGTCGATCGTAATGCTGGAAACCGGAATACACCGCTTTATTGCACAGGCTTCAGCTCAGTTTAGTCGCTTGACGTTCTCAAGCTGATTAGTCGCCATATACAGGTCAACAATGATGCCTAAAGCCTCAGCTCGTTTTCTTGGTCCAGTCAGTCCGAAGTGACTAACGACCCGATCGACAAACATTTGCCGCGCATAACTGTGTTGCATCGTGATGGAGATTTTCTTGGTTGGACAATCTTCAATTTCCATTGAAGGCTGAACAGGCAACTCAGCTTGTTCGACTTTCGCAGGAAGATTTGATTGCGATTGGGCGACAACTGACTGAACTGCTGGTGGCTGCAAATCAAAATGCAATGCATTTACAGTCCACTTTGTCGTTCCTGGTTTACGGCAAAGACGCGGCGGCGTAATCAACAGTGAGGTTCCAACAGGCAGATTTTTAGGATTTACCGTTTCTTCGTCGTCTGGATAAATGAACGCCTGTTCGCCATCAGACAGTAAACCTTTGGCCCATTGATAATTGGGAGCGCCTTTGCCGAGAATGACGGCTTCATCAAATTTGAAGCCAAGTTCCGTAGTGATTGGAGTCGATTGAGTCATGAGAGTCGAGTTGGTAAACAGATCGAGTACAATCTGCCTATCAATCCTACCACTCTCGGCTATGGCACAAGGGGTTCGTGTCCAACTCGTGATGCCAGCACCGATTGCTGCAATGCTAAAAAAAAGGGCCGAACTGGAAGGGAGAACCCTGTCCAGCCTCGGCACTTACATCATTGAATCAGCTCTCAGACAGCAACAGCCGACAAATCTTTCTCTTCCAGAAAATCAGCCAGATGATTTGCATCTTGCGTGATCGACTGAAGCGTCACAGATTTGCGTCCGACTTTAATTTCGAACTCGTCTCCAGGCTTAAAGCCCATCTCCTTGACGTAGCCTTCGCCAATTTGCAACTTTCCGTTGAATTGGACTTTGGTTTTGTAAGTAAGAGTCCGACCTGGCTTGGCTGCTGCGCCAATCTCCAGACCTTTTGCGGCAAGAATCGCTTCGTAAAAAGCGGTAAAGCAAAGCTTGCCATTTTTGACATAGCCGCACTCGCGCACAAGTTCTGACTTGGAAACGTCCTTCAGCTCTTTGACTTTGGCGATTAGCTCTGATCCGGTCAGCATAAAAGAATTGCCGTAACGCGAATTAGTATATCCTAATTCCGGTCCCTTTGCCAGATCGGACATACATCATGTTGAAGGCTCCAAGTATGAGGTAGCCGAGCCCATCGGTCCAGTGCTCGATGTTGGCCGATTTATCAATTACATAGTCGCCAGCACCCTGTTTGTAAGTCACATTTTTGAGCGCCTTGATTGTGTGTTTGCAACGCGGATGTATAAACAGCTTCATTTGCCCATCCGCAGTTCGGATCATCCAGTTGGTCGCATTGATTTTGTCTTTGACAGCCCAAGGCGCTTTAGGGCTTATGCATTGGAACCCATAGCGACGAATAATATCATGATCCGTCCGACCAGCCGAAGAAGTTTTACGCGCACTGCCAGTCGGATCTGGGTAAGCGATAATTTTGCGATCGGGGAATCGCTGTTTTAGTAGCTGGCAAACTTCGTCTGTATTTGACTGTTTTACAGCGAGTTCATCCCAGATGTGCACAGTATCACCGACACGAGAAGCCAAAACGCCAGCCATGATGCCAACGTTAAAGTCAGTTCCCCAATAGATTTCTCCGCCTGTGTCTTTGACATCTTCGGAGATGTTTTCATCGGTAAAGTCAGGGTAAACACGGCCAGAAAGAGTTTCGAAGCTGGCGAGATACTCCTGTTTAAAAGTTCGTTCATCGAGAGTGCGACGCGCAGCCTCGACTTCGGCTGGTGGAACATTTCCTCCTTCAACCGTTGTGTAAGAAAAAGTTTGCCAATCGTCTTCAAGTTTTGCCTGTTCCCATAAATCGTGAAACCAGTTCAGGCCAGACGGAGTTGTAATGAACCAAGCTGGACCGCCTTGATCTGAAAGCGCAGGTCGCAGAACCATCTCCCAAGCTTCTTGCCGAACGTAGGCTGCTTCATCAACAACCAATGCCGACAGCGAAATTCCACGCAAAGAGTCAGGATTGTCGGCACCTTTTAGTGCCAGGATGCTTCCGTTTTTTAATTCAACAGTTAGTTCGGCTTCATTCTTGGCGAGAAAAACTTCAGGAGGCACCATCGCTCTTAGCTGCCGCCAAGCGATTTGTTTCGCCATCCGATAATTTGCTGTTACATACCAGCACAAACTTCCGGGCTTTTCCATCGCCCAGTTAATAAGCCGAGTAATGCAAAGGTATGTTTTGCCAAATCTACGGCCCGAACAAAGCAATTTGAATCGCTCAGGGGCGTCATAAACCGTGCGCTGTGGAACGGTCAGCGTTTGATATAACTGATCTGGAAAACCGCGAAAATCATATTCTGGATCTTTTGCTGGCAGTGGCGGATCAAGGATGCAACCTTGCGCTCGGCCTTGGAGAATGCTCACAAAATTGCAGCGAGTTTGGCGAGTGCATTAACAGCACCGAGAGCGACAGCCAAATTTCCTGTTCGTCTGGCTTCCATCTGGATTGAACTCGCCTGCTGCATTAGTTCAGCAGCAAACTGAGCGCGATCCAGTTCAAAGTCTTTGCGGACTAGGGCTCGAACTTCAGGAATGTATTTGCGAGCGGTTGTCTCGGAGATCCCCCATGTATTTACCGCAAAGCGAATACAGTCATGAGTTGTGCCGCCGTTTCTGATGACCTGAAACAGGCGATTGTAGCGGTAGGCTTTTTCAGCGGCGGACGCCCTAGCGGCTGTTTCTTTACCGTCTTTCCGTCTTGGCATTATTTAATCCCCAGAACGGCAGCAGCATCAGGATTGCTAGGCCCACAATAACGGAAAGAGGCGGTAATTCTATCTGTACCGAGAGCCTTTCTCCATTGTGTCATAGCTTCGGTTTTAGCTTTTACATTACGGCGTTGTCTTTGAGCGCAGTTGTTCGATGGTTTTCTGGTCATATTCCAGAGAGGTGATTTAGCGCGATAGGCTACCATTGCAGGATTAGCGGTAACTGATAAGTAGTAGCGACCGCGAGTTCCGTGAAAACATGAGGCGATGAAATTTGACATAGCATTGCCGATGCCAACGCCTTGAAAATCAGGTAGGCAAACGGTTCTATGTTCTTTCCATCGGGTGCCCTGAGGGCATGGCATGGTTAGAACAGCTGTAAACGCGACAGGTCTGCCGTTGTAGAAAGCGGCGAAACATTTTGCGCCGGGATGAATTTGGCGATTTAGATAGTGAAATTTACTGAAGAGAGGCCAGTATTCCTTGCCAGATACGGGTTGAACTTGGAGAGTGATTTGGGGTCGTTGAAGACAGTCCCGCGCAAAGCGGGAGGTAGAAGGATCAAAAACCCAATCTGGCTGAAGCCATTCGAGGATGTCGTAGTGACAGGCGACTGCGACAAATTTTTGGTTACGTCGGCGTACCGATTTAGCGATAGCCGCAGAACCAATTTGAGCGACGGTCCGGTCAACTACGGAAGTAAATTCGTCTACGACAAGAAGTTCAGGCGATTCAGCGAGACCTCTAGCGATGTTGACGCGGAATTGTTCGCCATTGCTAAGGACGTGATAGGGCCTTAGCCAATTCGGAGGAGAACTAAAACCGACTGACGATAGCAAGGAAGTAATTTCCTTGATCGACATTGAGGCTGGGAAAGAATCGACAATGGATTTAGAAGGGATCCAGTTGAATTCAGGATCAAATTGATCGCCAAAAAGTTGTCTGGCGATGCTCGTTTTACCAGAGCCAGAAGGACCGACAATAACGCCAACATTCCAGTCGAAAGTTTCGATCGGAATTTCGAGGTCGTAAGCGACTACCGATTTAGTGTTGGGAGTTATGTCAAAAAGTCCTTCGAGTTGAGTGACTCTGGCGGTCCTTTGGATTTCGGACGAATTTACGAATTTAACGCTCGGCACTCGTAGTTCTCCTCAAGAAGTCGGTTAAGCAGGATTGTTTGCTGTTCTTCGGATGTGCAGTTTACGATGATTTGAAAAACGTCGTCAATTTTGTCGGACTGATCTTCGGGGTCATCAGGATCAAATTCGTTATCTTTGCCGAGAATTTCGGCTACATCATCATCGGAAAACCAGGGTCCAATGTCGTGCTCAGTGGCGAGCTGGGCAAGCATTTGACCATCCCATTCGGACAGATCACTTGTGCGGTTATCTGCGAGAGCGAGTCCGACTTTTTCTTCTTCGGACAAACCAGTCCGACGAACGGCAATAATTTCGTCGCCATCGGTTTCAATGATCCGAACTTTATCAATACCACTCCGAGTTGCGGCATCAATGGTGCCGTTGCCCGCCAAGATGCGATCGGATTCATCAATAACGATGGATCGGGCTGCACCATAACGTTTTAGCGACTCTTCAATGAGGTGTTTCGACTGTGCAGTGCGTTTTCTGGCATTTTTCGGGTCTTGTTTGAGGGATTTTACTGATTTATAGGACTCAGAAGAGTCGGACATGGCGCAAAAGTGCCCAAGATTTGCCGAGATTGTACTTTTTCCGCTGGAATTGTGCAATGGACTGGAGTCCATGATGACAGTTTTTTAGGAAAAAACAGAAGACCGAGCTTGGGAAGCTAGTGGTGGCAAGGCTTCGAAAGGTCCAAAGTGGACATTTGGCCTGAGCCAAAAAAAAGCCCCGCTCATGCGGGGCATTGTGGCGAATCAGATGTTGGTTAGCTCGGCATTGAGCTGAGCATCCCCAATGTGCATCCCGGCAATAGTTGGCTCAATGATCCGGGCTTTTTGTA
>Ga0070746_10001076_pt1 | contig 16390 bp, 18 predicted proteins | sample VirMetDEL_Mar_21_FD_77016 | JGI IMG/M metagenome (GOLD analysis project Ga0070746, IMG submission 77016) | Aqueous microbial communities from the Delaware River and Bay under freshwater to marine salinity gradient to study organic matter... | ecosystem: Environmental > Aquatic > Marine >... | reverse complement strand
GATGTGTAAGTTGTAGACGCCTGACCAACCGCATAATACCCATAATTTCCAGAAGTGCTGAATAGACTTCCTCTACGCCAAACGCCATATGATGTGATGGTTGAGGGGTATGACCCGCCACCACCATAAAGGTTTAGAACTACGGAATCGCTCCATCGCACCACAATTTCGTTGTTAGCAATGCCGTAACGGCCGCCTCTTTGCCAATGATTGGAACTATGATATGAGCGATAAGTTACAGTTTCAGACGATCCGTTGCCGCCTGCACCACCCTGACCACCGCCGCCGCCGCCAGCTTGGACGGTTCCGTTGTTGATAAACGTGCAAGCAACAAGCGCTTCAAACGCATCGCCGCCATCAGCGCCAGCCGCGCCACCCGCGCCAATCAGCGTGCCATTATTTGTGACAGTGATAGAGCCGATGCCGCCTGTGTTTATTTCCAGAGCTTCTTCGCTGGTGCTTGTTGCGCCAAGCGTGACGCCTGAGTTAATGACGATTTCTTTTGGATAATTTACGCCGTAATCACTGCCAAAAATTGTGCTTGCGTTCTGGTTAGTTGCGCCGCTGGCAAATGTTTTGCGCCAGCCTTTTGCGGCACTGCGGAAATTGGTAAAATTTATCGTGCCAGATGTGGGAACAGAAGCGGCTAGGTTTGTCGCCGTATTGTTTGCCGCGTTGCCTCTAACCAGCGTTCCGCCACGATACAGATCACTAAAACTAATCGCGCCAGCGCCCGAAAACTCCGTGCGCAAGTCGCTGAAGCTAACAGCCCCACTTGCCGCGATAGCCATTAGACAGAGCCAAAAGCTGTAACATCGCCAGCCGCAACGATTGCGCCCGCGCTAGTCACCTTCAAGACGCCTGTGCCGCCATATTTCAGCAGAAGGTTGTTTGAACCATCTTGCTCAATAGTCCAGCCTGCGCCGATTGCAAGCTTGGTGATGCTGTCTGTGCCTTGCTCAAAGTCCTTGATATGACTCATTAAAGTGCGAAAAGCATTGTTCACATCACTTGGCAACATGGAATTTTCCGCAAGATTGACCCCGCCGACATCCGTGTTATTGGCAGCCGTTGCATCATACTGACCGAAATTATCTTTACTCATTTTATGTTCCTTTTTTTAGGGTTATCTGTCGCCGGTCAACAGACCGCCAGTTGTGCCAATAAAGCCGCTTGATGCGCCGGTTCTGCGCCCGCTTCGCTCGATGCGCTTCATTTCTTCTGCTTGGCGTCTTGCAAGCCTTTCAAGAAACGCTCTTTGCTGTTGCGGGTTAGTCGAAAACAGATCGCGTGATAATGCGCTGCCGATTTGCTCTGGCATACCGCCGCGCGTTGTTGCTCGCTCAAATAAGCTGCGCGCGGTTGGTAATGGGTTGCCCATTAAAAGCTGTCCAACAGCGCTGGCGTCTTGGCCTAAGTTTGCGACATCTTCGCCCAATGGCGCAGTTCGGCTGCCGGCAGTTGGCGCAGTTCTAGCCCGCGTCAAAACCTGATCCTGACGCTGTGTCATGCGTTTTTCAAAAGCCTCAAACGAAGCGTCATCATCAAAGACTGCGCGCAATTGCTTGCGCTTGGCCTTGCTGCCAAAAATGCGTTTTCCCGCATCTGCCATGTCAGCCGTTTTGTCAACGCTGTTTCGGATAGCTTGCGCAACACCGACTTTGAAAGCCTCTTTTTCACTTGCTGATAGCTTGCTCACATCTGAGGCAAGATCATCAGCGCCAGACTTAATGAAAGCCTCGCCATCATCAAGCGCATCTTTCAAGCGAGCATCGCCGGCAAATTTGTTGCGGGCTATTTTGTATGCGCTAACAGTTTCGCCAGCATCGTCCAAAACTTTCGGTGATGCGTTGTCGATTATATCAATGAAGCTTGCCCGCGCATTTTTAAGTCCGCGCTCCATGCCCCGCCCGATGCTAGTTTTTGAGGCGCCGCGTTTGCCAAGCCCCATAACCTCATCAAGACCCATTTTGATATAATGCAATTCCTGAACTGACAGGTTGTCGATAGCCCCGCCATCAATTAGGCGCTTTGCGCTTGGAAGTTCGATGCCGTCAAACTTTGCCAGATTTGCAGCTTTTTCGACAGCCTCATCAAAAGCAGGCAGTGAAAGGATGCGCTTTATTTCCGGCGTCACCGAAACTGTTGCAGGCCTGCCGTCAATGTTGAAAGCCCTATCATAATCATTGTTAGCATTTGCTGCTTGCCTGTCTGCAATAACATCAAGCGCTTCTTTCTTGGAAGTGTTACCGCCAAGAACGAAACCAATGTCATCAGCAATGTCATCGCCAAGCCCCGCCATGCGGTCATCTAGCGCCTTTTGCGCTATATCAGCGCCTTCGCCGGAAACAGTTGCGGAACCGCGCGCAAGGCGCCGCGTTGCCTCGCCGGCAACATCAGGAATCATCATGTTGGGAACAACGGCTTCATCTAGGCTTTGCTGTACGGCTGAAGGGGTCGTGCCAGCGTTTTCAAGCGCCTGCACGGCCTTCAAGTCTGCCCCGCGCTGGATTGCATCATTAGACTTCAGACCAAGCGAATAAGCAGCCCTGTTGAGGCCTTTACCGGCATAATTAACAACAGCCGGCGCGGCTGATCCTAATACGCCGCCAAGCGTTGTTCCAATAATGCCACCGCTGATCATTTCATTTGCGTCTCTGCCAGCTCCAACACCAGCAAAGCCGCCTTCGGCAGCGCCAACAAGCCCGCCAAAGCCAGTTGTGCCAACTTTTTCAATGACCTTCTTGCCAATGGCTGTGCCAGCCGCCTTTGCACCACCAGCGCCGCCCATCAGCAAACCGCCGCCGATTTCAGCCGCTAGGGCTGTTTTAGGGTTTGCATCGCGAAAATCTGATATGTTTTCACGAATATCATCGCGGGTTTCATCATAATCGCCAGCAAAGCCAAAGCCTGTGCGCAAGCCTGCTTCGATCTCATCGCCAAAACCAAGCAATAAGCCTTGACCGGCAAGCCGCGCCAAGTTTGCGCCATAGCCATCTTCGCCATCGCTTTTTTCTTCATCTTTAGGCTTTGCTTGTTTGCGTTTACGTTGCGCGCCGCTTTTTGCAATCTGGTTGACGTAGCGTTGTTTTTCGGCCTGCGTCATGCTCTTAAAAGTGTCGGGAACAGTGATTACGCCTAGACCATCAACTTCAATTTTAGCCATCAATCAACTTCCTTAAATTTGACATCGTTATAGGTACTGAAGTCAAAAGCATCGACCCCTTCATTTGCGCGGCGGCGGTTAATAGACCGTTTTCTGTTTGCGAGCGCGCGTTCATTTATTCGCTTTAACTCGTTTAGGCGCCGAAGAACCACGCTTTCATTATTTATGTTTTCAAAAATTGCGTCTGTGGCGCGTTGCGCATCGCCTTCAGTTTGCGTGCCTTTATTTAGACGCAGGCTGTCAAGCACAAGCTTCTTAATAAAAGTCCTGAAATCTGAACGATTAGCGTTCACTTCATCGGCATAACCGAAGGTGGTTGCTAAGAAATCTGCCGGTTTATCGAAAGCAGAAAGCGTCATTTCCCCGCTTTCTAAAAGGCCTGCAAACTTGTCGATATCTTCGTTGATGTTTGCGTTTGTGTCTAAGGCTGTGAAATCTTCTTCTTCAGCTTTAAATGCAACGCTTGACATTCTGACAGGCTTTTTGTCTGTCTTTGCTAGCGCCTTCATCTCTTTTTGGTATTTGATGATTTCTTCGTTTGGCTTGATCGTTTGTTCGCCGGTTACTGGATCGGTGACAACAGTAAACGCGCCATTTTGGATTTGCTCGCGCGTTGGCGTTGTCATCTTTCTGTCCATCAGATCAGCCTGCGCAATTTTATAGCGCCGGTTAATCTCAGCATCTTCGGCATCAGCTATGCCTTTTTTAGCTGCGCCATATGCGCCCATTCCAGCGCGCAAGCCTTTGCCAAGTGCGCTGCCAAGCGAAGGCGCAACACCGCCAACGACAGGCGCTCCAGCCTCTAGCAATGCGGCAGATGCGGCAAGGATGCCTTGCGACTTCGGATCGTCAAAGCCATCGCCTAACAAACCACCAAAAAAGCCGCTTGATGGCGCTGGTGCCTGCTCTTGTGCCGGAAGCGGCATCTTTACAAAGTCAGGCGCGTTGCCAGATGTTATTGCTGGCCTTGCTGGCATCGACGGCTTGCTAATGGGAAGCGCGCCAGTATAGGGCGCCGGTGCGGGAATTGGGCTGTTAGATTGCGCCATGCGAACAGGGCTGCGCATTGGCAGGCTCATTGGCCTTGTAAGGTTGCGGCCAGTCAATGCAGCCATCACTTCATTACTAAGCTTCGGCCGGTTTGGCGCCGTTGGCACGTTTGGCCGCGCTAGGACAGGCGCGCTAGATATCGGCGGTAAAGCCTGATCCAAATACCTGTTTTGCGGTGTGCTAAACAAAAAGTCGTATTTATTCATCATAACCCCCTAAAGCAAGCCAAGAAGACCGCCGCCAAAGGCGCCCATCATCGGATCAAAACCGGCGTTCTTGCCTAACTGCGCGCCGCCAAGCGCGCCGCCCAAAGCCGAAGCGGCTGAGTTACGCGCGACAGGCTGGATTGTATTGCTGCCAACCGTGCCGCCGCCAACCAAGCCCATATAGGCTGCAAGTTTTGAGGCGTCTTTGTTTTGCTCAAAATTAAACTTGTCGATCTGTGCTTGCAGTTCTGCTTGCGATTGGCCTTCGCGCGCTGCGCCAACGCCGGCAAGTTGTTGCGCTGCCATGTTGGCCGCTTGCGGCGCCTGCGAAACTGCGTCTTGCTGCGCTTGGTATGCGATAGGCGCCAGCGCGGTCGCTAGGGCTTGCTGGTTTGCGCCGCTGCCATATCTGCCAGCTTTTGCAAACTGGCTCTGAACTTGGTTGATCGCCGGCTGAAACGCCGCATTCAGAAGCGGGTTCGTTCCCATCAAGTTTTGGCGCACTACGTTTGCGGTCTGCGCAGTCATGCCATTAGGGTCAAGCGCGTTATCGCGAACCATATCTAGCGCCATAGTCGTTTCGGGCGCAAAGCCAACGACTGTGCTGTTTGGATAATAGTTCGGAGCCGATGACTGATATTGGTCTTTCGCCTGCGATAAGCCAAACTCTAAAAAGGGCTTTGCATATGATGGTGGCTCAACTTGCGTGTTGACAGTTGATGGGGTTCCGCCGCCTTTACTCATTTTGATATTTCCTTTGCCATAATTGTTGAAGTCGGTTTGTAACCTTTTAAAGCGCGGTGCCAGCCACGCCGCCCGACTATTTCAACAGATTTGCATTCCCAACTTTTTGACCAATTGACCAAAGCTGGTTCAGCCTCAACTAATGTTTTCAGATTGCCGCCAGCAAGCCAAAACCGAAGTGTTCTGAATTGCGGATATTGGACTATTTCAGTGACGATTGCCGCGTTATGAAACGGCCAAAACTGCGCATCGCCGCGTTCAACCATGTCAAAAACATCAGCAAGCGTGTGCGTTCCGTGCGCATGGTCTAGTGCCGCTTGTATCCAGCCGGCGCAGCGATCCCACTCAGCCGATAATGATATAGTCGAATGTTCTTGTTGTTGACGTTGTGTTTGCATGTGTGACCGTAAAAGTTTGTTTGCCGCGCGATGAGACAAACATTGCACCGCCAGCCTGCTCTGAGGCCGCCGCTGCGGTTGTTGGCATAAACAGGATGACGCTTTCATAACCAGCGCGATCGTCTGCAACGACAGTTGATGCTGCGTTTGCAGCAAGCGTGACGGTGCCGGTTGAATTTAGTTTGCCGGCCAAAATATTATTTACAACAAGGCTGACTTCACGCGGATCGTTTGCTTCGTATGGCAGCCGCCTAAAATTAACGTCTGCCAAGCGCCCGACCCTCTATATCTAAGCCCTGCGCGTTTTCCCAATTGCCAGAAATGGTCATCTTGGCGCGATGGAAACGACCTTGAACACGATGCTCGCAAAAGCCTTCATCCGTCAGCGCACTGCCTGCGTCAAAAACAACAGGGTCATCGTGACGGTCACGCGCACCAACTTGCATCGAAACGCTGCCGCCGGTGAAATGTGGAACTGTTCTTGTGACCAGCGCATGCTTGTCTTTTGCGACAGGAAACTCTGCGGTTTCAAATGTTGCGGCTATAGGCGCGCCAGAAAAAGCGTGAAGCTTCTTTTGATATGCACCGCCAAACACGAAAGACCCGCCTTTGAATAAATGCGAATCCAATATCGAACCAACCGCATCAATGCTCGCATAAAGCGCATCAAGCGCTTCCAAATCCTGCCCGCTTGTGAAGAATGGCGCAATAATATCAGCGCCAACCTCAACCAAAGACCAGCGGCCTAGAGTGTAATTGAAAACAATCATGCGATCAGGCTCGCCATCGGGCGATGCGTTGCTCACATACGACCAAGCCACTACCTGTTGCGTTGGGTCAACGGCTGCCGACATTTTTGACGTATACGCTAAATCCATGTCATTGAGGAAGAAGCGGTTGACCTTTTCGGCGCCTATCGGCTGGCTTTTAGAGCCATCGAAAGCGTAAAAGCCGTCTTCTGCAAGGAAGAAAACCAAACTGCCAATCTGCGCAACGCTGCCGCTATAGGCGCAGCCACGCGCAGTCTCAACGCGGTCGATCTGATAAATAAGCGGTGAACCAACATATGACGCGACAGCGATAGCGCGCTCCATTAGAATGACTGCATTCTGGCCGCCACATAATCCGGTGATATTTCCGGCATCTGGAATGTCTTGAAAATCGCTCTGATCTGTTCCGACAGTCCAGCTTGTTTCATCGTTAATGCCAGACCATTGAACGCGAAATGGCTGCTTGCCTGAGCCGGTGTCGATAGATGCAGTCCAAACCTGATCTCTGACAACAGTGATAAAATCTGCTTTTGGGCAAGATGCTGACAAGTCCGAAAAGCTGGTATCGGTTCCAAGCTGCCACTTTTGGACTTCTTCGCCAGTTCCGCCAGCGACCAAAAGCTTGTCGCCAAACTGCGCAGCCCGCCAGCGTCCAGATGCGCCGATGTTATAGCCGCCAGATTTGCTTGCATCGACAAGCGCGTTGCCTGACCCGCCAAAGACATAAAGCTTTGTCGCATCGCCTGCAAAAAGCTTGACGTTTCCGCCGTTATCTTTTGCCGCAAATACGCCCGCGATCTTGTTTGTCGCTGCGCCTGATACCGCTTGAAAAGCATTGACACTTCTATAACCAACCGCAGATGGATAGCAGTTGAGCGCAGTTGTGACGCCTTTGTTTAAATATGCGGGCTGGTCGGGCAGCCAATCTTTAAATTCAATCATTGAATAAACCACACTCCCGCTGCGTCAGGCTGGACAGTCCATGCTTCGCCTAAAATCTTCGGCGTTGCATTGGCTGAAGCCGATGTTGTGATGCCCGCCGCGCCAGTAAATGCTAGAACGCCGAAAAGCTGGCCTGCCGTTGCTGCGCTTGTTGCGGCGCTGCCGCTGACATTAAAAACAAAATTTGGTGTCGGCTGACTGCCTGCCGCCGTCACGATTGGCGAATAATTAGTGGCGCTGGAAACGGTTATAGTATTTCCCATCCCATTTCCATGAACTGCGCAATAATAGCGAAGCGAGGCTGGCGCATTTGTTGCCACGTTAAAATGCACTTTGGCGCCTGCACTGCCAGCCGTTCCTGTTGATGAAACGCCTGTTTGATATGCGGTGGCGCTTCCATCCTGAAACGCCAGCGGATGCCCTGATAGGCTGCTATCGCTTACATCAAAGACATAAATGCGACCCTGTTCTAAAGTCAGGACAGGGTTGTTAATGCCATCAATCACAAAAACATTTGAGCCGTTTACGTTTGCAACCGTCACCACATAATTGACAGGCTGTATTGTCTCAAGCTGCCTGAAAATGGTTGATGATGCAGTTGCGCTGACGTTTGCCGTTGGCTGACCGTTGACCAGCCGTATCAAGAACGCGCTGGCTGTAACTGTGCCAGCCGATGCGGCTGTTGCAGTCATGCCTTTCGTGCGTCCTACATCAGCCGTTGCGCTTGCAGATGTTGCAGCAACCGCGCTGAAACCAATGAACTTGATAGGTTCGGCTGCGGTTGCCGAAGCTGATACCGCAGCCGTTCCTGACGCTTCGTGAATGGTAACATTGTCAAGCTGATCCATGTTGCCGATGCTATTGGCGCCATCCAAAGCGCCAAGCGCAGCAAGATCATCAAGCGTTGCCATAGAGCTAGGCCGCTGTGATTGTTAGATCGCCAGAAGCGACCTTCAAGATATCACCAGTCGCGATGGTTTTAGCAGTCGCAAAGCTGCCATGAAAAAGCTGGTTGCCGCCTGTTGATGCGTCATAGATTGCCCAATGGGAAACGCTGCCCCAAGAGCCAGTCGCGGCTGGAAACTCTGCCGCCGCGTTGCTTGCGATAGAGGCCGAAGCCGCTGAAGCAAATGTAATAGCTTGGCGCGCATAACCAGAACCAGACAGTTCTGTGCCGCTGTCATCATCATTCATTGATGCGGTTGAAAGGCCAAGATAGACGGCTGCCGGTGCGCTTGTTGATGTTGTGCCGGTAAAGTGGTCAAGGAAGGCATTTTCGAGATAATCGGACATAGCTGACATGGAATCAGGCTCCTGTGTTTTGACGTTGATAGATTGATTGGATTTGCAACGAGCCGCTGCCATATTGACTTCTTTGCTCGTCTTTCTGGACTTCAGAAATGGCACGGCTAAACTTTTGATCGTAAAGCTGCGCGCGTTGTTCATCCATCAGATATGTGTAAAGTTCCGCCAGCGCGCCAGCTAAATAGGCGTCTGAATGGCGAAGCAGAATGTTGTTTGTTGTGTTTGTATTCGATAGAGGTTCAATAGAACCAATATAAACGATTTCGGCGCTGTAAGCGGTATCAGGCACAGGGCGAAGCTTCATTTCATCGCCAATAATACTATAGGCCTGCGGCTTGCCTGCGCCAGTTGTCGAATAATCAGTATCAAGCGCGACAGGGCTTTTATATTCCAAGACTGTCAGCGGGCTTGTATTCAGCTTCACTTCCCTGACTTCACGCAAGTCGGTCGGGAGGCTGATATATTCGTTGTTTGCTGTCAGCGTTGCCTGCGCGCGCTTTTCTTGGCTGCGGCTTTCTAACTCGCGCGACATACGCGCTTCGGCAAGCTGGATAAACTCAGGGATTTGCAGCGTTAAGTCGCTGCGAGCCGCAAAATTTGCGATGGTGGTTTGCAACGAAGCATAGTCGGTGATTGCCATTAGATTGTCCCGCCGCTAGTTCTGAAAAAACGATTGTCATAATCATTGAGCCAGCGCTTCCACTCTGTCGGGTTGTCTTTTGGGTCGCCAAGTCGGGCGCGTAATTCCAAATAGACTGTCGCTGGTATTTCGGCGACATGCTGCCAATGATGCTGCGTGTTGCCGATCATGCTGCCTTTTCGATACTCAGCCGCCCGCGCTTTATTAGCGTCTAGGATAGCATCGACTTCTTGACGCTTTTCGATGATGAAACCTTTATCAGCATCGTGCATCCAAGTTTCGGTATCGCCGACTTTGCTCAATAATTTTTTGGTCATGTTTGCCTCATTAAAAGGGGCGCCGAAGCGCCCCTTTAGTTATTATATTTTTGGCTCTAAGAACCGTTCAGATCAAAGATCGCGCCGTGCGCCTTCGGAGCCTTAACTTTCAAAGCCCACTCAGTCACGATTTGCGATTTTTCGGCATCACCTGTGTTGGCAATGTCGTTCTCTGCAAAGTTACGTCCAGTCAAAGTTGACAGACATACAAAGTTTGGATCAATCACAAACACGCGGTCATTACCCATGAAACGCGATGGAGTGATATCCAGAGTTCCGAAATCAGTCATGTAGACGCTGACAGAACCCACAAATGAAGGGGCTTTGTTTGCGGTTGTGTTGACCTGATTTGTCACCAAGTTTGTGCCGGCTTGAGCCAGATCGCTAATGTTAGCGCGGTTCGTTGCAGAACAGACTAGCAGTGATGGTGAACCACCATCTGACCATGCGTCTTGAACTGCATCGTCAAGCAATGCAAGCGTCAATGGACGAGCCGTGCCGGCGGTAGGAACATCAGTTCCGTCACCAGTCGCAAAAGCACCGCCACCAGTTGAACCGTTAGTGATCCAAGATGACAAAGATGCTGATTGGCGTGTTCCACCAGATGCGCGGGCTTGGTCTGTGTTCCCGATCATGTGTTCAATATCGCGGCGAAGCTCAAGGCCTTTCAAGACCCGCTGATATGCCACTTCCCGCGCTCTTCCGGCTTTATCTACTGCATCCAAAGTTTTAGATACAATATAGCCCTTCTGGCTGATTTGATGGTAGTTACCAAGACGCGAAGTTGCAGTAACGCCGGTGTCGGCCATATCGGCACCTTCGGCAACGGCATTTGTGCTTGCGCTTGACAATTCCTGAACTTGCCATTCAGTAAAAATGCCAGTCGAAGTTTCTTTTGCAATTGCAGAAAAGATCGGAGTTTCATCCGAATCCACTTTATAAATAATGTCGGCGAGGGTTTCCTTTTCGCCAACGGCAGTCGAAGTTTGTGCTAGTGCCATTTTAGGCTCCTATCTAATTATCCAAGTAAAAGTTCAACAGCAGCATTGACGCTGCGTTCGGAATCCAGCCGGTTTGCTAATTGCTTTTTCCGTCTGGTTTGGCTTTCACCTTTCGCGCGCGGAGTGCCTGCTTTTGCCATCTTCGGGGCTTTGCGAACCTTCTTTTTGGCAACGCCGGCAGATTGATTAATCTGACTTAGTTTCCAACTATCATAGAGCGCCTTGACCGCACGGTGATCGCTGGCCTGCGATATTTCTTGTGCGGTATATCCCAAAGTTTGAGCATATTGGATCACCTGTTTCCGTTCACTATCGCGAACAGCATCGTCAGCCCATGCAGGGATGACCTCAATCATGCGTTCACCTTCGTTTTTTAGGTGGCGCTGATAAAGCTGTTGGTGTTCCAAATTTTGCTCTTGTGCAATGCGCTGCCTTTCCTGTTCAACCAATGCGCTGTGTTCTTTGCGCTGGTTGTAAACTTGGACTAGGCGGGCATATTCCTTCGCATCGAGTTCATCATAAGCCCTGTCCCAATCAGGTTCTTCTGCCTGCATGGATTGTAGTTGCTCAGATAATTCGGTTAGGCCTTGCGCATAAGCATCACGCATCTGTTTAGTCTGAGCCGCTTCAGCCTCAAAGGCTTTGCGCTCAGATGCAAGTTGCTGCATGCGCTTTGTGAACGCACTTTGCCGCTGATATCCCGCAACCGCTTCTTCGATGGTTATCTCAACTTCTTCGCCGTCAATAACGGCGGTTACAGTTTGAGGCTCATCGTCATCGTCTTGTTCATCATCGTCAAAGGCATCTTCCTCATCATCTTCGGCGTCATCGGCTTCAGCATCATCCTGATCTTCATCAGTTTCATCGCCTGCCTCAAACGCCTCATCTTCTGAGGCTTCAGCTTCCGGCTCTAGGCCTTCGGCTGGTGCTGCTTCTTCTTCTGCTTGGTTGTCCGCTGCGGGGTCTTGCAAAAGCGAAGTCATTGCATCGTTTATAGAAAAATTGCTGGTTTCCTGTGGGGAATTGTCAGCCATAATTTACACCTATTTTTTGAGTTGATCCAATTGCGCCTTCGCCATTTTGCCGGTTTCGACAACCGACTTGAGGTGGCCTTTAACCGCCTCTAGGGCTTGGCACAGGTTATATATGCGCTCGCGGGCTTGCGTGTCCTCGACTGAGGATTGCTTCCACGCGCGCATAAATTCAGTGTCTAAATAATCAAAAGCCTCTAGGATTAGAGGCTCGTTAAGGATGCGTTCAGCCTGCGCTGCGCGCTCGCGTTGCTCGCGAAGCTTTCCTTCGTTCATTATATTTGCTTGAAGCCGTTAAGGTTCATCTGATCTTGGTAGTTTTCTGGCCGATAAGCATAGCTGTCCAGAAACGCGCTATTCGCTGCATTATAATCGAAACCGGCTGGCGTAAATGCTGACGCTGTTTCAAGCCCTGTTGGCCGGTAATATGCGCCAGTTGCCGGCGCTGTAACAGGCGCGGCTGGCGCGGCGGCTGTTGCTGAACCCATGCGGCAAGCCTGCAAATCTTCGTCAAAGAAATATCCTTCTGGACATTCTTTTTCGCCGGTTAATGGGTTTTCTATAGGGTCAGGATCACCGCCAAAGCCATCAGCCTGATATCCGGTTCCTTCGATGCCGGCGACAGGGTTGCCGCTGTAAACTTCGCCGCCAAACAAACCTTCATGGAATACGCCTTGAACAACACCGTTTTCATCTAAAACTGGCCGACCGCCCGCCGCAATCTTGTCTTGGATGTTCTGCAAATTATAACCGCCAATGGCGCCAAGAACAGAGCCAAATTTTGGAAGGCCATATCCAGCTTTAGCGTTTTCTATTCGGCCGCTGCCTTGAATTTGGTCTATTGCGGCTTGACCGATAGCTTTGTTGATAGATGGGTCATCAAAATAGTTTGAATATAATGATGTGCCACGCAAGCTATTAAGGCCGCCGCCTTTTAAGAAATTACCAATGCTGCCGCCGACACGTTGATTTGAATAAATAGAGGGAGCAAAAAGGTTTTGTCCGTTACTCATGCGTGAATTTACAAAGCTTCTAGCAAGAGCATCAAGCTGCGCTTTTGTTGCTGCGCCATAATTTGTTTCATCAAAAACTTGCTGGACTTTTGGCCTGTTTTGCGCCGCAGCTATTGTCGCAGCATTTTGCGCGTTTATTCTATATCGCGCAGCCGCGCCGGCCATAAGGTCATCAAGGTTTGGCGTATTAGCGTATTCAGCACCATCGTTTCCGCCGCCATAATCAGCTTCGAAATCTGACATGGCTGCGCCAGCAAACGCATCATCATCGTCAGAATAAAAAGCCGGAATGCCATGCACCATCTCACCGCTGCCGCCCCTAGCCCGCAAAAGGCCTTCTTCGACATCATTTATATAAGCCAGCTTGTGCGGCTGGCCTTTGATCTTCAGATTTTTAGGTGGCGATGATCTTTTTTCCATTTTTACACTCGCGGCAAATTAGTTGATATTTCAGCGTCCGTGATTGCTTTGGCTGCGCGTAGTTGGCTTTCCAGCGCCAATTCTTCGCGCCGCATTTCCAGTTCGGCTTCCATCTTTTCGCGGTCTAGCTGGATTTCAGCTTCGATCTTCATTTTCTTTAATTCAAAGTCCTGTTGCAGCTTCATCATCTCAGGCGATGGCTGTTGGCCTTGCTGCGCTTGCTGCGCCTGTTGTTGCTGCATTTGCTGCGCAATCTGCTCCGGCGAGTTAAAGAACTTGCTTGCATCTTTGAAGCCGCCAATTTCGGCGATCTCGCGCAGGGTGCCGGCGTATTGTTGCATCGTGACCATCGGGTTGTTTGCGCCTAGCGTTTGCAAGATTTGCTCTTGCTTGCCGGCTATCTGCGTCAGGAACGCAATCTTCTGTTCATCGTCTGCCGTGCCAAGCCCAACATTCACGATCACATCAAACTCAGTATCAAACTCGCGCGGGTCTATTGGCACAAATTTATTGCGCAGGCGGATGATGCGGTCTTGCTGTTGGTATTTGGTAACAAGCGCCAAAATACCGCGAAACAAATCCTTAAATCCGGTTTCAGCAATTGTTCGCGCATAGCTTTCAAGCTTTTGGCCGGCGCCTTTAACTGTCGCAGCGACAGCGCTTGCTGTTGTGCTTTGCAGGGCATTGCTATCGAGGCCTTGACTAGCTTTGCTCATCCCTGTGCGCTGCTCTTTAACGGAATCCAGATATCCCATTAATGGCTGGATTTCGTTGCCAACGCCTGTGCCAGTTAGCATCTGAACGGCGCCAGCGTTGCGAACACGCACGATTCCGCCAGCGGTTCCATCTAGTAGGTCATCAAAATTAACCTGACCTTCAACAGCAACCGTGCGCGGGTTGACGGTTAGATAAGTCGCATCAAGATATTGGCGCATCAAAACAGATTTGATTTGCTGCAAATCTTTTGTCAGATCAAAAATGCTGCGCCCGACCAAACGGTGCGGCATCAGGATAGGGCTAATAACAGCAAACGGAATAATATCGGTCACTTCGTTTTCAAGAATATGCGCGCCAGTATCGCCAATCGACAAGATGCGGCGGCGCGTTGATATGCCATCGCCATCAGCGTCCACCAAAACAATGCTGTCAAAAACAGGCACAAGGCGCTGGCTGTCATCAGCCGGATCGGTTTCAACGCCGTTGCCAATATCGCCAAAGCGAACATCACGCTCAACTTCGTTTTCAACTTGCGCCGTGCCGGCATGTTCAACGATCTCATCTTCATCGAAGCCCATGCTGACAAGATCGCTGACAGTCATGGTCGTGCGATGCGAAATAAAGCGGGCATCCTCAAGGCTCTTGGCGCGCCGGTTGAAAATAAATTCTTCCGGCGGCACGTTCTCGATTTTAACCTTGCCTGATTTCTTGGAAATCTTGACCTTTATGTCATAGCTTTCCGCAACCGGCTGGAGCATCCCCATTTCGTTGACAATCTCTGTGACTGTCTCAGATTGGGCAACAACATCAATATCAGGGTTTTCTAACAGCTTTGCCAGTTCGGCTTCTGTCAGGCCTTCATATTCAGCTTCTTCGACTGTTGTGGTTTCGTCATAATAGAACTTGACCACACCTAATTTGAACAAAAGCGCATCCCGCAACCATGCGTCAATGATGCGATATCCGTTGTTATCATGGCTGATTATGTAATTCACATAATCGCTGATTTGTTCAGCGGCTTCGGTGTCTTCAGCATTGCGGGGCGCAAAGCGAACATATTTATCTGAGCCGCAAAAAATGCGCATGAGGGAAGGCATAATTTGTTCGATGGTATCTGCCGTTTCTGTCGAAACGACTTGGCTTTTGCCTTCTATTTCATTGCCAAACGGCTCGCCTAGATAATAATCAAGCGCCTTAATGCGATCTGAAGCGTATTCGCTATCATAATGATTAAGGGCGTCAGAAATCTCGCGCGCAACGATTTGACCAACTTCTTCATCGTTCATTTTCATTTGCTGGCCTTTTGTTTCTTGCTAACTGCTTGTTTTTTTACGGCTTTTGTCTTGGACAATGCCTCAACATCGCACTTGCTATTTTCGCGGCAGAACTTCGGCGTCACGCATCCAGCGCAAAGCGCGAACTTTGGCGCCATCTGTTCTGGCGATGGCTGCGGGCGAGGCCGGCGAAATGTGCGAATGGTATACATTTTTTTCGAGAAACTTCCTTTTTATGCGTATTTTATGCTTTACTATTGGTAAATATGCGCATATAATCTTCATATGAGTTAAACAAATTGCTTTGGAGGGCAATATGAATTTTATTTTTAACGATGGCGGCAGAGCCGCCGCAGGCTTCAAAGGCACGGCAGGCGATTGCGGCGCTAGGGCAATGGCTATAGCGCTTGGCATCGACTACAAGGCCGCCTATCAGGAGTTGGCGCAGGCGAATAAGGACATGGGCTTTGCCAAGTCCGCCCGCAACGGCATTATGAAAAACGTCTATGACATGGTTTTAAAACGTCATGGATGGGTTTGGCATAGCGCCCCAAAATTTGATGGTCGCAAAGCCAGATGTTCAGATATGCCAAGCGGCATTGTTATTGCGCGGCAAGCGCGCCACTTTGTTGCAGTTGTTGATGGCGAGGCCAACGACATTTGGGATTGCACAAACAAAATGGTTTATGGTTATTGGGCGGCGGCTTAATAGCCCCGCCTTACTGACTGCAATATTTTCCCAAACCCATCTTGGCACCAGATTTTTTGGTGCCTTTTTTTGTGCCTTTTTTAGAACCGTATTTCATTTCTTTTCCGCCTTTTTGAATTGCTTTCTTTTTACGCCTTTAATGATGCCGGTCATGCTCATGCCGTCCGTTGTTAAAACTGACATAGGCTTTGGCTGCGGCAGCGTTGTTGCCTCGCCGGCAATCTTGCCGGTTAAGCATTGACCCCTAGCGCCGCATTTTTGCGGATAAGGGCAAGTCGAACAATTTTCCATCACTTCGCCTTCTTGGTTTTCTTGGTTGTCTTTTTGGCAGTCTTTGCGGCGCGCTTAAAAGCTGCATCGCTTGGCGCCCCTTTAGCGCCTTTGCGCTTCATAGTTTCGCCGCTGCCGGCTTTAATGCGTTTGCGCTTTTTATGGATATTTTCATAAAGGCTCATCAGATCACCATTTGGTTATATCAGCCCAATAAGCGGCGCTCATTTTGCCTTTTGCTATATTCTTTGCATGGCGGGCTTTAAAAGATGCGCGCTTTGTTTTCATGGCCGCGCTTTCACCCGCTTTTGGCTTGCCGGCTGTCTTTGCGCCTTGCTGCCCAAAACGGATGGTCTTAACCTTGTCGCCTTCTTTTGCGACTACGACATGCGATTTCTTCGGATGGTTGGGCGTCCG
>Ga0070746_10001075_pt1 | contig 16391 bp, 16 predicted proteins | sample VirMetDEL_Mar_21_FD_77016 | JGI IMG/M metagenome (GOLD analysis project Ga0070746, IMG submission 77016) | Aqueous microbial communities from the Delaware River and Bay under freshwater to marine salinity gradient to study organic matter... | ecosystem: Environmental > Aquatic > Marine >... | reverse complement strand
TACCAAACGCTGTTTCTTGTAAAGAATATATTTGGTTAAATAAAAATGTAGATGATGTAATTGCACCATGATTACCATTTATATCTTCAAAGCTATTTACTTCAAACTGTCGCCATGTATCAATAGGATCACCATAAAACTTATTTAATGTATGTCGCCACCTTACAGGGTATTCATTTATATTTCTATATGGGAATGTTGGACTATTAAAAAAACTTATTAACTCAGCAAACGTCAATACATCGTTGTAGTTAAACTCTTCTATTAACTGACCAACACCAGCATTATAAAATAAACCAGTAGCAAAATCAGAACCACCTAAATCATTAGAAAAACCTAAAGTTTCCGCATAAGGTCTGTGCCCTACATTTGGGTACATAGGCTCTGTTGTAGAAGCCGCTTGTCGCATTGTGTGGTTTATTGTGCTTTCATAAGGAAATACAATTCCATAAGAAACATCATCACCACCTAAAGAAACATATTGTCCATATATTCTTAAAAAGCCGTAATAATCTAAATAACAATCTCCACCATAAACTTCTATATTATTATATAAATCTCCTGCGGCTTCAGGAAAATCTGCATTACCTATTGGTTGAAAATGACCTGTTGAATAAAATACAGATTGTTGTAATGAAGACACTGTTACACCTCCATAAGGATTTGCATTTTCTCTAACGTAATTTGCAATCAATGAACCTGCACCTGTATTTACAGCCAATGAACTTGTACCACCACTATAATTAAAAAATGGACTTACACAACTATTACCAGTAAAATTACCATGCTTGTATAATATAGAGTTAGGTTTACCCCAACCAGCATATGAAGTATTACCTGCAGTTCTTAAAGCTTCAGTAGAAGGAGATGCACTTGTTTCATACAGTACTTCATTTTCAAAATCTAATATACCTTCGTAATTAGGTATTGTTTGACCTAAACCAGCTATAATTTGATATTCAATGTTTTGTGTGTTTGAGCCATAAGCAGGGAAATAATTACCTACTGGAGTTTCGTGATAAGGATTGTAAGTTCTATACCATTTACTTATTACACATGGGCTTTTAGATAAAGCTGTTACAAAAGTCATGTGTGCGGCATTATGACCTCCTGTTGTATCTGCAGGCCATGCTGTATTTGGCTCTTTATAGCATGAACCAACAATTTTAAATTTATCGTTTGTTGTTACTGTTGGTATTGTTGTATTATCAAAATCATTATCAGGACAATAAAACATAGACTGATTAGGTCTTGATAAATACCTATTTGGTAGAGAACCACTATACTCATGTAAGTCAAATAGTATTCTTGACGCTTGTGGAGAAGTTGGTGTATTATCCCATCTATGATAACCTGTTAAATGAGGTCTTGTAATATTACTATCGTTTGCATCTATAACAGTAGGCAACATTAATCCTTGATTAATTATTTGAGCATCCCTTTCAGTACGAACAATAGAAAAACCACTTATCTTATCTTTAATAGGTGTTATATCTATACCGCTAACATCAATACCCATTATTCTTAAATGCGAATAATCAGTATCGTTATGTAATGGGTCGTTTTCTAATACAGGCACTCCAAGTAAAGGTGCGTGATTATAGTCGTTAGTTGTTGACGCGGCAATACCTAAATTAGCAGTTGTAACACCAGTAGTAGTTCCGTCTAATCTTAATCTATTCCAAGAGTATTCTGTATCGTATTGGTCTGGAAAAGTAAAGTCAGCTAAATGAAATGCAAAAAACGGATAGCCTAATTTATCATAAAATACTATTGCAAACCTATAAGTTTCACCTCTAAAGTAACCTGTGTATAAATGCTCAACTTGTGTTCCTTTGTAGTTTACGTAATCGTTAGTAACATTATAAGGCTCTTGTTGACCGTTATACATTTGCTTGTTAATGTTACCAGTAGCAACTAAGTTATCGTGCGTTAGAGGCTCTGTATTAGGCCCAAGACCTAATGTATCAGAACGCATATCTCTAAACTTTGGTGTAATAGCAAGTCCAGACAAAACGCTTTCTAATTCAGCAGAAGTTACTTGTAATAAATTTTCTACAATGTTACCATAATACAAAACACTGTCCTTCATGTCCAATGTTTTTGCAGCGGCAATACCTTGAAATCTTTGAGCAATAGTTTCGGCAATTATTGGCTCACCAACATTTGATGTATGATCAAATTGCATTGTAGTTGTTCCAGACACAACTGCTGAATCAGCAAATATATTTGACTCGTCTACAATCGAGTTTGTTTTAGAATATAAATAAGCTACTTGTATTCTATTGTATCTATCATCAACACCTTTAATCTCAATCTTGTTTCCTTTTCCAGTAGTTACACCACTACCTTCCATTTCATATAAATTCCAATTACTTGCATTTACATTGTCGGAAGTAACAAAGATTTTTTTAGTTGGTGTAGTCCAAGGTGTTGCATAACCATCTTCAGTAATAAGTCTATACGTATATTGATATACACCAGATAAAATATCACCGCCTATGGTTTCAACATATTTTATAATACCGATATTAAACTCAGCTTGACTATTTATACTATGTACAGACGTTGTTAATGCTGTATATGCAGTAACATCATTTCTAAGTAATGCAGTATTGTATTGCGCTGTAAACACTCTAGGAGGGTTAGAGTTATCATTAACTCCGTCTACCCAATACACTCTAATAGTTTGATTGTTTTCGTATAGAAACCTAGCGCATATTTGATTTTCAGGATTAAAATTTAACTTTTCTGTTTGAGCAGTATCGTTAAATAATGTTTTGTAAGAACCATTACCTTCTGAATCTGTACCAAGCACACCTATTTCTGAAGCAGACAAATCTTCTCTAACAGAGAATATAAACTTAATATTACCATCACCTGCGTAACCAATTGGAACATATCTGTTTGCGTCAGCACCACCATTGGCATCTAAAGTAAAAGATAATGTATTACCGTTGTCTTCTACCCAATCAAGCGTACCACGTTTGTTAAACATCAACTTACCATTGATGTTATCTACCATTGAATATGCACTAACATTGGTTGGGTCGTAATCACGATTTAAACCTTTGCTAAAAATATTTCTACTAATTTGCCCCATTAAAAGTATTTTTTATTAGGTAAAGGTAATAGTTGATTGTACATGTTTGCTAGATATTCAAGTTTTGCAGGACTAGGCATTTCGTCATTACCTCGTGCTTGAGCACACAAATAGTACCATCTTGTTTCTAACTCTTTATATACATGATGTGGTATTTTACCGTTGTAGTAATCTACTGACTTACAACGCCACATAAGATACTGTGATACAGCAAGTTCGTGGCTTTGAGCAATCAAAGGAAACCCTTCTTTGTCTATTGCCACACCTTGATAACTAATACCAATTTCTTTGATGTCTTTATTGTTTACGTAGATATATCTGTTTTTTAAAGTAAAAACTAAATTGTTACTTATGTTGTAACTATCTATTCCGTAATTATTTCCGTTAGCAGTATTTGTTTGCCTTGTATTGGCATTATTTAGTTTAGACGCATATATTGTTGCCAAGTGTACAGAACCTCCGTTAGCAACGTTCTTATCAAACATTGCAAAGTTTTTATCGCTAAACTCTATTTCTGTATCGTAGTATTTTAAAGCAGAAAGTGTAATTAGATCATCTGGTATACACGCTTTCATGTTTTTTACAGGCAACAAACATTCTTTATGTATATACGAATTGTCTGTACCAATTAAGTTTTCAGCTTCAACAGACCATCTAGCAAAATCGTCTATATACTGATTAACGTTTTTTAAACCTAAGTTACCAGCAACGTTACCGATAACTCTTCTGATTGAAACTTTTTCGCTATTCATATTTTTTTCTATTCTGTAAAGTCAGCATACTCATAACCTCTATTGATTTGTTTCATCATTTTTTTAGTCTGAGTAGGACTTAGCTTTACGTTAATACTTTTCCATTTATCAGGTCTAAACCAATATAATTCATGCCAATAACCTTCTGTATAAAATTCATCAACATTTTCTGGCTTGTAATATCTTTGCTTTTTATTAGTTCGCTTTTTAATTATTCTTAAAGCTCCAAATTTATTCGGCAAAGTAAACTCAAAACCTTTCATTATATAGTCTACAATAAAACCCAAATAAGGTTTTACTACACTTCTAAACTCTCTAAACGTAATAGTACGTTTATTTAAATATGGTCTTTTAGCAAGTTCTCTTTCTATTTCTTCTATTGCATTATCGTAAACACCAATTAGTGTAATACGATTATTTTTATCCAATCTTTTGATTGTCTTTTCTTGCATTGTTTAATTCATCATTTACAGCCGCTTCACTAAATTGTAATTCTTTTTGTAGTATGTTAGATAAAACATACACGTAAAGATTAAGTGGTAGCGGATATTCACTTGTAGCGTCATCAAAACAAGCAGGTTTACAACCAGCTAATGCGTATTGGTCTACTTTTGTAGGGTCTTCAAATACACCTCTAATGTTTACATACTCTAATTCAGAATCTTTATCATTTAATTGAAAATACATATTATTTCCAATCATTGATACCCTTGTCATCATTTTTCCAAATTGAGTTGCCGCTTTAAAATAAGATACGTCAGCATTTCCTAAAATGAAAGGCTCTACCTTATCAATCTTCCCTACAAAAACTATTGCTCTATCTTTAGGAAAGTCCACAAACTTAGGAACTACTACTTTTTTTATTTTACATCCCCATTGTACAGAAGGGCAATCTGTATCAGTTGCATCTACTTCTACTAACGGTACAATACCTAAATCTTGTACCATTTGTGGGTGTATTTCTTTTCCGTAATTAGTAGTTTGTAAAATACCTTCAGAACGATAGTATCTAATCCAAAACTTAATTTGATTAATTGTTAAGCGATCATCGTCAGAATTACCTTGTCCACTTCTGGCTATATTTCTAATATTATATGCTAATTCGTTTAATGTTGCCATAGTTTCAAATTTAATGAAAAAAAGCTCGGCAAAACTGTCGAGCTTTTTTTTAAAATCACTATTGAGTTATTTCTTAAAAATTACTCTTAGATTGCATCAATAATTGTTTGCAAATCTGTTGCATAGTTTGCAGCACTTGCAAAAATCTTTAAGTGAGTAGCAACTTCACCTTTTGAATCAATAAACGGTTGTGCAACTTGTTCGTTGTAAGGTACTAATACAGTTGCATAAGATGCAGCTACTATATCGTCTGAAGGAATACCTGCGTCAGCTAAATCTGAAGGTTGACCTTCTGAATAAACTGTTTGAGTAGTAACTTCTGAAATAGTTCCTGATGCACTGTCAGTATATACAAACACTTCTAAACCTCTTTTGTCATCACCTTTTTGAGTAACCGTAACAACGCCTAATGCGTTACTTACGCTTTCAAAAGGATAGTCAATTAAACCAGCGTCAATTTCTCTTTGGATTTTTGCAACTAATGCTGCAGCAATGTCTGTTACAGTTGTAGCTCCAGTTTGAACATCTACTGTGTAAGTTTTTCTAAACTTTTGTCTTGTAGTAAGGTTAGAAGAAAAAGTTACTTTAATTTGCTCCCCTGCTAAATAAGTACCTGCGATAGTAATTTCTGAATCACCAGCAGAACCAACAGCAGCAGCAATGTTAATTGCAGTTGCGTGTACTAAAGACAGTTCAGGTACAGTAAATCCAGGTGCTAATGTTATTAAACCTCCTGCAGTTGATGGAGATATTTCTGATACGATTGCGATTGTTTTTCGTGCCATTTTTTTAAGTTTTTAATTATTGTTTTTTAAATAAAAATGAATTGAATTTTTTTGGCTTACCTCTGTGAAAGATAGGCTTAGAACTTTCCACTGGAACGTTCTTAATTGATTTAAGCGCATCATTATAAAGATTAGTCAATTCATCTAAAGTACCTTTAATCTTTCCTTTGTTAGCTCCACTAGCAAACGTTGGATATTCAATACCTTCTTTTTCAAATGCTTCTTGAGCTTGTTTTTTTGACTTAAACTTTTCCATGATATTATCTTTTATTTTCGTTTTCGCTTACAATTTCATTAGCCTGTGTTTGATATTGAATTTGACTTTCAACAGTACCCAACATTTTTCTTACAGCCAAATTAACAACTTCTTCGTGTACGCTATCAGGCAATTCACAATTAATGTTGTTAGCTGGGTTTGCAATATCATTTAACACGTCAACAGGTGTTTTTAAATACACTAAAGTTACATCAGTTGGCGTAGTGTCGCTAAGTATTCTTAATACGTCGCCTGTACCAACAATGTTTTCTTGTACATAGCCTAAATTAACATCAGTGTTTTTATTAAACGGATCATTTTGATTCTCTGCTTCATCATCCCACTGTATAGGTGATATTTTTCGAGAAACTAAATTACCGCAATTATCTGGTGTTGTACCTTTTAAAGCTAATGTATATCTAAAATCTGTTATTGCCGTTAAATCAACTTGCGCAACCGAACCTAAATTAACAGTTCTAACTATCGTATTTAGTTTTGCACGTACCTCTTCGTTTCTTTCAAACTCTCGATAATTAACATCAACAATTTGTTTTACGGAAAGGTTTATAAACATATCCTTTTCCTCAGCTGTAAACCAAGGAGCATTTGCTTTATCAATAAGCAAATCGGCTAGCTTGTGCATTTCTATAATAGTCATCTAATCTACTGCTTTTTCTAATTCGTTTGCAATGTCTTTGTTGTTTTTCAAAAACGTAACAGCACCATCAAAAGTAGTACCCATGTTTACAGAACCAAACATCATTCGATTCAATGAGTCAATTACAGTCTTTTGTGCTATTGCATTTCTTAAAAGGACTTTTATCGGATAATCTGGTGAATTATATTCTTCTAACAAAAACTCTGCATTGCTTTTACGCTTTGTGCTATCGTAGTTGTCAATAAACTCGTATAACTCCCTTTTAATCACATTAAAGCTACTATTAGGTCTAATGTTTATACCGAGTACCCTTACAAGTGAAATCAGTTCTTTATCCGTAGACTTTAAGATAATTGTTTCAGCTTTATTTTTAAACTCACGTTTATTAATAAAATCAACAGCACCTTCTTCTAAATTAACCAGTTTAATAACTGCTCTCGGACTGTTTACATAATGAGGATGATGTATTAGCTGACCGTATAACAGTCTATCATTCTCATTCTCAAGCCTTAACGTTTTCTTTTTAGTAATCTTTTCTACTCTTTCACTACCGTTTGAATCAACAAATGGTCGCCAAGTGTGATTACCAAAATCGTCTATTGAATTAAAACCTCTTACAGTGATAGTTCCAGTACGTTTAGGGTTAACTAAACGTACCTCAACTACACCTTTTATGGGTAATCCTTTTGTCAAATTCTTTACCTCTGCTTTTGCTAACTTTTCCATTTTCCTTTTCTTTAGTTAATTATTTACGCAAAAATTAATTGTCCACAAGATAATGGGTTTCTAACTACCATTCCTGACTCACAAAGTACTTCCATTGAGAAGCTATCTCTTGACGATACAGCCATCATCTGTGCTTGATTGAACGGGTCAACCATTCCAGGCAAGTACTTGATAATCATTGAACGGTCAATACCTCCTGCACCTTTGATTTTTCTTTCGATGTTAGAAACACCGTCAGTTTGTCCAAAGTTCAAGAATACCATTCTGAAAGACTCTTTCAAGTAACCAGACGCAGGGTCAATTTCAGTATGTAAGTTAGGGTCATCAAAGATAGGACAGTGAGCAAGAGTAAGTCTGCTTCCTAACGCATTGTACGTAGTAAAGTTAACTCCAATCTCCATTTCCATTCCTACTTTAGCATCATAGATTAAGTTTCCTGACGGATATACTAAATCTTTCATTGCTTTATGGAAAGCTACTTTTCCAGCAGTACCAGTGTAAACAATCCAATGAGAGTTCATCTCACCAGTGTTCAATGATAACTGTGCTAAGAAATCAGTAATTCTTTCTTCAGTTAAAGTACCGTTGTAAGTATCAACGTTAGCAGCGTCAATTTGCGCTAAAATACCATCACCAGAAATAATTGGTTTACCGTTGTTATCAAAAACTTTAGCGTTTCCGTTAACATCCATTGTTGATCTTGCATACCAATCGGAAACTTCTCTTTCATAAAGAAAATCTTCCTCCATGATTTTTTGCTCTGTAAAGAACCAAAGTCTTTCTCCGTTGTTCTCAATCCACGTAATATCAGTTAAAGCTGAACCTGTAATAGACTTTGCTTTTCTGCTGATAGTAGTGTAGTTTACATACCAATCAGGATATACTGAGTTTTCGTAACCTCTTTCAGAACCTTCTGTAAATGCAGAACCAGCACTGTTAACTGTTTTACCACCTACAAAGTTAGCGGCAGCAATAGTTGCAGTATCATCGTTAGTTTGCAATTTAGCAGAAAAAGTATAACCACCTGCACTTGCAACACCTTCTCCAATAATGATTGCTTGAGTTCCATCTTGGAATCTTACAACATCATTTGGGTTAATATAGTTCTCTTCTACTTCGAAAGTAAAGTTAGCGTTGTTTAAACCATTACCTGCAGATACACCTGTAAGAGTAGAAGGTCTGTTAGTACGACCTAATACCGCCCACTTAAACGAGTTATCTCCAATTAATTCTTCTTTTGCAAAACTAGACGTACCATCTACAAAGTAGTTCAAAGAATACTGTGGGTATTGTCTAATTAATGTTTTTGCAATTTCTGGATACTTTAATAAGTTAGTTACTAAAGCATTCGACTGTACGGTTTCTTTACCGTATGTTCCCTTATGAAACTTCATTTGCTTATAATTTTAATTTTTAAATTTATTTATCTAGCCATAAACTTGCCAGGGTTAAACTCTCCGTCGCCTTTAGGGTCTGCAAACGTTCTAGAATTAGCGTTAACATCTGGGTTTCCAATTTGGTCTAAGACATCTTTTCTACCAATGTTAAAGCCTTTCGTTTGCATTGCCTTTAGAATAACTTCTTTGTTAGCCCAAAGCCATGCACAATCTGCTAATGATTTTTCTGTTTGAGTAATATCTTGTAAGAATTTTCCGCTAACAATATACTCTTGATGGTTTTCACGAATTTCGTTCATCTTTTCAGGAGTACTAGCTATTTTAAATCCAAACATTTCTTCTGTTGAATTTAAATAGTCGTTAAGGCTTTTAATAGATTCTTCACGATCCTTTTCTTGCTTTGCAGTCTGGTTTCGTTTTTCCTCTATAATAGCATCCCTTTCGGTAGCTATCGCCTTGTTTAATGTATTGCGGACTTTCTTTGCTTCAATATCAATCATGTCGTTATCCAACATTCTTTCTATTGCATTTTCTAATTCTACTCCTTCAAATCCATCAGCGATTAAACTTCGCTCGACAAGTTCTTTATCATCTAATTTAATAAGTTTTTCGAAATTATCAATCTTTTCATTCTTTTCAGGTAGATTTTTTCTTAATAATTCGTTTTCTTCCTGTAAGTTTTGATATATTTCTTTAAACTCTTCTTTTGTTTTTACTTCTAACCCAACTTCTTTAAAAAAATCTTCGTAGCTAGGTTCTGTACTTAACTGACTATTTTCAGTATCAGTATTACTATTATCAACGTTAGTACTGTCAGACTGAGTGTTCTCTTGTTCCCCATTTTGTTTTAAATATTCTAAACCTTTATCCCAACTAAATTCTTCACTTTGAGAATCGTCAATCTTTTTGTCTTCTACGTTAGGTTGTTCAGTATTGTTATCTTCTGTTGTTTCTTCTTGTTTAACTTCTTCAAAAAAAGCATCTGGATTAAAACCAAATTCTACTTCTTCTGTTTTCTGCTCTTGCGCTTCAACAGGTGTTTCTTGAACATTTTCAGACTGAGTAGCGTCTGTTTCATTTACTTTTTCTTCTTCACTCATTGTTTATAGATTTATAAATTATTGTTTTCTTTTTCATTTTCTATTTGCTCTGCATTACCGCTGTCTTGCAACATCATTCGGTCAAGTTCGTTTTGTTGAGCTACACTTTGAGCATCCATATCAAACTCTTGCTCTTGGTCTAACTTACCTTGCTCTGCATTGATTTTCATTTCAGCAACTCTAATATCTGTTTCAGAATTAATCTTAGCAACTTCAATAGGCACTTGTATTTTTTGTGCGTCAATTTGATTCTTCTGTGCTTGTATCTCTTGCATAGATTGTTGGTTCTGCTGTTCTCTTTCTTGCATAACCTTAATACCTTCTGTAAGTATTTTCTCTACTTCTACGGCACTTTCTGCATTTAAAGCCTTCATAGTAGATAATGGGTCTAAACTTCCAGTAGAAGCCATTCTATCCATCATGCTAAACATAGAGTTCTTTTTAGAAAGTTCTTTTGCAGAGTTTTCTACAAATATTCCTATTTCATCTAATGCGCTAGTCTTCTTCCATTGGAATACTTGAATACCCATATCTCCAAAGATATTCAACATTCTATCTGATTCAGCCCAACAGTATCTAAATAAGTTAGCGGCAGCGTTTAATGTATCGCCAATTAATTCATAGTGTATATCAAATAAAGGCGCAGTAATAAGTGTTGATTGCATTACACTTCTTTCATTAACACCAACGGCATCACTTGATTTTGTTATACCTGCTCTACTTGCTGTAATACCTGTTAGTTGGTCAGCAGTTTGTTCAAGCATAATTTTTAAATTAATTAATTGCCCTACTGATTGCGATAAAGTTAAATCTACTTGTTGGAATTGATTGAAAGAACGTGTCTGCATTCCTTCTTCGTTAGTATTGATTACTGCTAAACCACTGTTCTTTAAATGATAAAGCACATCGTTTAGCTTCATACCTTTTGGTTTTTGAGCTACATCATATACTAAAGCCTTACCACCTGAACGTGCTAATGCTAGTTCTATGTGATAATTTACTATATTGTAAAGCAACTGTATGTTTTTTAAACTGTCTACAATAGATAAGGTAGATTGATTAAAAGCATTTCTAATAACACCAAAGAAACTTAGCTTACAATTTGCATAGTTGTCTTCAAACCTAATAATATTCGGTTTTCTACCGTACTCAAGAACCATATCATGTCCTACCTGTATACAGTATCTTATGTCATTAATGACTCTTTTAACAATCTTTTCACCTTCCTTTGGTATGTAGTCGTCTTTGACCATTTTGTAATAGTCTATCTCGTCGTCATATTTGTTGGGAGATACTTTGTACTTGATTGTTTTCAAAGATTTCCATTCTACTTCTACAACTCTAACCTTCAACGCTCTACTCTCTGATGTCATGTATGCTTCATAAGCAGAATTAAATTGCATGATTTGATCTGTTTCCATTTTTTCAAGTTCTTCTAGCTTGTCAACTATTTTACCTTCTAAATGAAATCTATCTACAATTTCGTTTACTGTGTACCAGTTATCTAACCCAGCATATTTACAATCTTGTAGTGTTTCTTTATCACTATCAACATCGTATATAACAGTTCTTGGGTCTATTCTTTCTACGTATGGGTCTCCATTTTTAATATTTACTCTGTAAAATTCTTTACCTGTAATAGCTAAATCGTAAAACCCTCTTTTAAATATTGATTTTAGTTTTTGTTTTTGAGCAATATATTCCAAACCAACATGCACTTGTTCCTCTACTGCATCACGAAATTTCATGTTTTGAAAAGCCTCTACATCTTCTGGCACTTCTGCACCTACTTGCTCATCTTCTAATTCAGCACCTAAGACTTTTTCAATTTCTCTCCTATGTGGTCGAAGTATAACTTCTGCCGCCATTTGGATTTTCTTTTCGTTTTTTCTCCTAATAGCATTTTTGTTAATTACGTTTACACTCCATCTTAAAGGTTGTGATACTACCTCACCTACTAATAAATCTATTTTAGGCATAATGATAGGGTAGTTAACTAATCTTGCTGGAGCTGTTATACCGTACATATCGGTAACGTACTTAAACTGCTTAGTATCAAATTGTCCATGAACAAGTAGATAGTTTTCATAATCTTTAATACGCTCTTGCGTAAACTTGTTAGAACCTTGATGATTTCGGAGTACAGCATCGAGGCAATCCTTGTGCCATTCTTCTGTCTTCTTTTCTTCTGGAATATTCTGCTTTGGAAATTTCATCTATCTATTAATCAAATTCATAATCGTAGGTCGGAGCATTGCTTGAACCTTCTAAACCGTTAACTGATACAATATTACCATTTACATTTTTAAAATGAGGTATAAACAGTGTATTATCCTCATTTTCACTTTCTCTTGCCTTTACTGTTCTTAAATTATCAGCATCGTGCATTAAAGCCATACCAAAAGCCATTGCTCTATCTGTATTGGCTGTACCATAAATACACAATTCATTTAACAAAGGTAAGAAGTAAATATCTTCCCAATGTTCTTTTATATATTCGTCTAAATATTCCGTAACCATTTTCTTTTGATGTGTCTTCATATGCACACCGTATTTGTTAGTAACAGTACTATACGGACTATCAGCACTTCGAGGTCTTTCTTTTAAAAACCTAAATACTTTGTTGTTAATAAAATACTTAAAAAAGTTATCGTCATTATATTCAACTAATATTTTACAATCGTAAAAGATAGCCAATTTTAAACAGTTTTCATAGAACACTTGTTTACTTTCAGGTCTATCTGTATAAAACGCAACAGGGTATTCGCTAGGTGTATCTACTCCAATAAATCTTCTATATACACACATACACCCTTTAGAACGCTTATTACCTATCTTTCCGTTCTTTTTAATTTCTTCTAAATCGTCATCAATATGGTAAGGATCGACTGCTGCAACATCAGCATTTTTTAATTCAGTCAATGGCATATCTACGATTTCAAATGGAAATGGGTTTTCATCACCTTCGTAATCTTCTTTATTCCCAAAGTCCTCTACCCATATTGGGTAACTACCAAATATTTCTTTACCGTTTTCATTCTTTTGCCATTCTAATCTACCTCTACGTACAATATCAAACTTATTGTTAGTCTTTATGTTTGCAATCTGTTTGTTAAGCAAGTCTAATCTAAATGGTGAACCACCAGTTCTTAAAAAAGCGTGTTCCACCTTTAACGGCATTTCTTGTCTAAAAGCATATAAGTCAGAAATATCTCCCGACTGTCTTTTCTTTTCTGCTCTACTCTCTATATCTTTTGTTGCTCCTTCTACGTCAGACTTACCGTATTTAATATCAAAATAACCAGGATATACTTTTGCCGCAGGAATAAATAATGGTTTAAGATTGTATTTATCAGCATTTAAAAACATTTCCATGTAGTCATCTGATTCAATCTCCATTTGGTTAGACGTTCCTCCAATAACGGGTGTACCAAACTGAATAGCACCATCCCTAAAACATTCCTCGTTAGCTTGATAACCTTTCTTTAATTTAAGGAACTCTCCCGCTTCTTCAAACACCATGTAGTTTAACGAAGTACCACGAAAAGCACCAGGATTGTCCATAACACGAAAGTGTACCATAGACTTCATTCCTTTGTCTACCCATACACCATCTTCTTTTACTTTATATCCCGACATTAGTATGTCTTCATTATCACGTAAAACTTTTGGCCTAAGTTGTTTAGGTAATTCATTGTAAGAAAGCATCATCTTCTTTTTAAAGTCAAGAACATAATCTTCTTTTTGACTACCTATACCGTTTTCGCTATGACTATAACATACCCACTCATGCAAAAGTATATTTGCGTTCATAAATGAGAACCCTTTCCGTCTTGCTTTTAAAACAATAAGCCCGTACCCGTTTTCTTTTGCATCGTGTAATGCTTCAAAGTATTCATGGTCTTGATCTCTGTATATTGGAGAAATCATTCCTTTACGTCTAGCGTTAGGTGCAAGACCATGTATTTTAGAAAAATTTAAATAGAAATAATAATTGCCAGGAATCCATGTTCCTCCTGTTGGCTTATACCCGTTTAATATTCGTTTCCGTTGTTCTTTCCAAAAATGAGCATATTCTAAAGTTCCAGGAGTAAACTTTTTGTAGTTCTTTAAATTCTTGTCAAATAAGACAGGTCTATACTTATTCCCTTCAATCATTACTTAAACATTTCTTCTTGCTCAAAAATAGATAAATCATCATCACCTCCTATCCCTGCAATCTTGTTACCACTCTCTATTTCGTTTATAATAGCATTTTTAAGCTCCCTTCTTGATTTAGCGGCTTTACCCATTTCTACTTGTAGGTCGTTTATTGTGCTAATATTTTCAGAATTAACTTTTAGTTGTTTAAATACTTTAATAACTTCTGCTGACTTGTCTACCATAGAACGGTATTCTTCATAGTCAGGGTCGTAGCTAATTGATTTGTATTCTTTTATTGCGTCAATAATTAATGGCTTGTCTTTAAAAGTACACTTATCTTTTTCAAGCAACATATTGTTTACCATTGTTTCCCTTTGTTCTTTTGGTAAAGACCTATATGGAGAACGGTAATCGTGCATAGCTACAATCCATTTAACTGCTTTAGAACCTAAGTATTTATTTTTATAGACTTTAAATAAATTAGGCAATAAGGCTACACCCTTATCTTTCATAAGGATATTACCATCTGTGTCAATATCTATTAAAGTTCCAAACATATACCTAACCCTCCAGCTATTTTAGCTTCTTTTAGTGTCTTATTAATTTGGGTTGTATATTGCCCTTCTTCAGTTGTTAATTCTGCCATTAACAATTTGCAAACTCCATGCACTAAGCCAGGAATTTGTCTCTGCTCGTCAGTACCATACAATCCGTCATTTCTAAGAAATAACATTTCCTGATCTACTAGTAATGACTCTTCTGTGATTCTTTTTACTATCATTCTGGAAAATATATAAAATTATAATAATACTCTCCTACTACGTTACAGCGGCTTAATATGTTTGCTTGTATCATTTGGTTAATGCCGTTGTATATAGTTTTACGAGTAACATTTAAATAATAAACTAACTCAACAGGGTTAATGTAAGCAACTCCATCGTGTGCTAAAAATTTATCTTTATTCTCTAATAGGAACAAGTATAAAACCTTGCCACTATCCTTCATTGACAATATTCTACTAATTTCTTTATAATCAATAGAACTATCCGTTTTCTTAAACGGACTTGGTACACTAATACTTTTTCCCATGTCGCTGTCCTCTTGTCTTATTGTACTTTAATTTAAGCTCAACATGTGTTTGTATATCAATGTTGTAATAACCACATATATCTAACAAACGTATAATAGAATCGGCTATTTCATCTTCAACAGTATCTTTAATGGATTGCTTAAATGATGTTTGAAAATCATAACTAGCATTCATCAATCCATCGTAATAGTTTAGGTCAGCTTTTAGCGAGTGTCTATCAGCTTCTAAAGCCTCACCTAATTCAGAAACAACTAGCATCAACATTGTACCCAGTTGCTTTTCTTCACCGTCGTAGAATCCTTTTCTTTTATTTCCCTCATGTATTTCCTTAGAGAAAGTTGTTAAGTCCATTTTGTACTATTTTCTACTAAGATAGGTAAAAAATTATTTAAGTAAAAATATTTTACATTACTAATGTTTTTTGTTGTGTATATAATTTACAATAGTTATATTTGTTGGGGGGATATAGGGGGGCAAGGTTTCGTCATTAACAACAAGCTGAAAACAAAACTGATTTCCTTTGGAAATCCTACTAGTTGAAGAACAATGAATAACAATGATAAACAATATAGTAAAGATTATAGACCTAACGTCTGTATTGCCGACTATACAATAAAGTATTTTCCTAGTAAATATGAAAAGCTATTATTGGGTACTAAGAAAGAAAGAGAATACGCTAGTAAGTATGTTGAATCTATACACATCTTTAAAGAATCAATATTGCTTAATGACGATAGTCAGTTTGTCAACGAGGAATTAAAATTAAGCCATTTAAAGCGCGTTCTCCCTCGCTATGGTGTAAAGTATAACGAGAACAATACTTATGTCCTTAGAAACCTTAAAATACATCATTTCTCAAAAGCAATGTACACTGTTAATCAAGAAGAATGAAGAGGATAATAAAATTTGTAAGGGATGATAGTTACGACTTGTATTGGTTTGATGATAAAACAAACGAAAGAGAATTTATAAAAACAGTTACAAAAATGGACAAATATTACACACCAGAAATAGAAGAGTTCCACGTTGGGTTTGAGTATGAGTGGTTGAATATATCTAACAGTGAATGGTTGAAAAAAACTCATTCTTCATTAGATTGTTCTTATAATAGTCCAGAAAGAACAAGAGTCAAATACCTAGACAGAGAAGATATTGAGAGTTTGGGTTTTATACCAATAATACCATCTAATATAGAAGATAAGGGTAGTTACGAACCTGATTGGTGGTCAACCACAAAAACTGGTGATGGGTATCAAATTCTT
>Ga0070746_10001073_pt1 | contig 16403 bp, 6 predicted proteins | sample VirMetDEL_Mar_21_FD_77016 | JGI IMG/M metagenome (GOLD analysis project Ga0070746, IMG submission 77016) | Aqueous microbial communities from the Delaware River and Bay under freshwater to marine salinity gradient to study organic matter... | ecosystem: Environmental > Aquatic > Marine > Coastal... | reverse complement strand
GGTGGAGTCCCCCCACTAGTGTGCCAACCAGTAGTAAGGGGGCTTCCCTGATTTGCGAAAACTCTACAAGTCAAAACTATGTTATACTTTGAGCCAACAACTCTACCGCCCTGATTATTATATGTCTTATCTACGGAAATAAAACTGCTTGGGGCAATCAGGTTCCCATCGTAAATTACTCTTGCCATTTTTACAGTCCATTCACATAAAAGTTAATGCCGCTATTTTTAATATCATAAGTGGCCGGAACAATTAAATCAACACCAGAGGTTGACCAAGTTCCACCATAAGTATACATATTTACTCCTTGCTCGTCCCCACTATTAACTCCAAGGTACATACTTAATCCTCGCTCAGCCCCCTCTATTCTCTCAATGAATAATGGTATTGAGCCGTTCCCAACGCTACCCCCATTTAAACTACCCAAACCTCTAACATATAAAAGCTTTGATTTAAAGCCGCTCTCATACGCATTTTTAAGAAACATGTCTGTGCCAAAGTTAATATCTGGAGCATTTGCGTCCAGGTAAAATGGCATATACTGAGTTCCGTCACCAGTAGTAACAGAATTTAAAAACATTGGGATTTGGCTAGTAGGGTTCTCATAATCCCCAACCTGTAACTACATTGGGCGTGCGTGATACACTGAGGAATCTGCGGTAGAATTCATATACAGAGGAAAACCACCACTACCATATTTTAACGTTGCTTCTGCAAAAAACGGAATCCCCCCATTTTGTGTGTTCACCCCCTCAATCCACAGATCTATTCCACTAGAGGTGTCAAGATGACCATGCATGAATAAATCAATACCGCTATTGTATGAATCATTTCCAACTAAGAATAAATCAATTTCAGAGGATGGTCTACCAATACCTGAGACAAAGAGGGTAATATTTGACGACATCGATTCTGAAGCCACCGTGTACAGATTTACCCCCGAACCTATAGTATCTCTGCCATAACTGTAGAAATTAACGCCGCTATTGCTGAAATCAGCGGATGTCGTATACATTGGTATTGAGCTATTTGCAACGCTGTGTCCCACCGCATACAGGTCTATTCCACTATTTCTGCTATCAATCGCCGTAGTATATAAATCAATCCCTGAGTTTGCCCCATAAACACCGTCCTCATATAAAGATAGTCCAGTTTGAGCAATGTTTGTTTCGCCCTGAATTTCTACAGCTAGAGAATGCAGCATCCCAATGGAATTAGCACCAGCGTTACCAAAAGTAAACGATATTTCCAAATCAGACAAATTGCGAGAATCAATCCCCGGATCTAAAGTTAAGCCGCTAGTATAGCGTATATAATTTGGGGTGGATCCATAATTTCCACTTAAACCAACATCTATAATAGCCCCATTAGAAACGGTTACGGGATTTTTATCTCTATCCACTATTTGAACGCTCTGTATTTCTAAACCGTCAAACGATCCGCCGCTATTATGAACAACATCATAAACACTTCTGGGTGCAGCACACTTCGCACCAAAATGAACATAAATTGCGGAAGGTTTAACGAATGCAGCCCCAAGCCCAAATTTTAATTGTGCATTTCCATATGGGGTAATTGCTACATGGTCATGATTTACGCTAAAAATAACGTCCTCATATGCACCATACCAAGGATTGAGAGCTGAAAAGAATTTTCCACTAGCACTGGTTACGCCCACTTTACTATAAGGTAAAGAAAAATAAAAAGGATCCTGAAAATAAAAATCATCTAAATCTTGACAATCCTGCGTATATTCTTTTTCACCATGTAAAAGTCTCGGACTGTGAGAATTAACTATCCCCATATTATCACTAATCGGGTAAAGCACCTGTACTTTTGGAGACGGCTTATTTAATTGAGAGGGAAAGCCACCATTATACAACGCCCGAATCTCTTCATCGCCAAGAATCCTATCATAAACCCTCATTTCACTAATTATATTATTGCTCGCCCCAAAAGCTAAATTTCCACTAGCATCAGAAAGCGTTGCGGCAGAAAAAGACTCTTTTGGGTTACCATTTTCAGAATACTCAAAACTATTAGTAGTAGAATTATATCCAACAAAAAACATACTAAGTCTTGATTTTTCTAACCACTTACCACCACGCCGCGTGGTGCTCTGATAAACACTTAGGAGTCCAGACAAAGGAAAAGAAGAATCGTCTGTAACCTTCCAACTCACCGAATTATCATACGGATTCTTATATTTAGTAAAACCGCCTAATTTTTGCGTACCATAGTCCGATATTATTGTACCCCAATACACGTAAGACTGATCACCTTGAGGATGAATGGAGGATGAACCAATAAAGTTTTGTTTATCTCCAGTATTAAAAACAGTTTTATCTGTTGTGTGAACCCCATATATACCGCTTTTAAAAATCCCCCCATAAGATAATACAGAAGTGGTCGAAAAAAGCGGTGTACAATTAATTCTATCATAATTTGAATCCAGATCCCAATAAAGCAACAGTCCAGAATTAGTCGGCACATCAGGAATATCTTGACCTGTTTTTTCACATAATGCAAGGTCTAGATTAATTGATCCGCCCGACGCATAAGACTGTATTGGGCAATTACCTGATCCGTCAAGGTGCTCATAAATAAAAGACACCGTAGAAAGTCCAGAGCCATAATTATCTATTAATTCCTGCACTGGACCAAACGGCCCATAAGATAAGGAGGTTTTAGCGTTGAGTGGACTAGAATAATTCGCTGAATCTATACCATAATTTAAAAGCGGATAAACAAATGAATTGGATCTATGTAGATTTACGGATGAAGTTGCCCGCCCACTCCACAAAATTAAGTCACTTATAACGAGAGGTAACTGATTATTATAACTCTGTCCACCGACCTGTATCTCCCACACCTCAGCGGTATCAGCGTTTACATAGTCAAAATCACTAGCAACTAATTCCTCTACACCATTAATATATGTTATGTAGAACATATTATATCCACTAATCTCGTAATCACCTGGATAAAGCGTTACGTGATGTAAGCCTCCAACAAGCCATTCTCCACTTTTCGCGTTGTAACTATAGCTATCAGTTCTACTATCACCATTCATACGAAAGACTAAACAGTCCGCATCTCCAGATAGCAGGTATTCCACCCTATGGTTTTCGCCCCCAGCAACAGTTACCAGCTCGCTAAACTCATCTATCGGAGTTGTGCCATCCACCTTAAAATAAAATGACAGTAAAAAGTTTTCAGCTGGCAAATCAATATTTAGCCCCGAAGTTCGTAAAAAGTTTGTTTGAGAAAACCCCGACGCGGCCTCATGAATTATCCCATTTCCATTAGCAACATGACCAATCTCATAAAACGGCATATCTGGCAGAGACTTGAAACGTTCACGATTATACCTGAATCCAGAAGGCTCACTTAGTGGCCAATAACCGTAAATATTATCATTATAACTATGTTTTATAGGCTCAAAATCACTATGATCCAGCTCAAAATAAGCCGAAGTTCTAACCCTTGTAGAAATACCACTAGCTGATCCATCCAGAGGGACAGAGCTGGGCGTAAGCTCACAATACAAACGCCCGCTCCACGGAAAGTCCCAATACTCAGTAATAGGCAAAACTAAAGAAGTGTCTGGCAATACGGTTTTGTCTTGAAGTTTTATAGCATCCCCTGTTGGAAGCACAAACCTAAAAAACGCGTACTGACTATCCCCTGATAGATTGCCTGAGTCATTCCCCAGTATAATAGAATTATTGTTTAGATACACAGTCCCATCCGCTGACTCATTTGCGTCATCAGCGTCTGAAGATACAGAATATCTGTTTGAATATGGGTTATAGTACTTAATATCTAAACTCATTATACATTCCTAATTTTATTGTTAATCATTAACACTTCCATATTAACCAGTTGATCCAGCATCTAAATTAACTGGCTTATTCATATCGTTCTGTTTTGCAAAATCATTAAGTGCTTTAGTCACATAAGCCTTTGCGATTGTTGTACTTAGCTCTGTGATAATTGGCTTAAACTCTTCTGCAAAACTGCCCGCATTAAGGTTAACGTTAAAGTTTAATTCACCATTAAGTGCCATCTGACTATTTGTGGGTTGTGGGATTAACTTACTAATATCAAACCCCTCAAATGCTCTAGCAAAGGCGTCTCTTGCTGCAGAAGCTATGCCCTCTAAACCAGAAGACTGTGAACCGCCAGCAGTATTTTTAATTTCCTTTTGAGTTACTCCACGCTCAATATCACCGTTCCTAATTGCTGAAATTTTATCCAGTCTAGCCTGTTCCTGATTAGCCCTATTAGCTTGTCCTGCCGCAGCGGCCTCTGCTCTTCTTTGTTCAAATGGGCTATTGTATCCCGCTTTTTGGGCCGCATTATACTTATCATCCGTTGCCTCTATCCGACCAAGTCTAGCCTGTCTAGCTTCAGCAACTCTCCTTAGTCTTGCTGGATTATTTCTAACAGAAGTATCTCCATGCAAATTAGCACTGGCAAAACCAGGCTCAACCTGTCCACCACCAATAATCGCTTTCCCAAAAATATCTTCTCTTCCAACCGTGATTTCGTTGATAGCTTTTTGTGATCTACTTCTGCCCGCGTGAGCCACATCAGTAATTACCGCCCGCCCCTTTTGACGATCTCTGAATAAGGGAACAATTTCCTTTTTAGGAATTACAGTCCTAGGAACAAGAGCGTCTCTGTCCGCCTGTCTTCTAGACTCACGTTGCTTTACATTTTCTGACCCCGCCTCTAGATTCCTTAGATCCGCCAGTTCTCTGGCTCTATTCTGAAGATCATTAGTTTCTGCTATATCTTTGGGGTCCTGGCTAGGGTATACCATGAATTTCCCCATATCATCTAATGTCTCTGTTGAGTAATCACTAAGCTTAGTACCACTGCCGATCCTAAACTCAGAATTCTCTAACTCTTTCTTTCTGTCTGCGTTTTCCTTTGTAAATAACTTCTTTCCCTGTGTGGCTGGACCAACACCAAAGAGGCTCTCCCTGTTCTTTTGTCGTCTAATAGCTGCCTGCTCTTTTGTTTCTGGTCTTCTTTTAGCTATTAGATCCTGAAGTTCTTTGATTTTCTCATTAGGGTTAGATATGCCGTACACCCCCTCTTTGACTGTGCCGGCATTGCTTAAGGCATAAAGTACCTCTTTATCAATATCATCCCCGGGAACCCCCTCCCCCTCAATTATATTAAGTAGTTGACGTCTTAATTCCTGTTCCCGCCTGTTATCTTTAGTATAATCTGCTACAGGAATATCCTTAAAATTACGATTACTTCGCGAAGTATCCGACAACGGTGAAGTAACCGACAATGGTGGAAGCACACCGCCAGAAACCCCAACTCCAGCACTAACTCTTGCGGCAACCCGAGCTTTTCGCTCAGCTTCAGCGTCCTCTCTTAAAGACGTTGGTGCTTTTGGGAGCTGCTTAGGAATACCCCTAGACAACTCATCAACCACGCCTCTTCTCTGATTAACGACACCAGAAACTCCTCGTCTCTGATTAACAACTCCCGAAACCCCAGCCCTATTGCTAGACGAACCAAGGTCTCTCCTATTAGTAGGGGCTAAATTTGTTACTCTCCCACTATCTCTCTTAGATCTTTCTTTAGCTCTAGCTAGAATACTGTCAAGACTCTCTTTTTCAATCTTGCTCTTTTCCCCAACTCTTCCAGCTTGTGCTCTAATATTTCTATCCGCAAGATCCTTAGTGTTGTTAACTATGGTCTTTAAAAGATTAGTGCCAGCTTTGTCAGCCGTTAAAGCCTTAAGTCTTGAATCTCCAGCGGAAATTGTAGAACTTCCGGCAGCAAACAGCTTACCGAATCTCTCATTTGCCTCTCTAGAGGCTTTTGCTTCCTGTGCCCATAGAGCTTTAGACTGCTCAGTTGCGTGCTCTAAGGCTGCATTATTATCCCCCCTAGCTAACGCTTCTTCAGTAAAGTCTGACAGTCTCTGGTCTGTGGCACTAGCTTCAGCGGCCTTTGCGGCAGCAAGTGCCTTACTCGTCTCAGAAAGTCCAGACAACGCCTTATTGAATTCCTCAAGTGGGTCGGGACCACTCACTTTATCCTTAAACGTTTTTTGAGCTCTATTTTCTTCGGCAAGATTTAAATCTTTGGCGTGAGTGATGAGAGCGGGACTAACATCGCTAGCTCTAAATTTTGGTCCCGACTTTTGACTAACCGTATTACCTAGTCCGCTTGGAGCTAAAGGTAACTGTTCTCTTAGTCCACCAGCTAAAGAATCAGTTTTTCTTTCCGCTTTAAATCTAGAAATAATACTGCTTACATCGGTCTCTTTAACGCTAGAGGGTCTTCTACCTTCCAAGGCTTCCTTATTTTTTGCCGCCGTCTTCTGAGCCGCCTCTACTCTACCGCTTGGACTAATAGGCTTAAACTGTTGTGCTGCAGCAATTTTACCAATCTCATCCCTAATCTTATTCAGCTCTAAGAACAGCCCTCCTCCGGGGGTTTTTGCTGCAAGCTGATTAATTCTACTCTTAGAGGCATCTGCAGCAACCTTATTGGTCGCCTCATTTGCTGCCCGGGTCTCCGCTAAAATATCTTTAAGGATGCTTAATTCTGCATCTACGTTCCTGGCTTCTACACCCCCTGCTGCTCCGACACCACCAGCAAGCGGCGTAATCGGAGGTTGGCTTCTTGGGAAAGCTGTCTGAAAAGCTGTTCGTCCACTGCCCCCACCAGGAAAACGTCCACCTTTTCGTAAAAGGTTTGGTTTATTAGTAAAGGGGTTGCTTGGTTGTGGGGTAGGCAGTAAGTCGCCTATATCTACTCTTCGTCCATCTACTCTTGGTCCATCTAACAATTCATCCAGAGAAGCAGCCCCCGCTGAGCTTCTTGATTTTGGTCCATTTAGGTCGGCTATAAAATCTCTATCAAAAGCTGCAATTCTTTTGTTAGCTATTTTTTCAATAAGGTCTTCTTCTTTTTTCTTTTTAGATGTGAGATCATCAATAAATGTAATATTACCAAATGTAGACCTGTTGGGAGTACCACCACCAGCAAATCCAGGAACCCCCAAAAGACTAAATACTGAGGAAGCACTCATTCCAGCAATAGCCGCAAGTTTTGCTTGTTGATGAAGATTAAGTATTACTTCTCCATCTCCAACAGCAATTGGCCCCCTTGTGGTTATACCGAGCCTATTGTCAGCTAAACTTCTACCGGTACCAATTTTCCCGCCCTTTGTAACGGGAGTTCCGCCTGTAGCAAAACCTATAAACCCCTCTTTTCCGGTCGGCGTGCGTAACGCAAGTAACGCATCTTTTATCTCCACTAAAACGCGGGTCTGTGCTTCCTGATTAGTTATTATTGTGTCCTGCTTATCCACCACAGAAGCCTGTGACTGGTCTGACCTTTTCCTAACTTCCACCGGATCAATGCTATTCGTTTGCACATCTCGCAAAGCTTCCGCAGTAGATCTATTAGCCTGGCTTTCTAATTCCGTTAGGTTTCTACTCCAAATACTAAGAAACTGAACGCTTGCTGCACTGGCGTCTTCTATTTTTTGACGTATACTGTCAAGACCACGCTTCTCTTCTACATCAGGCTCAATAATTGGCTTTAGATTAGACCGTATTTCCTGGTTGGCCCTAATCTCCTGCTCATTAATTCTATTATTAAATGCCGCCCTTCTTGATTCCTGAGTTCTGGTATCAAATCTTGTATCTCCAGCAACATTCCTAGCGTTTCTTCTGTCGGCTGTAGCTGCACCTTTACTATCTGCAAGTGCTCTAGTATTAAGCAAAGCACTTAACTTTTTCTGCTCTGGTCCAGATTCGGCCAGACCTCTAGCCGCCGCTGTCTGCGTTAAAATCTTATCGGAAAGAACATCTCCACTAACCTTTAATCCTGGGACTTGATCTTTTCCAAATTTTTTCGCAAAATCAAACAACTCTTTAGCATTTTTAGTGCTTAAACTGCCGGCGTCCAGCTCTCCCGTAGAAATCTCACGAAGCTGCTGTTCTTTTCTATTGAGTGCGGCAATATCTCTAAAAGATCCAAAAGCTTTTTCCTCAAGAATGCTTTTTTTGTTTAGTCTATTTTGCTCCGCCCTTCTGAATTTCTCTTGATCCTCAGCGGTTCTCGCTGTTACGTCTGCAAAAAACTCTAAACCTTTAGCTGCTCTATCTCTAGCAACAATTTCTGCTGAGATAGCATTCTCTATTTGTATAGCATTTTCAGCAGTAAGTTTCCCCTCATTCTGAAGATTGATTTTTTGGTTGTTCAGTTTAAAAATATTTGCCTGAGCTTTTCTAAAATCATCCCCTAATTCAGATGGAGACCTGCCCCCAGTTAACAGCTGTTTTTTTCTTCCTTCCAGCAACACGGAATTTTTGCCGGTAAGGTTAGCAATTATATTATTTCCCTGCTCTGCAATAGAAATTCTTTGCAGCTCTCCATCAAGAATCTTCTCACGAATACTTCTTGCTTGAGCCAGTGCCCCCCGCAAATAATTTGTTTCGGACGCAAAAATATCCGCCAACTCTTCAGCTGGAGCAACAATTGATCTAAAAGCAGAAATTATGCTATCAACGGTTTGAGAAATGTCCTGATCGGCCCCCTTAATAAAACCCTCATTAGGAATTTTAAACGAAGACGCGAGACTATTTTCTATGATAGCCTTAGTATTTCCGGTTAGTCCACCGAAAAAATCATTCTTTATTTTATCAAACGTTGACTGGTCAATTTCATCAACAGCATTAATAGCCTTAGCGAACCCTTTAATGTTCGGTACTGCATTATTAAGCTCTGCAAAGTCTTTTCCTATGGAGGCTCCACCAGGCCCAAAAACTGACGTAATACCAGACACTCTATTATTAAGATTAGATCTTGCGTCACGTCTAAAAAATCTGCTACTTATATCACCAAATGGTAAATCCTTAAAATTACTAATCTGATCACGTATACTGCCAGATTCCCCAATACTTCCCGAAGATAGCAGATTTAAGCTAGTTCTTCTTTCGTCTAAATCAGCAGACCTAGCCCTGAGAGTAGACATAAACACATTTACTTGATCAAACGCCTCAAACACCACATTCTGTGAGGCTACAAGCTTTTCTCGTGCTGCTCGGGCAAGTGCGGCAGTTCTATCAGCCTCTGATCTGGCGTCTAATATACGTTTACGATAAATCTCCTCTTCAAACTTTCGAGCCTCCTCTTTTGCTGCGACCTGTTCTTTAGTCACATTACCAAAAAAGTCTTTCGCTCCCGTAATAGTCGGATTATTCAGCTTCGAACTTGAAATAATCGCCCCACTAAAAGCAGACACAAACTGGTCAGCAGCCTGTTCCGCCGTGGCCTCTTTACCGTCAACTTTTTCTGGAACAAAAGATTCTGAGGCTAACAACAGCTGTTTACGTAAATCTCTACCTTGAGATGCCGCCTTAAACCTTGTTTCTTGACCTATTACGTTTCTAACAACAGAATCAAAATCCGTATGGTCCGACAACGTGCTGTTGCCCTCAAATCCCGCAATTGTACGGACACCTTTATCATAATTGAAAAGTATTCCGCCAACAGCTTGAAATAAAGACCTATTTCTTTCTTCTATTTGTTTATCTTGATCAAACTCAACAGAAAACTTAGCGATCAGCTCTCTATCGAAGCTCTGTCCCTGCTCATTAGTAAACCGTGTCTTTACGCCTTCGGCAAAAGTTCGGATTGCCTCATCTCTAAAATTATTCAACCCATCTTTAGCACTTTGTGCGGCAAAAGCTAAACCGGTTAATCCTCCCACAACCCCAACAATTCCTGCAACAACAGGGTTAAAAAGGGCACCAATTCCAACACCAATGCCTGCCCCGGAAAGTGCCCCACCCGCCTTTAAGAACCCAGCACCAGACGTGTCCCCCTTATTTAATCTATCCTGTCCGACAGACTGAGCAAATCCACCACCAATTGTAGCAACGGCACTAAAAGCCGCAGCCCGCTTATTAAATGCTTCCTGCTTCTGAATATTTTTTTGTTCTGTGTCTACGGCTTTTTTATGAATCTCTACAGCCTTTTTAGCATTAATGGCCTTTTTCTCAGACAAGACCAGTGCTTCTTGCTGTTTAGATATTTCCTTTGTGGTGCTTACAAGAACTTCTTCTGAAACTTTATTAGCACGCTCCTGAGCCGAAATTCTCTGCTTAAGTATGCTCGACGCTCTACTACCTATTTTACTTCTATTTTCTAAAAAGGCACGCTGATCGTCTGTCAAGTCTTTATTTTTAAGTTGCTCCTTAATTTGATTCTTTTTACCTTCAAACTTATCAAGTCTTTTTAAGAGAGCGTCCTTATTTACTTTTCCAGACGAAAGCTTGGTAGACGCTTCGGCAAACGCGTCTTTATTTATATCGATAATTTCTTGTCTTTTTTGTGCTCTTAAGCCTAAACTCTCCACAGCCTGAGACGACTTAACAAACTGAGTGTGAGACTTTTCTAATTTTTCTCTGGAAGCTAAAAGACTCTTGCTATTATTAAGTGCTGTATTTAAAGCCCCAAACTGAAAAGCTACAGCACCAAGATTTGCCGCAACTTTTTGTGCTTGCTCACCCTCTAATAATCCACCAGCTACAGCCGCACCACCAAAAACAGAGGCTGCCGCAATACCAGTTCCAGTAGTAAAACCAAAATCAGGCAAAACTCTTTTTCTTCTGGACTGATCGCCAAAACGAGCCCGTGCAGCCTCAGCCCTAATTTGTTTTGGACTTTTAAGTAATGATTTAGGTGGCCCCTGTTTTTCAGCAAAAAACCCAGAAAAGCCATCATTATCATCAAATGGTGGAGTGACACCAGGAGGTTTTCTTGGTGGGCGTGGAGGACCACCCCCCCTCAAGACCTGTTGGGGCAGCTCAAGTGCTCTAATCTGATCTATTATAATCTGGGCATTACGCTTCTTCTCGTCTTTTATAATCTGAGCGTTACGATTCTTCTCCTCTAGAGCTTCCCTCTCTCTTTCACGCTTCAGAGGCAGCCCAAATTTTGCCGGCGTCTGAGGTGTTGTTGGCCGTAAAGGTGGGCTAAATTGTGGCTTCTCTGGAATAGGAATTATCTTAACTGGCGGTTTTGCGGGTGGACGTAGAGACCCCGTAGCAACAAAAGGTATTACTTTACCCGTGCTTTTAGACACCCTATTACTTTTACCGTTTCTAAAACCTTCTCCCGCCCCAAGCCTTCTAAAGTCTTTCGACCGAGCATCTTCACGTTCTTGTAGAAAGAGCTCTAATTCTCTTTGGTCGTCCTCTGTTCCTATTCGTCTAGGTGCAGACTTAATACCTGTTCGCGGAGCACTACTTCTAATATACTTTATTATGTCTTTTGTGTGCTCTAAACGCTCCTTTTTTCGGTCCTCGATAAAAAGATCCAACTCTTTTTTATCTTCCTGAGTGCCACCGGTTCTAGCTTTTGACTTACGGCTTCCACCAGGTATACTACTGTTTCTAATTTTTTCGATTATATTCCTTGTTTGCTCTTCAAAGAACAATTCCGCAGCTCTTTGGTCATCCCCTGACCCACCTCGGGCCACTGACCTTTCACTAGACCTTAAACCCGTAGCCCTTTTTGTCCTGTTTGCACTCTGTCTAACCGTTTCTATAATGGTTCTCGTATTACGCTGCTGAGACCTACGATCACCAAAAAACAAGTCTGCCTCTATTAGATCATCCTCTGTGATACCCCGTGGCGACTGACGTGGGACAGGTGTGTTGGACGTATTACCTCTTCTCACCCTCTCTAATATACGTTGTGTTTTACGCTGTCTCTCTGCTAAAGAATCGTCCCTACTGGCGGCTCTTGCAGAAACGCGACTCCCGCTAGGTATATTACTATTTCTAATTTCCTCTAATATTTCTTCTGTGGTTTTTTTTCTATTTGGGCCAGGAGTTCCGCCGCTAGCAAACTTAACAATACCATCCGCAAAGTTAGCTGGCAGTCTCCCCTCATTAATGGCGTGCAGCACTTTTGTGCCGTACTTATGATGTGCCTGACTTTTAACCACAAACTCATCTGGCTTAATTAAGGCCGGAACACTATCTCTGATTCCGACCCCAGGAACCTTACCTACACCATCAAACACCTTTTTATTTGGAGACCCACCATCAGCAAATTTCTTAATTTTTGGCACAGTAGGCAAAATACCGCGAGCCAACGGAAGGGCTGTCCTAAGAGCAAAAAATCCAGCTAAAGTACCAGCTAAAGGAATAAGTGGTCTAGCGGCATCAGCAATTCTTATTAATGCTCTAGATATATCTAACAGACCCGTAGCAAACTTTCTAAAAGCTGGGTCCTTTAATACATTATCAACAAATTTTTGAAATTCTTGCTTAACCTTGACAACCTGCACACCTAAACTCTGCTGTGCCTTAGCAGCATCTTGAGTAATAGACGTGCCCGCCCCCTGAGAGACATTAAGAACCTCTTGAGCTTTTGCAAACTCTGTTAAAAGAGGGATAACCTTAGCTCTCTGTCTAATACCGCCCAACTCTTCCACAATAGACGAAAACAGCGGACTTTTCTTACCGGCGTCAGTCAATAACCCCTTTTTATTTAATCCCTCAACAATTTTTTCAATCGCTTGAAACGGAGCTAAAATTTTGCCATCCTTCAATAGATCTACATTAAGAACATCCTTAAAGAAATCTATGGTCTTAATTCTACCAAGACGACCAGTAATAGTTCTAAAAGCTGTACCGATTGTGTCGGCAGATTCACGGGTTGTACTACGAACAGAAGTAAACAACGACAACAGCTCATCTAAGTCACCACCGGCAGCCCTAAATGCACCCCCGGTTTTCTTTACCGCCGTAATCAAGTCGCTGGATTCTACAGGGAACTGTCCAGCAACAGCATTAAGTTTAGACAGAACCTCAATTGTTGAGCCTGCAGATCTACCAAACTGGTTCTGCACCGCGATTAAACCTTCCACCGTATCTTTTGCGTCACCAAAAGTAGGTGCAAGACTTGCTTTAGTAATTGCCTCAAGGTCTTTTCTAATCTCTTTAAGTGGTCGACCAGTCTGAGCCAAAGTAACAGCTGCAGACGCAATTTCATCAGAGCTTACGCCAAACGCTGCACCGGTAGACAGGATCTCATCCCTTAAACCAGATAACTGCTTTAAGCTTCTACCACTAACCTGACCAATTTTAACAATCTCACGCTCAAACTCAAGTGCGTCCTTTAATCCGCTCCGTAAAGCACCTAAAGCCCTTACAACACCAACGGTCGCAACACTGAAAGCCAAATATCGCTTACCAGCGATACCAATACGACGACCGAATTCTTCTATATCTTCAGAAGAACTTTTAGCTGATACGCCAACCTTCCTAATGTTTTTATGTAGAGTCTCTAAATCACGTATCTGTTTTTGGTACGCAACATTAGACTTATCTGTTTTAATACTAATAGATGCGGACGCACCCCGAAGCCCAGAATTAATCTGCTTCGTAATAATTGCAAGATCTGCGGGCGTTGGCCCACGAAGATCCATTTTGGCACCGAATACAAACTCTTGATCTGCCATTTTAACTCCACATATAAAAAAAGAGGTAGCACGAGGCTACCCCTAATGAATCACAGGTCTTAGTCAAACTCAACAAAATCCAAAATATTACCGTCCGAGTCGACTTTCTCCCCATACTCATTAATAAGCTCACCGTGCTCATTAACTAGTTGGCCTTCTTTATTTACCAGTTTTCCTGACTCATTAATTATTTTTCCTTCTTCATTAATAAGCTGGTAATCCTCATTAATAAACTTATATTTCAGCAAGAACGCGACCTCTGGCAACTTATCATACCACCCCGGATCATAATTGTTTAATAGGGTAGAAACTTCTGCGGCAGCAGCCTGAACCTCTGGTTCTCCAGCTCTATTTAAATAATCAGACATATCAGAAAATACTGGCGTGTCATCATCATTTAAAATACACACAGAACAAAGATAGTCAAATTCAGCCTGTTCCGATTGAGACTCACATGTGTACTTTTGAAAATTATCTAACACAGAATTAAGTTCTAGAAATTTCGCTCGCAAATCCATCATTTCTAAAGATAGCTTTTTTGCGTCTTCTCTAGTGAACTTTTCTCCAGTCAGCGTTTTTCCGCCACGCTGGAGCTGTGCTGTACCATCCAAAATTTTAGTTCGTATCTCGTCAAGCTTTTTCTGTTTTGCGTCGTCCCACAAACCACGGTCTTCTGCCGCCTTAACAAGCTCAGACTGAAGTAGAACGTCTTTATCTCTTAATAGCCTGGCAAAAGTTTTACTCTTAACCAGATTTGCTTCTGTTTTTTGTTTTAATGTTGGTTTTACGGCCTTCATCCTTTTCCCCCTATAATCTTTGAAAGTTCATCCGCAGACATTTGTTTGTCTACATAAAATTGATAATCGTAATGTTGACGAGAAATAATGGATTTACCCAACATTTTTGTAGATCGTCTTTTTTGATCATTACCTATATCAAACGCCCTTTTTCTTGCCCTTTGAAACTTTTCAGCAAAGTCTGGATCATTCATCAAGTCTCCAAACTCTTCCTCAAAAGCACTGATGGCACCCACCGTAGTAGTCATAAAGTTTTTTTCGTTATTAATTATGACTGAGTCTTTATACCCTAGCCTCATCACCTCTCCTTGTTTTCCTTAAAATTTAATTATACCTTGTTTATCAGGAAGATCGTTTTCATTAAGTTCACCGTTTTTCATCATTTTGTTATCACGCATCTTCATCATAAACTTTACCTCAGGACTATTTTTATCCTGAATTCGCCTTATGTCTTCCGGACTATTGGCCGGAATAAACACTTCCTTTCCATCTGTCGCGGTATCATGATCTTTTTTGTTACTTATGTATGACATCCAACCATCTAAAAGGTCGTCATCTTCAATCACATCTTCAGTTGGGGCGTCTGGATGCTGTCTAATATTTTCGTATTTTTTTGCCCAATTAATCAGGTCTATAACTTCTTGAGAAAAGACCTCACACCTGAAACCAGCATTATACAAACTGAACCACTCATAGCTTCTTGCAACTAAACGTATCTCTGACTCCTCAAGTCTTTCGGGAATCTCATCAATGTTGTATTTTTCACATATGAATCTATTTTTGGCCTGCGTTGCTATATATTCTGCAGAAGAAATAAAAAAATTATACTGCTGATTAAGCAAAAAAGAAATGGCCTGTTTAAGTGAAGCGATGTCTGCTCGGTACTCTTTAGAGGACGGGGTGTCTCTCCACTCATATAATTTTTGTTTTTTATGTGAAAGCTGAACGTTTGTTTTTTTTATCTCGGATACAAAATCAATTGGGGGAGCTAACTTATCAAGTAATTCCTGATTTGTTAGACATCCCCCAAATATTGCATGAGTTAAAGTTTTTTCATATTCTAGTTCTGCCTCATAATCATATGCGGGAATTTTACTAGATATTATCCGAGAAATCAATAATTGTTTCTCATTGCCCATTTATCACTTATTTCCTATTATGGTCTAAGTGCTACGGTGATATCCTGCGGATGCTGCACAGTAAAGAAGTTAGCATTTGAGAACGAATACGTTGCTGTAGCGTTTCCACCACCAGCATCAAATCCACCCAGGCTAACGCTCTGAAGTCTGTTTGTGCTACCAAGATCCAGCGTAAGTCCATCCCTAGTATTAATCAAAATAGTTCGGTTTGTCGTATTGCCACCATCAGCACTAATATCCACCAAGTCACCGGTTTTAGCGATAATCTCAATTTCAGTGTTTACATCAACAACTGGATTTCTCAGTTTAGCATACTCTTTAAATCTACCCAGCTCAAGAATATTTTCTCGACCCATGTCAACACTAACGCTGATACTCTGCACCGAAGCACCGAATACCCCATTTGAAACCTCATTAGTTCCAGACGAGGTAATCCCAGCAACTTCTGGCGGCAACACCGTTCCGCCCGCAGCAGGAGAATAGATAAGGTCTTCTTTTCTTTGGACCCCACCAGACTCAGCAATATTAAGTGGGATGTCAGTATTATCAAACATCTCACCAGTAAAATCGAACGATGACGCTTTCCAGTTTCTAGAGCTTGAACCGAGAGTCACTTCTTCGGTAAAGTTTCCATCAACAGAAAAGTTGTAATTAACAGAGTTAATGTAACTGCCGCTAACCGTTAACTGTCGCAACGCTGTACCACTAGCAGAAACAAAATCGTCTGGATACACAAACAGTCTAAAAATAGACTGAGTATCTGCACGACCAGCCAGCGTAGCACTTGTTGAACCATTAGTTGCCAAGAGATAAATTGGGCAATATCCATCAAGAACTTTTGACAGAGATACCGTAACGTCCGGCAAATCTTCTACCTGTTCGTACTCTGAGGACTGTCCGATCTCAAAAATCTTCTCAAGGTTTAAATTACTATCATTAGTG
>Ga0070746_10001072_pt1 | contig 16412 bp, 20 predicted proteins | sample VirMetDEL_Mar_21_FD_77016 | JGI IMG/M metagenome (GOLD analysis project Ga0070746, IMG submission 77016) | Aqueous microbial communities from the Delaware River and Bay under freshwater to marine salinity gradient to study organic matter... | ecosystem: Environmental > Aquatic > Marine >... | reverse complement strand
TTGCTTACGCCCCTCTAACGCTGCAATGTGCTGCACACCGAGCGTTGGCAGGTCTTCAAACTTCCAAAAATCCTCGTCAGATTCCCAGCTGAGTTGATATCCAGGGCCAGCAATTATGATGTAGCCGCCTTTGCCTCTGGTATCGATGCCATTGAATTGGCCAGTGGGTAAAACGAGCTCTGGGTCGGTGGCGTAGTAACGATGCTCGCCACCACTTCGGCTTATGGCCTTCAGTGGTGACGGTGGTAGATTCTCAACAACCCACGGTTTTAACGAGTCGTCTTTGTAGCTGTCGATGTCGATGACGTTAAAGTTTTTGCCCGTCACCGCACCCCAGTAACCATCGTGGTTCCTAAACCAATGCGCCAGCTCGATCTCGTTATTGGGCCGCTGTTGTAGATCCTTCCATGCGCCTACAAGGTCTGTGCGTGGCCGCTTGTCAGGGCCGCAGGGTAGAATCGTAACATCGTATTCTTCGACCAGTTCTTTCAGTGCGGAGCGCAGGTCATCACCCCCCACCTGTTTCAGTAGTTCCATAATTGACACTAATTTCCTTGGTCGCGGGAGACTGTCTCAAATTTGCAACTGCTGCAACTTACTGTATGATGAGTGTGTCAAGGGACTAATAGGAGGCTTTAGTGGCTAAACAACAAACGACGGGGGATCGCTTACGTAATCTCCGCGAGATAAATCAGTATTCGTTGAGATACGTAGCAGGCGAATGCGGTGTAAGTGCGAATACGGTGCTGCGTTGGGAAGAGGGGACTTCCAGCCCAAAAAAGCAGCACATCATTGCACTGGCCGAGCTGTACAACAGGGAACCGAGTTGGATTCAATGGGGAGCCCAAGTCAAAAGAGAGGCGAAGGACACAGCTGATATTGTGTCGGCGCTACCTCTCTTGAGTAAGGATCAGTTAGAAGTAATACGGCTTGTGATTAAGAGCTGGACTGAGAAGGAAGTCAAAAATGGAAATAGCGTTTGAGAGGTTGAGTGTAGACGCGAATAATTGGTTAACAATGCAGATGGACATCTTCTTTCGGGTAGAACCGCACTTTAAGTGGGTGCTGCTAGAGGAAGACGGAAAGACAAAGTTTAGAGTGTTCGCAAACAGCGAAAACAACTTTCTGGGAGTTGACCAAACCTACGACCCGTCAGATGACGAGGATAAGCAAGGTGAGTTCCTGTTATTTGCAAATGTGGGCGACATGGAGGAAGACGTTGCGAAAGCTGTCAGTGAGTACGGCTGGCAGGTTTGGGAAAAGACAATAGAGCAGCAATACCTAACATGGGTTAAAACGGGCCAATGGGGTTGCGATTGTTGTGAGAGCGACAAAATGAAAAGCGTTGTTAGAACGCTACCATTTTACGGGCCCAGTCTTTACTTGGTGTGCGCGAAGGACTTTATGATTAAGAAAGTGCCAGAAGAGTATGTTTCTGAGTTCCTGGTGGCGCAAACTGAGAAGTCCGAAAACGTGATTCAATTGTCCCATTTGCGACACAGTGTTTGATTTCTGACACAGACATGACTAATATGTGTCTCCTTAACCAAGGAGACACATATTTTGTTAGAGAAAGCAGAAAAAGGAATACGGTCTGACCAGCCGATAAAATGGGTCTTGGCGGGGTCATCTGGCGCAGGTAAATCAACTTGCGCATCGCAGATGCCATCTCCCTTCGTTGCTGACATAGAAAATGGCAGCAACTTCCTCGACGTATCTCGTATCGAGATCACAAACCTCAAAGACTTTATCGAGCTTTGCAAAGAGTTTGCCGCAGGCAAGCACGAATATCAGACGTTCATCGTCGATAGCTACGACTGGACTGCAAAGTTCATGGAAGAGCAGGTAATTGCTGAAGGCCAAAAGAAAAGCCCTCACATAAAAAGTCTTGCCGATTTCGAGTGGGGCGCAGGTCACACACGCTTAGCTCAAATTAATGATGGCGTCGTTAACTTACTCGACAACATCTACCGATCTGGTTTCAACGTTTGTGTGATCTGTCACACCCACGTTAAAGCCTATAAGGCTGACCCTATGGTCGAGCCTTACCAGAAGCATCAACTCAAACTGCCAGCGAAAGTCGCTGAAAAGCTACAGGAGTGGGCTGATTTCGTATCGCTCGCTTACCACGACGTATGGACGCGAAAAGAAGGGCAGGGGATCGCTAAACGGGTCATTCCAGAGGGTGACCCGTTAAAGCGTTGGTTGATGACAGCGGGGGCAACCACCTTCAACGCGAAATCTCGCACCCCTGTACTAGGAGAAGCTAACGAGCCAGTCGTAGAGCTGAGTTGGAAAGCATTTTGTGAAGGTATTGAACGAGGAAGAAAGCATGGAACTTAAATTAGACGGTTTAGATTTTGACGACTTGGTTGGCGGTGGGGAGCAGAAAAAAGCTTTGCCAGCTGGTCAATACGACATAACGGTCAAAGACGTCCAAGACAGCGAAAGCGATTGGAGCAAAGGCGTTCAGTTAGAGGTTATCGAAAATAAAAGTAAGCGCACATTACGCACTTGGCTAAACGCAATCGACAAAGACGGGGCACCTGATATTTCTGGCCTCAAAAAGACCTTGGCTGCGTTCAAAGCTTTAGGGCAAGACGCGAAGGAAAGCGGTTACATCAACGTAGAGAGTCGCGTTATCGATACGCACGCTGCTCGCGTCCTTATCGGAAAAACTGCAAACGTAACAATTGAAATCGACAAAAAGGGTTATAACAAAATCGCGTTTTGGAACGAAGCAACGAAGAGTAACTCCGACCCTGCACCATCAACGTCTGGCGGTGACAGTGACATCCCATTTTAACCATTGGGCTCTTGTGCTTTCTGCTTCTGCTATCCCCGCCGCAATGAAAGCAGGGTGCGGCTGGCACCCAGCCCGAACCAGCCATGATTAGCGTCAAGCAAACTATACTGGAGCACTACTCCAAGTCAGGGGAAAGACGATCCTACGCAGGGTTGTCGAATATGGGCCTGGAGAAGTGCGCCAGATCAATTTGGATGGATGATCGTTGGTGTCTTCCTGCCATTTCAGATGGCAGGAAGCAGATGATCTTTCGTCTTGGTGATGGTGTCGAAGACATACTGCATAAGGCTTTGCCTAAAGCCTTTGTGGTTACGAACGGCCCAGAGCAGATAGGCGGCAAGTTTATCTCTGGGCATGTCCGTTGGCACGCTGACGACCTTTTGTATTGGGACGACTGCTATCGGTTAGCCGAATACAAGAGCGCCAATAGTCGGCGTTTCAATCGGTTAAAGAAGCTTGGTAGCTATAAGCAGTGGGATAACGGCTATTGGTGTCAGATCCAAGGCTACATGGGCGCTATTAACGAGCAGCACGACTACGACGTAGAAGAGTGCGTCGTGATTGTTGTTAACAAAAACGACTGCGAGATCTATGAAGAGATCGTTCCGTTTGATAAAGCGGCCTACGAAGAAATCATGGAAAGGGCTGAGTGGTTGGTGAAGCTTGAGTCGCCACCACCACCGACCATGACTGCCAGCGATTACCGCGTTAAAAACTTCATGGATGAGGATGACCAAGGTGTATACCTCGGTCACCTCACCCCGAAGCAAATCAACTGCAGAAACTGTCGTTTCTCTCGTCGAGATTTTAACGACGACGATCTAAAGCGTGGGCGTTGGGGCTGCAAGAAACACCGAAAAGTTCTCACCTTCGATGAGCAGAAAACAGGTTGTAACGATCACGAGTGGATACCAGAGCTTGTGCCCGCAACGCTAATCGATGAAGACGAAATGATTTACCAGCGGGACGACGAACAGTTCCAAAACGGGCCAGATCACATCCCATCAGACCGAATGGCATGGCTGTGCCGTAACGGATGGGTGCAAGACGAAGCACTAGAAATTGCCGAAGCATTTAGCGGCAAAGTGGAGATTTTATGAACACAGATTACATGACGCTGCGTGCGTTCCATGAAAAGTACCCAAACCTGCACACGAGCTTTAACTCGTTAAAAGCAGAGGCTAAGAACCGTGAGCGCAACGGATTCAAGGAGCAGCGGGTCATTATTACCAAGAAACAAGATCCAGAAGCCTCTCGGTCATCTTTGTTGATAAGTCCAACGCAATACTTTGCTTGGCTGGAATACCAACAAGACGATGACTAGGGACTACGAGGTCGATCTCGTGGTGCATCGTTATAGGGATGTGAATGGCTATTTGTCGTTTGAGAGCAGCAGTAAGCACATTCGAGTCTTCGCTAAAGACAAAGACGAAGCGATCTACCTAGCTTGCTTTCAAGCTAAAGATCACGAGCGCCATTTGTGGAATCGAGTGAGGGTGGAGGTGATTAACGTTGAGTGACTTGTTTTACAAAGCAATCTGCGCGTACCAAAAGCACGCGAAGTCAGGCTTCCGTAGAGCCTCGCGCTCAGACTTTGAGGGTAAAGAAGCTCCGGTGAGCCCAGCAGAGGTAATGGCGATACTATTAAAGTATAAAGAGGGACTGCCTGGGACTCACATTGCTAGGTTATTAGATGTAAAGCCGCACACGGTTTACAACACAACGCGGCGGTTTCGTTTAACGACAGTCGGCGACGAGCTGACTTATGAGCGCGATCCAGAGTCTTGGTAAAGACGAGCCAGCGCACTTTTGGCGCGCTGGCTTTCTACGTGCATATATCTCTGCGCCTGACTGACAGTTTTCCAGCCTCCAACGGCCATCAGCTCATCAAGAGCAGCCCCAGACTTTGCTACACGAGTCGCTAAAGCATGACGTAAATGATGGAATGTGATCTTTTCACCATATATAGGATCAGGCTCGCTTAGCCCAGCTCTTTTCTTTGCGTCAGCCCATTGCTTGTACTGTGTGCCCTCAACAAATACGGGCTCGTCACTCACTGCAGCTTTCTTAATCTTGTTAAGAGTATCGTGCGTTATCGGCAATCGTTTCTCTTGCTTGTTCTTTGTTGTTTCAGCGCGGAACACAAGCTCTGCACCAAAGACATCATCCTCTAAAGGTATTACGCAATCCCAAGTGAGCTGCAGCAGCTCGCCACGACAAGCTCCCGTTTCCCACATGCAGCTGATCCAAGCCAACAATCTGTCATAGCCTGCTTCAAAGCAGGCATGACAGATGCGATCAAACTCATCTTGCGTCACGACGCGATTACGACGCACCTGCTTATTGTGTCGATCACTTACGTCCTTCATCGCGTTCTTCGATACCCAACCCAGATCGACAGCTACCTTTAACGCGGAGCTGAGCACGCTTTGGTTGCGATAGAGGGTTTGTGGCTCCCACTGAAACTTCTCTGCGAGTTGAGAGGTGAGTAGATGTATTCGTCCACCATCTAAGTTGCTTAAACGAATGTCCTCAAAACCATTCTTACAATAGAAGTGCCAGCGCGAGAAGTTAGTGTTGAGCGTAGTCTCGGAGTAGGGCTCGCCACCTTTCTTCTTTATGCGGTGTCTATTCTTTTCTAGCCAACGAACAAGGTCGCCAAATGTTTTGTTGGTTTTGTTGGCCTGCACCAACTTATGACCGAGCTCTATCTTTGCAATGAACTGGCGAGCCTCACTGAGCCTGCTGAAGCTTTCGTCTACAAACAGACCCTCTCGCTTTTTGTTTACCCGCACTCGGTAATAGGTCTTACCTTTTATAGTGTGCTTGCGCGGTTTGATGGCCATAACGAGGTGTCGGGAGTAATTATTGAGTAAATTTGACAAATTTTTGCCAAACTTTCAATGTTTTGGGCGAGAAAGAGCGTGGGTCGAAACCCATGCTCTTTTGCAAAGTCAATTAAATCAACAACTTAGTATGGTGCCCGGAGCCGGACTCGAACCGGCACGGCATTGCTGCCGAGGGATTTTAAGGGCGAAAACTGCTACATTCACAACACTCACCACCTCATAACACACTGTTTTTATTGGTTATTGTGTGTCGCTAGTGTTTCAAGAGATGAGCAGTAACGTACAGTTCTTATATTTTTTGACAAACTTTTGCCAAACTCCAACCGCATTACTTACGTGATTTTGACTTCTTTTTGGCGGTTTTAGCTGCAGCCTTGAAGTCTGCCTTGGTAGGAGCGCCCTTCGTTCCAGGCTTCCTCATCTTTTCTTTAGATCCAGCTGCAATGCGCTTTTTCTTAGCGTGGATATTAGCGTACAACCCCTTGCGCGGCATAACGACTCCTTACTTGGGTGGATAGGCTGGTGCTGTGGGTGTGCGCTTGCCGCCGACTTTCTTTTCCATGCCCTTACGACCCATTTTTTTCATGTGCTTTTTGCCGTACATACTGACTCCTATTTTTTACCGAATTTTTGTTTTTGGCTCTTGGGAGGGGACTTCTTGCTGCCGCTAGGGCCAGCCCAGAAGGTCTTATTTGCCCAATAGGCGGCGCTAGTAGGCCCCTTGGCAATGTTCTTTGCATGGCGCGCCTTGAAGCTCTTACGAGCTTCGGCGCTGTAGTTATGGCCCATCTTCTGATCGCCAAACCGCATCACCTTTACTGAGTCGCCATCTCTTACCGCAACGACAGCTTTCTTCGTAGGGTGACTCGGTGTTCTTTTGACTGTGTTTAGCTTCGATAAGCCGACTTTCTTCAATCGGCGTTTTTCTGCGTCTGTGAGTTTCATACTTGCCTTATTTGACTAACAAGCCCTGCATGAGCAACCGTCTGCGATATTCTTCTGCTGTGTCGCCCTCTACAGCGGGTACATCTGTGCGCTCTAGTCCATACCCAAGCAAGCCTGCTGTGGGCGCTGTGGCAGAGAACACAGCTGTAGCTGGTCGAGCAGCCATTGCTGCACGACCAGTAGCCATAGATGCCTCACCCATAGTGCGAGGCGTAAAAAACGATTGAGCAAGAGCTGAAGAAACCGCCTGACTTGGCTCTACTGCATCTGCCATAACCGACAGCAAACCTATGTTTTGCCCTGTAGATTGCGCTATTCGGGCTGCTCCGGTGGGCTCATCAGCGCGTAAAGCCATGCCCGTGGCTACGTCCACAAGGTTTTGACCTGACTCTGTGCCTAAACGCTCTACAAGCTCGACCCTACGACCAAAGTTCGTATTAACGTTGTTGCGCGTAATTGAGTTCAGCTTCCGTAAGTTTTGACTCACATTGTTGCGACGACCTAACGAAAGCTCAGACTCGATTTCGTTTGCAATTTTGTTTGCACGCTCGTAATTGCTCATTACTTCAGCGTATTTTTTGTCTTCTTTTAATTTTGATTGCAGCTCATCGCGCAACTGTGATCTCAAACGATCTGCTGTTGTTTTAGGCTGTATCTCGTATTCATCTAGCTTGACCCGCAATGCGTACAAAGCTTCACGGTTTTGCATTGGCCCCGAAGAGAAGTCGTAAACATCTTGAATCATGCTGTCGACGATTGGAGCATTCGCTGGCGTTTGTGTATCGGCCTTAGAGTCTGGCCCAGCAAACCTGCGCCTCTCTTGGTTAAATTTTGTAACTGTATTTAGAACGTCGTTAAATAGGTTGGGATCTGGAGCGCCAAAGTCTACCGCTGCAAGTCCAGAGCGATAGTCAGCACTCGCATCTTTTCTCATGCCGCCTAGCGCAGTGTTTGCCATGTCAGCAAACTGATCGTCGGAGACAGCTAACGGCCCTCGATCCCTCATCGTTTGCTTAAATTGGCGAGCTCTTTGGCCTAATGGCAAAGAGCTGCGCCCCATCTCAAAAGCCCGTTGTAAGTTTTCAGCTCCTGCACCGCTTATTTGCCCCAAAGCGTTAGAGGTTCTTTTGCCAATTTGCTTTGGGAGCGATGACGCGAGCTGGCCGACAGCCTTGCCAGAAGCGACATCGCTGCTAATAAGAGCTGCTCTAGCGGCCTCACCCATCGTACTGTTAGAAACTTTATCTATTGCAGCAGCCACCTTATCGGCCCCAACTTTACGAGCTCCAGACGACGCAAGGTTCGCAGTGCCTCTGACAGCACCTCCCATGCCACTGAAAGCTGAAGCGAAGTCTAACGCAACGCCTACAGGATCAGTCTTGAACGAGTTTTTTACAGCATCCAAGCTGCCATATCTGTCAGCGTAATACTGTCCCACAGCACGAGCCATTTCTTCCTCTGGCTCGTCTCCGTCCGTTAGTAAGCTGTAAACGCCTACGCCTAGATCGTAAGCATTTTCAGCTGCGCCAATTGGATCTTGAAACGTGGAAATGAAGTCATTTAACGCGGCTTTACCACTAGGTATGACATTGCTTAAAACCTCAGAGCCGTAACTTTGCTCTTCAGGTTCTGCGTTGTTTCGACGCAGCTCAGCAATGATTTCATCATATTCCATCTTTCTGTCTCCTTTGTAGCTCTTTGTCTACGAGCTTCCAGAGTTTTTCTCCCTCGTACTCACCGTCGATTTTGCTGCTAGCCATCTGTGTCAACTCATCACGACTAAACTCGCTCATCAGGTTAGATAGACCGTCAGCTCCAGCGTTCAAAGACTTAAACACTTCGGAGAGTTTGCGGCGCTTGAAGGGGATAGGTTCGCCGTTTTCGTCCCTTGGGCCATTTGCTAAGGACTTGTACTTGCGCAGATGCTCTGCCATGTCCTCGTTCAGTCGCATCACCTCTTGCGCGACTTTTTGTGATCTGCGAATACGAGCAAAGTTCAGTAACGGAGGTAGGCTTGGGTTATAGAAGTTTTGTTGCAGCTGGATGTTTTCTTGCACAGCAAATTGACCACCCAAAGTCTCTCGCAAGCTTTGTTGCGAGATTGTACGCAGGTCATTTTTAGTGTTTACAGCCTGATCGTTTAGGAAGACTAAAGCATCGTCGGGAATCAAGCCCGCGATAGGGCCAGAAAACGTTGCATCACCCCTGATTGCTGCGCCCAGAATTTTAGGCAAAACACTTTCGTAGATTGCTAGTGTTTTTGCTCTGTTAGTAAATGCTGCTGGCTCAAAATACTCATTGATAGCACTTGCAGCTTCGTCGTCTTGAGTAACTTGAATGGAAGTCCGCACAAAACCTAAATTCTGTAAATCAAAGTATTGATCGTCACTAATTCTCGGATTCTTAACTATCGCGCCCGCACTGGTTCTTCCTTCCGTGTAGCCCGTGTTTCCAATGGGTGTTTGCAGAACCAGATTGTCATAAGCCTCTTTTTTCATTTCAGGAGTTGCTGCAAGCAAAACCGAATCCGCTTGAAGTTGATCGATTTGTTTGTTTGCCAGCATTGATCGCACCGTCTGATCCAATTGCGGGCCAGCAGCGCGTATATCTGCAGACCTTGCATAACTGAGATCGTCAAGCGGCGTCATTTCGCCACCTGCTTGCCGATTTAGCTGCTTCAATCGCTCATCGAGCGTAAAACCCATCTCAGGAGTAACGCCAGGAACCCCAGACTGTAAGGCGTCCATGACAGCGCGGCGGCGCAAACGATCTGATTCCGTTGTCAAATAGTTGGATTCTCGCTCCATGTTCTGCAGCTCTTGTTCACGAGCTTGCTGCGCGTAATAGTTGCTTCTCGCTATATTTGTTGGGTCTTGCATCAGGCCTTTACTAATTAGGCGCTGAGAAACTAACCCTTGCAGCATTCCTAACACTGGGTTCTTAGATCTACGTGTCAGGAAATTGCTTTCTACCTGCTGTTGCTGTACTGGAGGCAAGGTTTGCATATCGTTTGCAATTGCAGCTCTCTGCGCTGCCAGTGTACGAACATCATTCATTCGGTTGTCGTAAACGACACCCTGCCGCTCTAACTCGTTGCGAGGTACAGGGCTCATCTGAGCAGACACTGGCCTTCGGGCCAGTGCCTGCCTCTTCATCATTTCATCAAAGGATGCCATTTCGCTGCTCCGACTGATTGCTGTTGGTGTAGTACATCTTGTCCAACATCTCGTCTACTTGTTCGTCAGTAAGACCCTTACGCATCAGCATGCGCCTCACATGAAACTTCGGATCAGTACGCTCTCGAAACTTATCCATGACGAATTTGCTTGGATCAGTAGCGAGGTCGTTAACCTCGCCTAGAATGTTGTCGGTTTTTGCTTTCAACAAACCGCCAGCAAAGCCCATAGGCTTTGATTCCATAATCCTGTCCTTAATCTTCTTCTCAGCGGCCTTCATAGCTACCGCCTTCAATGCTGCGCCCACGTTAACCTCCTAGAATGCTAAAGCCGCCGCCAGAACTTTGCTGGGTGACAGGAGAGGGCAGTATTCCCGCGCCACCACGAAGAACGTCGAACATCCTGAAAGGCTGTTCTCGTTCTTCTAAGAATCGGCGATAACGATCATCAAGTAGCTCCTGCGCTAGATCGCGCTGACGAGTACCGACTGACTCAAGTGCAGCCGCATCTTGGAAAGCGAGTCCTCGCTGCTGTTCACCTAGCCCCGCTAATTGCTGTGCAGCGCGTAGATTTTGGTCGCCAGCCGTTAAACCGACTTGCTGGTTAGCTAACGCCGCTCTAAGCGCAGCTTCTTGATTTCCTTGACCGACTTGAGCCGCAAGCTGGTTTGTGCTCAAACCTGCTTGCTGATTGGCGAGTCCCGCTCTCAATGCTGCGTCTTGGTTAGACAGCATGCCCTGATTACGCGCCTGTCCTGCCGCTAAGGTGGCGTCCAAATTAGCCCTCTGTGCTGCAAGGTTATTAGCTGCATTGAGTTGCGATGCTTGTAGCTGATTCGCTGCTGTAGCTTGTTGCGCTTGAAGATTCTGCGCGCCTTGCGTCGATTCCATCGCTTGCCGAGCTGCTTGGTTAGCGCGAGCAATATCAAGCTGGCTTTGTAAATTCTGACCACCCGCCGTGAGCCCAGCTTGTTGATTAGCAAGACCTGCACGAAGCGCCTGATCTGCAGTCGTGGTGCCCGCTGTTAAACCAGCTTGTTGATTGGCTAAAGCAGCGCGCATGTTCGCATCTTGCGCTGCAAGACCGCTTTGCAAAGCTTGACGACCTGATTCTGTAGCAGCTTGCAGTCCTAGTTGCCCGCTAGTCGTTGCAGCAGATAACCCAGACTGCTGATTGGCTAGATCAGCCTGCAAACCGAGTTGAGCCGATTGCAATCCTGCTTGCTGTGCTCGCCCTAAATCAGCTTGAGCCATTTGCTGCGCATTTTGGAAACCAGCTTGACGCAAGCTTGCAGCTGTTTGTGCAGCTTGATCTGCAAAAGCTCGGTTAGTTTCAGCCTCAAGTAAACCCTGACGATCACCACCGAATGCGTTTGCAGCGACAGCACTTGCAGCGTTTTGGTTTTGCGTCATTTGACGAGCGCGATCTAAATCGCCCAGTGCAGCATCGATAACGTTGGTGGTGTACTGGTTCTGATAACGCGATAAATCGGTATCAGCGAGAGACTGAGAGCCGACTGTTTGCGCTGTAACGTCGCGACTTGTAATCGGGTCGACGTTGATTCTGTCGGTTGCTACCGCATCGACTGGGCCGACTTGTTGCGCTGTGACGCCTTGCGCGCTGACGCGCTCTGGCGAAAGCATACCTAACGGGCCTATTCGATCCATGCCGAGCTGGGAGGCTGTGATAGCTGAAGGCGCAGCTACTTGCTGATTAGCGATCTGATTGAAGCCTATGCCCGTGTTAATTGCACCAGCACTAACAGCTCCAGGGGCTGTCGGCATACCTACGTTTGTCGCAGCAACCGAAGTAGGCGAAAAGTTTGCAACGCCTTGGGTTTCTTGAATCGCTTGATTCAGTTGACTTTGACCGATACCCGCACGCGCTGCATTCGCTGCCGCTTGCATACCTTGAGTCTGCGCGGGGCTTGCTGGAGCAACAGTGGCATTGAGGTAGGGCTGATATGGAGTCTGCGCAAGTTGCGCACCTGTATCGTATACCTGAAGCAGCCGCTGTTTGATCTCAGGATCAAACTGCTGCTGCATTGATTGCGTGTTCTTACCTGCCATTTTATCTAATCCTAAAATTGCCTGTTGGTGCAGCAAAACCGCCAGTGTTTCCTGCGTATAAGCTCCGTAAATCGTCGATCTGAGCCTGTAAGTCAGATGGGTCGAATTGTGCCGCTTCTGGTAAATCTGCAGCCGTTAGAAACTGCGATGTGTCGACAGTCGGCGCATCATTTAGCAGCCCGACTTGCGTTTGCAGATTGGATATTTCTTGCTGCAATCCAGAGGGGTCAAATTGCTGGTACGTCGGCAAATCAGCTGCCGTTAAGAACTGCGATGTGTCGTAAGTAGGCAGATCCGCAGCTGTTAAAAATTGCGATGTATCCATTGGTTGAGCCATTGCCAACTCGTCAATTTGAGTCTGCAATTGCGTAGGGTCGAATTGCTGAAACGTCTGCTCTGGAATCTGCAGGTTCGTTATACGATCCTCTAAATCCAACATTTGATTTTTGAGTATCGCGTCGTCGTACTGAATTGTTGGCGCAATATCGTCAGCAGTTAAAAACGTCTCCTGCATCGCCCTAAGATCTGCGAGCTGATCCAAGATATTTGAGTCGTCATACATGATCGTAGACCCGTCGATCACTGGGTCGTAAGGCGTATATGTGTCGTAGGCGTCTGTGTAAGTGTCGGCAGTATTCCCGCCCCCAGTATTTCCACCTCCGGTATTTCCACCCTCAGAAGTTCCACCCGATACGACATCGTTCATAGCTTCGTTTACATCAGCAGCGGAAGCGCCCCCAGTATTCAAGATGCCTTGAAGCTGACCGAGAATTTCTGCGTAAATTTCGGGGTCGCTGTAATCGGTGCGCGTGTCAACGACATCAGTTGCAGCTGCTACTGGAAGGCTAGAACTGACATAAGCTCGGTTATCCCCAGGCAAGGTAAACTGATCGAAGTAACCTGCGTCGGGCTGGCCTATAGTGGTCACGCCACCATAAAAATCAGAGATGTTTTGAGGGGTGGTGTTGCGCACTGGCGCAGCACCGCCGATCCCGCCTAGCAAAACAGGGCTAAGAGAGCCGGGGCTACCGTCACCGGGAGTAGATGGGATATTAAATGCAGGGGGAACGTACCCAGGCAAAAAAGGATTATTGTTCTGAGCCATCAAGATCTTTCCCTAAAGTCGTGTGTATTTTTTTGTAACCCATAGAAACAAGAGATCTTTCCCAACCAGATCGTCCAGACAGCGTTATGGCGTCACACTCCAATGCCTTTGCGAAAAACTGCAAGCTAGGTTCCATCTCCTTTAGCTCAGACAGATCGCCTGCCGCTAAAAAGACATGGAGGACGCGCTTGCGAGGAAAATCAGCAACCTCAGTTACGATGCAGCTATTTTCCCCACGCCAAAACATCATTTGTTCAAGCTCAACAGCTTGAACAATGTCCTCGTAGATGTGAGTGCCGCCGCAATACTGCAAAGCCGACTCAATCAGCGACTGATAGGGGGCTAACACATCTGCAGCCGTTTGTTGCTCTACTGCATTCATATTGAGCTCGCGCTTACTGTGCCGCTGTTATCAACGGTGATCGAATAACGAGTGCCGTTGGGTGATTTCAAAATTAGCCGCGCAGCGCCAACCTCTACATCTTGATTCTTTTTATGATTCAAATTGTCAGCCTGCTCGATGAGCAGGTTTCGCTGCTGCTCAACCTGCGCATCGTAAGCCTGTTCTGGACTTGGCAACCGAATACTCATCGACGCGCCCCTGCAGCAACATCCAGACGCATATCACCAACACGCCAGCTGGTGTTTGTGGCTCCAGTCACACGCATATTTACCTGCCGCCCTGTAAATCTGACCGACGTAGGCGTAGCAGAGAGCGTATATGGCCCGTGAGTTGATTGGTCGGCAGTAGGGTAGTTGCGCGTCTTGAAAGTGGCTGTAACAGCCCCCTTGGCGCTCTCATCTGAGATTAAGCTACGGGCGACAACCATCCGGTCTCCGTTACCAAGCTGTATCGGGCCTGTTTCAGCAAAAACCTCTGAGTCGGTGTCGTACATGTAACCGACTTCGTGCTCGTATATGTAACCGTCGCTCGTTACATAGTTTGGGTAAACAAACGTACCGACATCAAAGCCAGCTGTGCGGGCGAGGGTGCCAACCTGCCAATGCCCTTCAACATAGTTGTAGGACACATAAGAGTCGTTTTCGTTACTGCCCGCAGATGGGTAAAACCAAACGACTTCTGAAAACTGAGAATTTAAGACACCAAAAACTTTGCTGCGCTGACTGCTGTTTAGGTTTTCAAATATAAAATCGCCTACCGCACTGCGTATAGGCTTCACAGTACCGTCGTATCTAAAGAAGCCGTTATTACCCATCCAGAAAGCCGACTGGTCAGCCACTACACAAGACCCAGCACTAATAGCGCCACATCCCGTACCGACTTGGCTAAAACCATAAACGAAGGGGGGGCCCTGATACCGAGCAACGTGTGCGTCTATATCGGTCAAAAGCAACGTCTCGCCGCGCATTCTGCGACCAGCGATTAGATTGCCGTTTGTGGCGAGCGTGAACGAGCCAGCTTGGTTGGTTGATGCAGGAGTCCACGTATTCGTGTCCTCCTGATCGCTAAAGGCTACTTTATTACCGACACCACCAGCGCCCAGAGCAAAAACGAATCTCTCAGGCGTTACAACGATTGCTGTAGTAGAAGTAGGGGCGTTACTTAGTAATGCAGCTGCAGAAGATGTGTTATTGGCCCATTGATAGATCTTACCGTCACTCGTAGCGCAACCGATCAGGTACTCACCAAAAGTATCCAAAGACCAAGTTGTTGCAGGTGTGTACGTACCTCGATCTGGACGAGGTGTGTTCCACGTATAACTGTTCCACGTAGAGCCACCGTAACCAAGGTTCTGAACAGCATCAGCACTACCAGCCGTAAATCCTGCGGGTGTGATGTCGGTAACCGTGGAGTCGGTAGCAACGAAGTACAGATTTGTGTGTGTGCCTGCAGCCGTGCGTCTGCTGCCACTGTTGTCTAACCACGCAATCATCGCACGACATGCGCCAGTCAAGGCGCTAGTCGTGCGAGCTCGCCAGCCGCCTATGGGCTGCATGGCTCCCTCGTACCATCGAATCAGATTGGCATCAGACCAAGCATTCGCTTGTTGCAACTCTGTGCCGTTCTTAACGACGCCTGCTGGCACTTTGATATTAAGCAGAGGCATATTCACCAGTCTCAATCATTTCGCAAATCTCTTCTGCGCGATAACCGACTTGTTGCGACCAGCGTGAGTCCAAAAACTCTGCTGCGCTCATTATGTAGTCGTCGCTTTCTAAGTAACCGATTGCTTTTTTGAATTGTCTGAACCGAGTTGCACCAAGGTTAAAGAACAAGTCGATGATGGCGTCCTGCCGAACAGCGTCTAATCGCTTAAACCATGTGTACTCATTGTTTAGCTCATCACGACATCTTTTGATGTCGTTCTGGAGCAAGTAATCAATTTCGTCATCGCTCAGCCCAAGACCGCCATCTCTGTCTATATTGCGACCACAGCCCACAGTCACCTTCGACTGGCTGCACTCATACGCGAAGTGCTCTACGCCTTCGTGTCTTTTCAACATGTCGATCAGTTGCTGGCTCATTTCTTTCTCAGGCTCATCAATCTGTCTACGCCACGAATGCCAAAGCTGCTTGAGATAGCGATAAAGAGCAGATATTGGTAATACTCTGGCAAGTTTGATAACGCGCTAAATCCTTGTTCGACTCTTTCAATTACGCTCGCATCGTTAACAGCAATTGCGTAACCGACCATAAAAATCGGCACGCTCAACACTAGCGTCCAAAACTCATCTTTCAGGCTGTTGCTTGACGCATCAGCCATTTTGCTTTCCCACTCAGCGCCGCTCTTAATCTGTTCGAGCTTAGCCGCTTGCTTCGCCTTACCGATCTCTTGACGATTCTTTATTACGCCACCAACAAGGTCGGTTACAGGGCCGAGGAGGGTGCCGAGCAAAGCCATCAGTCTTCGGTCTCTGTTTCAGGATCACGAAATAAGATCGTAGCCCCAGCCTCGCTGCGCCTTATCGTTCTAGGTCTGCAGTGGCACTCGTAAAACCTGTTCTGCCCCTGCACGCAAACGCCGTTTAGCTTGTACACGCTCTGGCAATTCAGACTGACCGCGTAATCCAAGCATCCGGTTAAAGTCTGAAACGCCTCGTTAGCAATCGGCTTCTCCAGATTCCCCTTCTCTGCACAGACCATCATAAAAATGAGCATCGTCTCGCCCACTACAGCACCTTCTTTCTGCGAATTGCTTGTGTGGCTTTTTCTTTTGGTGCTTGTAGATCGATGGTCAGCTGGTAGACCTCACTGTCCCAGGCAGTGCCTAAAGTCAGCGGGCCTTGGTTCTGCACAAACACCTTTGCGCCGAAACTGCATCGCTGAAAGTTGAAAGACAGCCAATCCATCGCTACCGCCTTCCGCTTAGCAGGCGGGTGAATCTCCGCGAGCATTTTGTACTCGCGCAGATCGCAGTAGAGATTGGGGCGTGCAGGGTCATAACATAGTCTTGGGACTTCAGAAGCGCCTGCACCAACACACTGATCTGCTCGTTCGTT
>Ga0070746_10001071_pt1 | contig 16429 bp, 32 predicted proteins | sample VirMetDEL_Mar_21_FD_77016 | JGI IMG/M metagenome (GOLD analysis project Ga0070746, IMG submission 77016) | Aqueous microbial communities from the Delaware River and Bay under freshwater to marine salinity gradient to study organic matter... | ecosystem: Environmental > Aquatic > Marine >... | reverse complement strand
GCTCGTTCATTTCGTTACCGCCTCGGTGAGTTCGGCAACTCGGGCCGGATCAGCTCGACGGATCCCATATAGGACCGTTGTATGGTCCCGGTCGAGTTCAGCGGCTATGTCAGCCAGCACCAGGCCGAACGTCTCGTAGAGCACCGCCATAACGGGCTGACGGGCGGCGACGACGGCGGCCTTCCGGCTCGGCGAGAGAAGCTGATCGAGGGGAACGTTCCATAGCTCGGCGGCGGCTTTCGCCACCCTCGGTACGGGGTCGTCGTATTTGGGCTGGTTGATGTAGTGGCCGCAATGCCGGCACCATTCGAGGCTCATCGGCCGGCCGCCTTCCGCACCTCGTCCCAGTCCGTCGTGTACCGGAGCCGGTGGGCGGAGCGGTCCTGGGTGACATGCTTCGCTGAAGGCTCAAGGTCGAACATCGGACCGAACTCGGCGAGCGCTTCGGCCTCTCGAAGGTTCTCGCCGTGCTCCACCTGATACTTGACGTAAAGCCATCCCCAGAACAGACTGAGGACGACCAGGCCGAACACGACGACGAAGAACACGCCTCCGCTACTCATCGCCGGCCTCTCGGTGCTTACGGATGCGTCGACGGTCAGCGGCCGGCGTGCGGAGGCCTTCGCCGTGAACGTAGACGCCTCTAGCGGCCTCCAGGCGCTCCTGAGGGCTTCGGGCGGCTGGTGGGTCCGGAAGGTCGATACGGGCGCGTTCGGTGCGTTCACGGCGCTTACGGCGTTCGGCGTCCGGTTCGAGCCGGCCGGCGGCGGCGTCTTCGGCGAGGCCTTTCAGCATCGCCTCCCACGCGTTCTGATAGTCGGGTTTCATGTTTTCCTTCTGGTTTCTGGGTTACGGAGATAGTCGAGGATGGTGTCGAGATGCTCGGGCCGGACGATCGCGCTAGCCACGGTGTCGCATCGGCTTAGGGCGTCCATCCATACATGCTGTTCGGGTCGGATGCGGCCGACCTCGGACTTCAGCTCGAGGAACACCACCCGGCGGTAGCGACCGTGGACGAGTACTAGGTCAGGGAAGCCGGCTCCGGTCGAGCGGCGGCTATCGCCGTCGTGGAACGCAAGCCAGCCGCTTAGCTCGGCGGCGTCGAGGATGGTCTGCTGTAGCTCGGCTTCAGTCACGGCGGCGGCTGGACAGGATTACGGCGAGGCCGACGACCTGGACGACGAGGGCGGCTGCGAGGATTGCGTAGACGCCGGTCACGGCCTCGGCGTTTCGCTCGACAGGATGGCCTGAACGGATTCCTCGATAGCGGCCGCTAGGTCGTGCAGATGCACCCTCTGCGTAAGCGTCCACCAGGGACACTCGACCTCTACCTCGAAGATTTGGAACTCCGGGTCGAAGTCGTGCGCCGGCCAGACGTTAATGCCGAGCGTTTTCATGAGATCCCCCAAACGATGGCGCTGCGGCCGGTGCGCGTCGGTTTACGTTCGCCGGTATCGACGACATGGCCGGCGGTGACCAGCTCGGAGCGGCGAGTACGGACGCCGGACACCGAAACGGCTTCGGCCTGGGCGTCGGCGAGCTTTATGCAGAGCTCTTCGTCGGTTAGTGGGCCGTGGCCTCGGAGCGCCTCGAGGATGAGGTTCTGGGTACGGGTCACGGCGAGCTGGGTGACGGTGCCGGCGGCGTGATGCGACGTTTCGGGGTCGCTCGTTCGTGCCCTCGGTGTCGTGTTGGTGTAGATGACCGCAGGCCGGTACTCGTCGCACCAGCGGAGGTGGCCGCGGTCTTCTCCGCATTGCAGGCAGTAGCTCACGCGTCGGCCAACTTTGGGCATACCGGCCCAAGGGTGTACGGAGGATCTCCGGCCCTCGTACTGAAACCTTCTCGCGAGTTGTCGCAAACGAGGCACTTGTACTCGGTGCGGTAGGAAAAGCCGAACTGCCACTCTCCCCAGCCGGCCTGATTGATGACGTAGTCGCACGGTTGAAGCGCTTTATCGGTCACGCCTCGGCCTCCTTGATTCCGAGCCGTTCCTCTCGCGCTTTCTGATCGTCGGCACGGGCGGCGCGTGCGACCTCGCGCTCGATCTCTTCGTTACGTTCGAGAGCGCGATCCAGCCGGTACTTATCCTGCGACCAGAGCGAAAGTCCGCATGAAACCTTCGAAGCCGCCCTGGAAAGGGCGTCGCTCTCCGCGTGCTTTAACCTGGTGCCGTTATTGGCGAGGATGTCCGGCCGTTCCACATCGCCGGCACCCTCCACCTCGACGGCTACTCCGTCGATAGTAAGCGAGAGAAGGCCTACGCAGCCGGTGATGGTGCCGTCGGGATCGGTGATCTCGCGCACGATACGCCAGCTAAACGGGCCAACCGAGGCGAGGAGCTTCTCGACCTTTACCGACCAAGTGACGTAATCGCCAAAGCCACCTGGCGCACGTTCCACCAAACTGGAGGGAAAGGGCTTGGCGAGGGCTTTTAGCTGGGCGCTCATGAGCAGCTCCCGAAGCAGGCCGACGGGTCGAGGGTGACCTCGACGGCCAGGTAGACGGCGAGCACGCCGGCGACGATGAAGCCGGCGATGGTGAGAACGTCGAGTAGGCGGCTCATGAGTCAGCTTCCTCGGCGGAGTCGTCACGCCGCAGCCATAGCGGGCGCTCCAGCGACTCGAGCACGATTACCTCGCCGTCGGTGTATTGCTCGACGGCGTCGAGCACGGCGTCCGAGGCAGTCTTTTCGCGCACGCCTGAAAGGTTTTCCCAAGCGACAAGCAACGTGATCTCTGCGTATTTCATGGTTCTCCAGTCTTCGCCCAGTGTGGGCTGACAGTTATCCAACCAGACTGTGGAGAACTATGCAAGCACTAGGAGCCGAGTAGCGCGTTCCAGGTCTTCGGGCCGACGATGCCATCGACGACGAGGCCGGCGTCACGTTGCAGCATTCGCACGGCTTTCTCGGTCTTCCGGCCAAAGACGCCGTCGGCGGTGCCGGCCGGGAAACTCTGGTCCTCGAGGAAGCGCTGGAGGCTCTTAACGTGTACGCCTCGGTCGCCTCGGCGCAGCACGGTTACGCGAAGCTCGGCGATGTAGGCGGCGATTTTTTGCAGCTCGGAACGGGTGTCGGCCTGGAACGGTTTCTCCCGGCCGGCGGTGTACGGGAACCAATCGAACCGGTTTCCGGCCATGCGGCCAGGCTGCATATGCCAATTTTCGGAACGGACGGTAGGCCGGATTCCGAAAGTTCCGATGATCTGGTGCAGGCGTGCCCAGGTAAGGCCTCGGCCGGTAATGCGAAGGTCGACGGCCATGCCGTAGCCGTCACAGCCGGGAGCGTTCTGCTGCATGTGGTAAGAGCCGCGGAAACCGTTAGCGAGCTGCCGATCAGGGTTCGCCGCGAGGTTCCCTCGGCCTCGCTTGTACAGGTCGTACAGGCGTCGCTGGTCGGCGATGGTGCGGACGCCGGAAACGATCTTTACCTTCCCGACGATCTCGGGATGCCGAAAGAACTCCTCGAGGCGTGCTCGGAAACGAGGGTGAAGCTCGGCGGTCCGTACCCTCGAGGAGGTGGTCGGTAGGGTCACGGGCCGACCTTGTCGAGGTTCACGGCCGAGGGCGAAGCGTCGCCGGCGGGGATACGGCGAGCGGCGAGCCCTTTCACGACGACGAGGAGGGCAGCGCCGGCGGAGGCCTTCAGGGCGTCGACCAGGGGCAACTCGAGGAGCTGGAGCGAATCGGAGCCGACAAGGCTCGCGAACGTCGCGGCAGCGGCCGAGATGGCACGCTCGACGAGGTCAGTAATAAAACGGCGGTCAAACATGGAGATCACCTTACTCGGTAGAGGTTCTGGCCTTCTTAAATCGGGCGGCGATGACGCCGGCCCCGGTAGCGAGGGCGGAGCCGGCGGCGATAATCGAGGTGAGGTCGAGGGCTTCGTCCTCGGCCGTCGCGGGTTCCTGAATGATGATTACCTGCGGCGGTGGGCCGCCGGCGGTGTAGTACGAAAGCGGGATTTCGCCGTCGGTTTCCTGGGCGGATGCAGGGCCGGCGAGGAGCACCAGGGCGAGCGCTATTCCGGCGGGTGCTCGGCGTGCCATTCGAGGTGCCCATCTATCCGGTCTTCGATCCGGTCGAGGGAGCGCTTTACGTCGGCGTGATCGGCTCGAAGCTCGCCACGGGTCCGCAACAGGGCGACCAGGATCGAAGCGACGCCGCTGATGCCGGCCGCTCCGAGCGTGCCGATCACTACGTACGCTTCGGCGCTCATGCCGGCGTCTCGGGTGGTGTCCAAGTCGGGCCGGGAGTCCAGGTCGCCGGTGCGTCTCGGAGCTGTTGCCGGTAGGTCGCCCAAGCCGCAGCGTTACCGGTTGGGTCGTCGGCGGCCTGGGTGTAATCGGAAGCGGCGAGGAGCCGGTCACGTTCGGCGCGCATCCGTTCGAGCCATTCGTCGTCGGTAGTGTGGTCGCCGGTAACCGGGTCGAGGCCGAGATAAATCTCCATCATGCGCTCCTGTACATGCCCATAGACCACATATCGCCGCTGCTCGTCCAGGTCGTAGGTGCGGTGTTAGTGACATTTGCGGCGCTTGTGAAGCTGCCGGTCACTTGGTGACAGTAGAAGAAAAGCTTGTTACTGAATGCAATGTTTGTGCCTTGGTAGATCGTGCTACCGGCTGGCCTGATCCATCCCTGCCCCATCGGGTTGTATGTCATGGCGCTCGAGGTGTTGGTCGGTGCCGTGCATGACAGCGACCCGGTTAGCGGCAGGTCGCCGGAATCGAACTCGATATACAAGCTCCAAAACACGAGTTCATTGACCTCGGCGTAGACGGCGAGCGAGATGGTCGGCTGGCCGGTCACGCCGCTAAAGGTCGGCGTCCACGTTTGGTATTCGGCGATCGAGTTTAGGTCCGAAGCGTTAAGAATGGCCCCTCCAGAAAAGGGGAACGGGTTAGCCATGTCGAGGAGTCCTATCCGAGGCGGTTAATGCCGATGATACCCAGAGCGGCCGAGTCGAGGGTGAACGTGCCGTAGTCGATCGACGGCCGCAGGGCGAGCGTTACGGTCGTGTCGGACGGCGTAGCGGTGATGGTGCGGCCGACAACCAGGGCGTAGTCGGTGATAGCTCCAGGGCGGCCGGCCGGGGTGAACTCGACGCTAGCGCCGGCCCATATGCCGTTTTCGACCGAGAGAAGATCGGCCCAGGCGGTAGCGTGCGAATCGCTGGCGCGTTCTTTCACCATCGAGGCGGTTACCTGGAGCGATGTCGTCGCGTAGCGAGGATTCGCAAAACGGAGGGTCCAGTTAGCGGCGTCCTCGTCGGTGTCGCTATCGCTATGCGATGCGGTGACGTACTCGCGCAACCTCGAGCCGTACGTCGATTGTGCCGTTTCGCTTGTCTTTACGTAGCCGGTAAACCGGCGAGTAATGCGTGAGGCGGTGGTGAGCTGGTCGAGCTGGTAGCTGCGTTTCAGGGCACGGAAGGGTAGCTCCGTGCCGAGGGCGTTCTCGGCGAACTCGAACGTCGTAGGGTTGCTGCGTTGCGCGTTCTCGACGACGAAAATCTCGGTATGGGCGGTAAGCGGGTCGAAGCCTCCCGGCCATGCAGCGGTCAGGCCGCAGGTCATGACGTTATTAGCGATGTAATCGCCGACGGGTGCCTGGCTTACGGCGGCGGCCTGGAGGAGTACCTGCCGGGTTTTGGCTGGGCTGAGTGACGTAACCGTGAGGTTCCCGTCGGGGTTCGCCGTTTCGCCGAAGTTCGGCATAACCGTATTGTTAAGCGAAAAAGACGGGTCGGCGAGTAGCTCGATCGCTTCATGCGGCGACGGCGCAACGGTCGCCGGGAACCCTAAGGTTTCGACCTGTTGCCGGCTAGCGGTCTGGAAAACGTCGACGGCTCCGATAGTTACGGTCGAGCTGATGCCGTCGTCGGCGAGGTCGAAACTGTCGATAATCCCGGCGAATACGTTCGCGCTGGTAGCGAGTCCTGCGCCGTAGTCGATCTGGCAGCGGATCTCGAGGGCGTACTTAAACCATTGCGTCGAGGAGTACGTTCCGCCGGCCTGCGGCGTGAGTTCTCCGTCGGAGTTGTCGAGGGTGATACGGGCCGAGCTGGTGCCCATTACGGCGAGGTCGGTGGCCTGGGCGATGCTGAATCCGAGGGTGCGATCCGTAAAGTCCGTGGTCGTGTAGTTGGTGCCGTCGTCGTAGTAGCCGATGCGGACGATCCAGCTCGTCTCGACAGTCATGTTAGAACCGTCGAGTGCCGGTCTGGAACGGGACGGTTCCTCGGCGTCGCTGGTAGTCCTGAATCGCCCTCACGACATCGTCGCCGTCGGCTCCGGCCGGCATGTTGATATTTACGACCATGCCACCACCGAACCGGCCGACTTGGTCGAGAGGAATGACTGCTTCAGGCCCTGCCTCGCCGATCAGGCCGAGGGTCGGGCGCGTCACGATCCCCCCGTCGGCGAATTGTGGGATCTCGGGGATGCGGAACTCTTTATTTCCGAGAGGGCCGAGCCAGCCAGGGGTGGAGAAACCGAAGCCGCCGAGGGTTGAGTTCCAGGCCGTAGCGATAGCGGAAAAGATCAGGTCCGCGGCCGTCAGGAGCGGATCGAAGAACGCTCCGAGGACATCGCCGACCTTGCTCGAGTATTCGTTCCAGGTATCGAAGATGGTTACCGCTACGTCGGCGATCGTTGTCGCGACACTCCAGGCCGTCTCGGCCAGAGTCTGGAAAATCGGAAGAACAAAATCCGTGATATAGGCCCAGTAGAGCTGGAATCCGTCGACGATGGTATCGACGGCGGTGCGGAAGAAACCGAAGTTTTCGTAGGCGTAAACGGCTCCAGCCGCGAGGGCTGCGATAGCGGCCACGACCAGGACGACAGGCGACAGGAGCGCAGCGATAGCGCCGACGAGGGACCAGATAGCGCCAGCGAGCACGACGCCAAGAACGACGGCCACGGCCGCCACGATCGGCTTGTTTCGTTTCATCCAATCCGTAACCGGCTGGAGTTTCTCGCGCAGCAGCTCGGCAGCGCCGGCGAGGCCGTCCTCGGAGAAAGCGGCCGTTAGGTCTTCGATGAAGCCGACGACCTTCTCGACGATCGGCATGAGCTTCGCGAAGCCGCGGTTTTTCAGGATGTTTATGCGGTCCTGGAGGGTGAGCATCGCGTCGGATTGCTCGTCGACGAGGCCGGTGCCTTCGCCCAGGAGGCCGGAGAAGTTCTCGAGGTCGAGGTTCCCGGTACGGATCGCCGAGCTAAGCCGCTGCGCTCCCTCGGCCCCGAACGCTTGGGTAGCCAGGTTTAGGGCTTCGGTGTCGCTGCTGGCGTTCTTGATTGCTGCGACGGTGTCCTCGAGGGCCTTTCGAGGGTCGCCTCCGAGTTCGGCGATGTTGCGGCTAAAGGCGTTCAGGCCGGGAGCGATACGGGTGACCTCGACGCCGCCCTGGGCGAGCTGGCCCATAAGCGCCGTGGTTTCTTCGAGGCTGAAGCCCATGTTTGCGAACACGGGGCCGAACGTTTCGACGTTCGAGAGAAGCGTTTCCATCGGCCGGCCGGTGGCCTGGGCGATGCGGAGAAGGTCGCCGAGGGCCTCGTCGGCGTCGCCGGCGTCCTCGCCGAACTGGGTAAGGGCCGAGTCGACCTGGCTAATAGCGGCTGATGCGTCGACGCCGGCCGCCCTCGAGAAGTCGAGAAAGAGCTCTGTCTGGGCTTCGAGTTCGGAGCCGGTAAGGCCGAAGGCGGTGTTTACGTCGGCCAGGGCGGCGGAAACCTCGTCGAAGCTCTGCGGAACGTCCATCGCTACCTGGCGGGCGTTCTCGATCAGGGCATCTAGGGCCTCTCCGGAGGCTCCTGTGCCCTGGATGATGTTATTCCTCATCGTTTCCATCTCGTTAAAGACAGAAACGCCGAGAGCGCCTACAGCGCCAACCACGCCAGCGAACGCGACGCCGGCCTTCCTCGAGAAGTCGCCGACAGAGTCGGAGGCCTTCTTCATTCCCTTACGGAACTTCTCCGTGTCGGAAAGGATCGCTACCTTAATGACTGAGTCGGCCATGAGTTGATCCTAGAAGATCCGGTTCACGAGGGCTTTGACCTCGTCCTGGTACGCCTTCGCGACTTCTTCCCGGCGCTCGTCCAGGGCGTCGTACATGAACGGGTTCGGCCTGATGAAGACATGTCTCGCTGCCCAGCCGAAGTGGATGGGACCCGCGTATTGGACGCCGGTGCGGAAGTTTTTCGCTCGGTTGCCGGCCTCGATACGCGCAAGCGTGTTGTACGCCTTCGGCTTAATCGACCGTTTCAGCTTGCCGGTACGAACCGGAACCTTCGTTTTGGCGACGCCGGCGACATCGTCGGCGATCTCCTGGTGCAGGTCTTTAAACTGCGTGACATCCTCGCCGGCCTTCCGCATCTTCGCCCGAAGCTCACGGTTCCCCTCGATCTTGAAGCCCTCGGTCATCGGCGGCGGCGGTTCGCTTTCTTCTGAGCTTTCGCACGTTCGTCGAGGACGGCGTAGAGCGCTCGGATAATCGGGATAGGTGCGTTGAGGAGTTCGCTGATCGGCTGGCCTGTCTCCACGGCCAGTACCGCTACGGTGTAGGCGGCTCCTCGACGGCTAAAGGGGTTTTCGAGTCGTCTTCGACCTCGATGTTTACGATCTGCGGCCAGAACTTCTCGAACGGTGGCACGGTTTCGCCGGACTTACGCCGGCACTCCCACGCAAGCCAAGAGAGATATTCGAGGCGCATCGTTTGGATGGCTGCGAGTCCGGACTCAATCTTGGAGCCGTAATACTGCTCCATTGCGAGGATGGTGCCGGCGTTCGGTCGTGCTGTAAAGCTCTCGCCGCTCTCCAGCGTTACAGTTAGTGCGGCGTCAAACATCAGCTTGTAACCGTGGTGACTGCGCCGGTCATCGGCCAGGTAACGGAGATGGTGGACAGGTCGCCGACCGCGCCATCGACGAAGGGCAGCTCGGTAACCAGTACGTCGACGGACTTCTTCGGGTTGTCGGTGCCGACTGCGGAGCTGGTCGGCGTAAACGTAACCGTAGTGACGGTGCCGAGAAGCGAGTCGAGCGTGGCGTACGTTTCCGAGGCGGCGAACGACTGGTGAAGCTCGAGGCTGATCGAACCGGAGCCGAGGCCGGCGATCATGGTGACTCGCGAGTCCCCCATAGCCGTTGTCTCCAATTCTGCGAATTGCTCCGACCACGTTCCGGACGTAACGAACGAACTAATATCGACGCTGTTGACCGTAATCGCGAGGTCGTTGTTCATGTAGGGCATGGCCTAACCCTCTTCCTTTTCTGCCTTAGCGGCTTTGGTTTTCTGTTCGGCCAGGTGGCCGCCCTTAATGAGTGCGTCAATATTGACGCCGTGCAGCTCGTCGGCCTCGACCGTCGAGCCTTTTTCTCGGCCGGCGAGCCGGTCAGAGAGAACTTTGTAGATCATCGGGCATATACCTCGACTTGGTAGCGGACGCCGACAAACTGGCTATCTGCGAACTGTACCATCCCCATGTCCGAGGCCGATGACACCTGGAGCGTTAGGCACGCTCCGCCGAGGGTTGGGTCGGCCTCGAGGACGGCCTGCACCGAACCGGAGCCGGTAATCAGGCCGTCGAGCTTCTCCTGGTTGTACTGCTCGGCGTACTGCTGAACGGCGGCGATTACCTCGAAGCGAAACCGGGTTAGAGCGCCGGCCGTCCCGTCCATCGACTGATGGTAATCGGCGACGGGTCGGGCCGGAATCACGATCGCCGAGGGTGGCGTAATCCTGGACGGGGTCGAGGCGTAGACGGTTACGAACGTGTCGATTGTGTCGAGGGCGTCGGCGAGCCCTTGCCGGATCGCGCCGTAATCAGCCACTAGGCGACGCCGATCTTCTTGTACTGCTGGAGAAGTGCGGAAACGTCCGGATCGGTGCGGCTAATACGCATCGGTCCCCAGTCGCTCCAGCCGGCCTCGAAGCCAAGCGGTGACGCTTTCCGCTGGTACAGGCGAGCGGCGAGGATCAGGGCGGCCTGCTGGACGCCGTAGGGCACGCCTTCGGTGTTACGGACGCCGTAAGCCGCCGTCACCTGAACGCTTGCGCGTTCGTTCGTGAACACGGGGAAGACGCCGTTAAGCCGGCGAATCTTAAAGTACGGCGACGAGTTCAGCGGCTCGACCTGGTAATCGCCGGCCTCGAGGGTGGTGTCGAAGGTGCCATCGTTCGAGGTATCTAGGGCGACGATCATGCCGGTAAGCGTGTTTACCTGGTCGATGTTCACGACGTACCGGCTGAACGGAATGTAAGTCCGTGCTTCGGTAACCGTGTTGAACGTAGTCCCGGTGTACCCGTCGACGAGGTCCTCGGCGGCGTTCACGGCCGCCTCGAGAGCCGTGTCCTCGGCGGTTACGGATTCGTCGATGCCCAGGTAAGCCTTAACGAGGCTGATCGTGGTGTAAGCCACGGCTAACGCTTCTTCGAGGCCTTCTTAGCGGCCTTCTTGGGCTTCGGAGCTTCTTCGGCGGTCTTAGGTGCCGGAGCCGGCTTCGGAGCGTCTGCGGGCTTCTGAATGCGGCTAGCGGCTTGCTTTTCCCAGAGGGTCGACATCGTTTCCGTTCCTAGCTAGTGAAGGGTGCCCCTGACCGGGCGCTGGAGATTAACTCCCGGCCAGGGGCGGACCCGTTTCCCAGAGGGATTACAGGGTGGCTGCGAGGAGCGTGCCCTGGATGACCGAGACGGCCTTGGGGTTACGGACGCCGGCGGCGGCGTAACCGTACATGACCATCGAGGCCTGGAGGTTCGCCATGTTGGCGTCGTAACGGACCATCTGCGGCGTTCCGCCGTTCTCCTCGAAGAGGAGGAACTCGCGGGTGTTCAGGACGATGATGCGGTCCTCGTCGGTGCCGGTGCCCAGGTTCGTCGGGATGTTGCCGTCGACCAGGACGGGGATGCCGGCGACCGAGAACGACGGAGCGCCGTAGTCGCTGAACTGGCCGGTGCCGATGACGTTCTGCGCCGTGGTGACGGTCGGCTGGAAGATCGGGCGGTTGCTCGAGTCCAGGCCGCCGGCCAGGTAGGCCGCACGACGGGGGTGCATAACGATCAGGTCCGGACCCTGGAAGTAGTTCGACTGAACGTTTCCGATGGCCTTGATGATCTGCACGTACGTCTCGGCCGCGGTCGGCGAGGCGTCGTCGACATCGATGTCGTCGATTCCCGAGGTGTTGAGCACGCCGGTCGGCTGGCCGGAGGAGCCGGAGCCGTTGATGAGCATGTTATCGAGGGTGGTGGCGTAGCTGGAGGCCATGTCCTCGACCAGCACCTCGTCGACGTTCGAGCCGCGCTCGAGGGCCTGGAGGCTGAGCACCTGGGCCGACGAAACGGTGAACACGTTCATCGTGAGGAGCGTGTCGTCGAGGGTGGTGTCGCTGGCTGCATCCCCCTCGGCCGCTTGGACCGTGGCGGTCGTGGACGTTGTAACCCTCGAGAGATTTACGGACATCCCGTCGGCCGGGAGGTTCAGGCTGCGGACGGCGTTCGCAAACGGGCGACCAGCCTTCGCGAAGGCGCTGTACTGGTCGACCAGGTACTGCGGGACGACGAGGCCGGCGTAGTTGCTGGTGCTACCGGCACGCTCTTCGAGTTCGACCTCGCCGGCGTGACGGGCGAGGCGCTGCTGGGCACCTGCGTCGCCGTAACGGTTCGCGGCGACGATGTCCTGGAAGAACGAGTGCTTAGAGCGAGGCTCGTAGGTCCGGACTTCGTCGGTCACTCGGACGACGCCGGCGGCGGAGCGCTGCTCGGGCTGGTCGTCGTCGGCCTGGATCTCGGCGCGCAGCTTCGCGGCCTCGAGCGCCTTGACCTGGACCTCGCGCAGCTCGGAGATCCGAGCGTCGAGTTCGTCGGCTCGGGTCTTGAGTTCGCCGAGGGATGCATCTTCGGTGGGTTCCAGGTCACGGCCCTCGCTCGCGGCGCGCTCGAGGATTCCCTCGACGGTTTCCGAAAGCTCGGCTCGTTCCTGGACCAGCTTGTTAAGCAGGTTCACGGTTTTACCTTCGTGTCTAGGTGGGTGGTTTCTTTCGGGTGCCGGCGAGGTGCTTTTTACGGCGGCGTCGACGGCGGCGCGATTCGGTGAGGTTACCACACGGTAACCAGAGGCGGTGGAACGCTCTAGCTTTTCGGTTTCTCGCTCGGCCCATCGGGCGGCGGCCATAACGTCGCCAGAGATCGAGCCACCCCAGAGGAGCCACGCCGTTTGGCCGGCTGTAGGGCGAGGACTATCGCCGGCGAGGAAGGCGCGAGCTGAAGGGCTCTCCAGGTCGGGGCGGTGTCGTGCGAACCAGGGAGCCATGAGCCGGAGCTTTTCGTGCGGAACGGTGCCGGCCGCCATGCGTCGGGCAGCTCGAACCGTGGCAGGGCGGAGGCCGTCGCCGGCGAAGCCTTGCTCGTAGAACTCGACGCCTCGGCGAGCGTTGCGGCGGATGTAGTCCGGGGCGGCGACCATTAGTCGGCCTGGTACAGGATGCTCACGGCCTGGTCGGCGTTGCCGGAAATGGCCCACAGCTCTTCATGTGCCGGAATAAAGATTTCGAAGAGCGTGTTTTTTGGCACCTCGAGGCCGTTGCTGGTCGTAACGTCGGAGCCGCCGAGGTAGACCGGGTGCGAGCTGTCGTCGTGAAAGTAAACGTGCCGGTTCGTGTCGACGCTCGTCAGGATGCGGCTAGCGGTGAGGCCGACGGTGAGCTGCTCGGATTTCACGCGAGCCACACTCCACGCCATCGGGCGAGCCTTGGCGCGACCTCGGGGTTATCGGGGTCGTACCGCACGGCCGTTACCTGGGCTTCCTTGTACGCCGGCCGATGGACGAAGCCGACATGATCGAGGCGGGCCTCGAGGCGCGTGATAATCGTGTTCTCGCCTTCCTGGTCGGTACGGCTACGGACCGGGATAAAGCCGACGGAAAGGCCGGTTACGTCGCGACCTTCGGCGAGTTCGATGATCTCGGCGGCGTCGCGGGTTTTGTGCATCCGGAACGTCGCGACGAGGCCGTCGTTTGTGTTTTCGAACGAAACGGCTCGACCGACGGGGAGGTGGGTCGTTGTGTTGTGCTGAGGAAAAAGAGAGATTTCGTCGCCGTGCTCGGCGATGGACTTATCGAACGCGCTCCGGTTAAACCGTTCGAACGTTCCAGGCTTGAGTTCGTAGCGACCGTGCCAGGGCATGATAATCCCGGTGATTTGTCGCCGGCCGTCCTCGGCCTCTCGTACTTCGGTGCCCTCGAACTCGAGGAACCGGCTCTCGACGTTACTCACCTGCGACCTCCTGGGCGTCGTCGTCGTCGATGTCGGGCGGATCGATTGCGAGCGGTGGCAGGCCCTCCAGCTCGCGCACCTCGGAGATGGTCATAAAGCCGGCGTCGAGGGCGACCTTATGGGCGTTGTACCGGTCGAGGGTCGAAGCTCGTAGCAGGCTGTCGAGGTTGAACACGGCGCGCTGGCCTCGGGGGAGAAGCTCGGAGAGGCCTTCCTCGAGGCGCACGATCCACGGCCGGAGCGTAAGCAACACGAACGCTTGCAGGTCTTGAGAGACGCTTGAGTACGTGTTAGATGATGTGGTTTCTACCTGTACTAGGTGGGCAGGAACCCCGAAAACTGTGCAGATTTGAAGGGCTGAGAATCGGCGAGAGTCGAGGAGTTCGAGATCGGCGGCGGAGTACTCGAGGCGCTCGTACTTTACGCCTCCGCTGATTACTGCCGGCCCGCGTTGCCGGCCGCCGTTGCCGGCGATCCACGCGTTTTTGAGTTCGGCGGCCTGGTCGGCGGTGATTTCGTTCTCGGAGTACAGGACGCCGTCAGGGATTGCGCCGGTCATGAAGCTCTGGGCGGCGTACTGGTCGCCGGCGAGGGCCTGGGCGATGGCCTGCGGAGTTTGATCGAGCGGACCGAACCCTCGGATATGGCCGGGGAGACAGAACCCCCGAATATGGACTAGATCCTCGCTGTTGAGGAGCTGGCCGGCGGCTCGGTACTGGATCGCTCCGCCGACGGTCTTAATGTCGACGGCCTCGGGATCGAGGAGTACGACGTTCTGGGGGTAGCCGAGGGAATCTCGCCGGCCGGCCAGGATGTAGGCGTTCCCGTTCACTAGGAGCGAGGTGACGGCGGCGGCGATGAACTCGGAGCGGGTCCGGTCGAGTTCGGGGCGAGCGAGCACGGCCGGCGTCGGGATCGGTTCGCCGTTTCGTTCGGCGTGGATCGGGAGCGCTCCGATCTGGTCGGAGATGATCGAGACGCAACGGTTAGCGACGACATGCGAGAGAAGCGTCGAGCGGGTGACGTTCATTCCGCCGGTTAGCGGCTGGATAGACGCGCCTCGAGGTGGGAGCGGAAACGACTCTACGGAGCGGTTCTGGGACCGGTTGAGAAGGTTCCCGAGCATTACCGGCCGCTTTCGAGGGCGGTCGAAACGAGGACGATGCTAAGACCGAGGGCGACACCTCCGGCCCACAGGCCGCCGGCGAGGCTCACGGAAACGATCGCCAGCACAAGGCCGGCGAGCTGGGCGTAGCTATGCAGCATTAAAACACCTGCGGGGTCGGTTTCGGTTTCGTGGCGACGAGGCCCCACATGGCAAGACTAGCGCTTACCAGGGGCGCGATTGGTACATCTTGGTCGTTCCGCTTCCAGGCCCACCTATCCCCTAATCTGCGGCGGCTTGAGGCGGCGACGGCGTTAGCGAGGAGAGGGTCGCCGGTATGGAAGAGTTTCCGGTCTTTGACGGCGTCGTAGAAAGTGGCACAAGCGCCGGCGTACTCTCGGCCGCCGATCTCTAAAACGGGTAGGTGGCGGAGGTGCGGGAGGAGCGAGCCGGCGGCGGAACCGGAATCGACGACGATCTCGGCGTTCCAGCGTTTCGACAGCTCGGTTAGGCGTTGCGGTATCCATCCGGTCCCGCGACGGTGGTCGACGATCTCGACCATAAAGCCGCCGGCGTCCGGTTTCGAAGCGATCGCGATCGAAGACCAGTCGCGCATCGGTGAAATGTCGACGCCGAGGGCGAACCGGTCGCCGTGAACTACGTCCGCGAGGGCGAGTTTCTGGAACTCGGTCGAGTCGAGAACGTGCTCGGCGGTGTCGGTCGGCCAGATGTTCAGCCATTCCCGAGCGAAAAGTTCCTCGGTCATTGTCTCCTGGGCGTTCCGAACGTTTTCGAGCTGGACGCCTTGCTCTTCGGCCAGGGTCGGGATTGCGGCGTGCCAGGTGGCCTCGTCGGTTGGGTCGGCGTCGACCTCGGCGGCCCATTCGAACCAGGCGACCGTCGGAGAGTCGCCGGCTCGGCCGATGTCGCGGTAATGCATGAGAAGCTCCGAGCGGTGATCGCCGGCGTTCGAGGCGATCCAGAGCTGCGACGAGGGCCGTGTAGCCATTGTGGGCTGCAAGGCGGCGACAAGGTCCAGGGAATGCGTGAGCGCCTCGTCGACGATCGCCAGGTCGAGCGTGAGGCCTCTAGCGCCGTCCTGGTTCGGGGTTACGATTCGGAACGTCGCGCCGTTCTGCATCGTTAATTGTTCGCTGCCGTTAGCGAGTCGGAGCGTTTTAAACCGTGATCCGAGGCCGGGACGCATTAGCTCGATGATTTCGAGGTATTTGTTTCGTGCTCCGGAGCGGTCCTGGGCGGTGTAGGCGACATGGCCGCCGGCGAGCATCTCGAGGGCGACTCGCGCACCGATTAGGGCGCTTTTTCCGTTCTGCCGGCCAACGCTTACCCCTACGACCCGATGCGAGTACCGGCCGGCCTCGTCCAGCTCTAGCGCGACATCGGCCACCTGGCGCTGCCAGGAATAGAGCGAGATCCCCATCAGCTCGCTTACCTGGGCGAGGTAGTGCCCGCGGGAGGGAGCGTCCGAGGCCGCCGTGGCGTGCAGGGCCGGCGGGCAGGTCATAGGGCTCTTAGCTCGGCTTCTAGGGCATCTAGGGCGTCTTCGACCGGTATTCGGAGTTTTCCGGCCGTATCTAGCATTACTGCGACGAGTTGCGGGATCTGGCCTTCACCCGTTCCGGTGCGTTCTATGGCGTCGAAACGGTCGGCGAGGCCTCGGAGCGCCGAGACGGTCACCTCGTCGCCCTCGGCACGTTCGAGGAACGCTTCCACGGCTTCACGGTGTCGACCCATCACCACCTCCTCGAGGTTTTCGGTTTCGGCCGGTTTCGTTCGTTCCGGAATCTAGCACCGAGCGACGAGTTACAAGATAAACACGCCGGCACTAGCTGCCCCTGCCATTCACCAGGCGGAAACGCGGCAAGCGGTGGAACGTGGTCGGCCGTGTCCGCAAGACGGGCGCGACAGTAAGCGCACGGCGGCCGGTCCTCGAGGAGCTTCTGGCGGGCCTTCTTGTAGGCCCAGGTGTAGCCGGCCTCCCCCATCAGTCCCCCCCACCTACCCCCACCCCCTGCGAGGGGAGGGATTCCTGG